>JAEAMF010000294.1_pt1 | contig 73074 bp, 57 predicted proteins | sample 8958721 | NCBI WGS metagenome assembly JAEAMF01 (sample SAMN16933255, study PRJNA681124) | bioreactor sludge metagenome | isolation source: anaerobic bioreactor treating anionic surfactant - SDBS | place: India: Bengaluru | collected 2019-02-28
GTGGGTGGCGACGAGCTTGCAGACAGCGGTGTCGGCGAGCTGGTCTTCGAGCCAGTCGAACTGGGTCGGGCCGACGGTGCCTTCGGCGGTGTCGAGGATGATGAGCTTGAGCCGGCCGCCGATGGTGACCGCGTAGCAGCTCGGGCCGAACGTCGTCTTGAACAGGTCCCAGCCATCGGTCTGGTACAGGTCGTGGTTGCCGGTGGTGAAGTAGTAGGGCAGGCCGAATGAGTCGAGCTGCGCGCGGGCCAGTTCGAATTCCGCCGCGTAGGCGTTGTCGGTCAGGTCGCCGGCCACTAAGAGGAAGTTGACCCCGAGCCGCCGGAACTCGGCCCGGATGGCGGGGACGTCGATGGTTTCCGGGTCGCCGAAGTGCACGTCGGTGAGGACCGCGAAGCGGAAGGAGTCGGGATTCACGGCCGCCGGGCCGGGCCAGGGGATGTCGCCGGAGAGGCTCTGTTCCACGCGCTGCTCGACGCCCGGGTGGAGGACGGTCTGGGTCAGGTCCCAGTTGCAGGCGAGGAGCAGCAGCGCGGTGCCGACGAGGCGCAGGGGAGAGCGCCTAGAAGTCACGGGTCACCCCGACGTGCGCGTCCAGTTCGGCAAGCGAGAAGAGGATGCTGGAGAAGCCCTTGATGCCCGAGCCGATGCGGGCGGTCAGCCGGGTGCGCGCGGCCGGCGCGTATTCGAGTGCCAGGCCGAACGGGACCTGCTGCGGGTTGCGGAACATACTGCCGTCGCAGTTGGCGACGTACGCCGCGGCGCGCCACCGGTCGCGGGACAGGAAGCGCCAGGTGAGGCGGTAAGCGAGGTTGAGTTCGGCCGAGGCGCCGCGCCAGGCAAGCGGCGAGCGGTAGCCGGCGCCGTGCACCGGCACGCGCCAGGCCGCGCCGATGCCGAGCGCAAGCGGCGCGAGCGGCCGGGCGGTGATGAGCAGCGACGCCCGGTTTTCGCCCGCGGCCCAGTCCGGCCATTGTTCGTGGGCCAGCCCGAGTTCGAGCCCCAGGTCGGCGGGGCGCGCCAGCCGGACCGAGGCGGCGAGGCCGTAACGGGTGATGCCGGGGTTGTCGAGCCCGGGCAGGGCGGCGGCAAAGTTGGCCCGGGCGGTCAGGCCGGCAAGTAGCTGCCGCTCGGCCGAGAGTTCAAGCGCGAGCCGGTTCTCGACGCCCGGCTCGCAGCGGTAGCCGACGTCAACGCCGGCCTGCCAGCCGGCGCCGGCCAGCGCGGTCTGGGCCAGGACCAGCAGGCAGCAAAGGACCGAACGGTTGAGCACGGTGTAAGGATGCGGGGTGTTGTTCCTGATGTCAAGTCATCGCGGCCCGGCACACGACAGAGACTCACCGCGAGGGTCGCAAAGCACGCAAAGAGCAGAAGAACGCGAGGAATGACCTCGCGCCCGCCAGGCGCAGACAGAGCGATGAGACTGCCCAATCTCCGTGCAGTTCGCCGGTTGTCCAACCCCGGCGTTCCTGGCGATCCCGCGGATTGTCTGTAAGTTGTCAGTCTGCGGCACTTGACTTTGGGGCAGGGGGTGCTATTGTTACCTGTCGGCTGCTAAGGGATCGGCAGCAGACACACCCAACAACAGTGGTCCAAGAGTGCTTGTGTTCGTGTATGTGTCCGGACCGCGACCTGTTCGCCGTATCCGTGACCGCGACCCCAAGCGAAAACGTACATCGGAGGTAATCCAGATGTCACAGCGCATATTCGTAGGGAATCTTCCCTTCAGCGCTACCGACGAGCAGCTCAACGAGCTGTTCAGCAAGCATGGCGAAGTGTCCTCGGCCGAAGTGGTCAAGGACAAGTTCTCGAACCGCTCGCGCGGTTTCGGGTTCGTCGAGATGGCTTCGGCCGAAGCGGCCACTGCCGCCATCGCGGCCCTGAACGGGTACCAGATGGATGGCCGGCCCCTGACGGTCAACGAGGCCAAGGCTCGCGCCGAGCGCGGTAACGAGCGGCGCGGTCCGGCCGGCGGCAACCGCTGGTAGTCGGACTCTCCAGCTTACGGGCGGCGTCACTACGGTGACGCCGCCCGGCTTTTCCGGGCGCACGGAAGCACGAGACCCGCGCCGGAATATCCCGGTAGCCGGCCCGCCCGACACCTTGACTTTTCCGGGTTTGTCGGTATCCTTTCGCGCTTTTTTCAGGCGAGCGGGCTTGAACCGGCAGGAGGCCCCAGCCGCCCTAAACCAGCCGAGCATTCTGGCCGCATCGCTGTCCCGTGACAGCGCGCCCAGTCAGACAGGAGCGATATCCATTTAGGAGGACCGTGACCAGGATTCTGAAGAAAGAGATTCTCGGACCGGGCATCAAGCGGTTCGAGCTGGACGCGCCCGAGGTCGCCCGCAAGGGCAAGCCGGGCCAGTTCGTGGTGCTGCGCGTCAACGAAACCGGCGAGCGGATTCCCCTGACCATCGGCGACCTCCGGCCCGAGGACGGGGTGGTCGTCATCGTCTTCCAGGAAGTGGGCAAGTCGACCCGGCTGCTCGGGACGCTCGATGCCGGTGATTCGATCCTCGACTTCATCGGCCCGCTGGGCCGGCCGTCGCACATCGAGAAGTTCGGCACCGTGGTCTGCGTCGGCGGCGGCGTGGGCACGCCCGAGATCTACCCGATGGCCAAGGCGCTCAAGGCCGCGGGCAACAAGGTGATATCCATCATCGGCTTCCGCAACAAGGACCTGATATTGATGGCGGACGAGATGCGGTCGGCGTCGCACGAGTTGATCGTCTCGACCGACGACGGTTCGAACGGCAACAAGGGCTTCGTCACCGACATGCTGAAGCAGGTCATCGACCGGGGCGAGCCGGTCGGCCACGTGTTCGCGGTCGGGCCGGTTATCATGATGAAGATGGTGGCGAAGCTCACCAAGCCGTACAGCATTCCGACCACGGTCAGCCTGAACCCGATAATGGTGGACGCGACCGGGATGTGCGGGGTGTGCCGGTGCACGGTCGGCGGCGAGATGAAGCTGGCGTGCGTGGACGGGCCGGAGTTCGACGGGCACCAGGTCGATTTCGACGAGCTGATGACGCGGCTGCGCGTCTACCTGCCCGAGGAGAAGCAGTCGCTGGAGGCGTTCGAGGCGACCCAGCCCAGGATTGGCTGCTGCGGCGGCAAGGGAGCGTGCCGATGAGGACCCGGACGAAGTCAGAAGTCGGATTGCAGATCGCGGAATGCAGAATGACCGGACCGGAGCAAAAGCGGGGCGGCAATGGCTAGGCCGAATCCCAAGAAGACGCCGATGCGCGAGCAGGAGCCAAAGGTCCGCGCGCGCAACTTCGACGAGGTGCCCTACGGCTACACGCCCGAGGAGGCCATCGCCGAGGCCCAGCGCTGCCTGCAGTGCAAGAAGCCGTCGTGCGTGAAGGGCTGCCCGGTCGAAGTCGACATCCCGGGTTTCGTCGGCCAGATCGCCAAGGGGTCGTTCCTCGAGGCGATGAAGGCGATGAAGCGCACCAACGTGCTGCCGGCCATCTGCGGCCGGGTCTGCCCGCAGGAGAGCCAGTGCGAGGGCCAGTGCGTGCTGGGCAAGAAAATGGAGCCGGTGGGCATCGGCAACCTGGAACGGTTCATCGCCGACTGGGAGGCTGAGCAGAAGGAATGCGTCCAGTGCGAGAAACTGCCGCCAACCGGCAAGAAGGTGGCGGTGGTGGGCGCCGGGCCGGCGGGCCTGACCGTGGCCGGCGACTGCCTGAAGATGGGGCACGCGGTCACGATGTTCGAGGCGCTGCACAAGCCGGGCGGGGTGCTGGTGTACGGCATCCCGGAGTTCCGCCTGCCCAAGGCCATCGTCGAGCGCGAAGTGAACTTCGTGGTCAACACCGGCGCCGAGCTCAGGCTCAACTACGTCGTGGGGATGACCCGGACCGTGGACGAGCTCCTGGCCGAGTACGACGCGGTGTTCATCGGCACGGGCGCGGGCCGGCCGTGGTTCATGAACCTGCCGGGCGAGAACGCGCTGGGCATCTACTCGGCCAACGAGTACCTGACCCGCTCGAACCTGATGAAGGCGTACCTGTTCCCCAAGTACGACACGCCCATCGTCCGGGGCAAGCGGGTGGCGACCATCGGCGGCGGCAACGTCGCGATGGACTCGGCCCGGACCGCGCTCAGGCTCGGGGCCGAGAAGTCGATGATCGTCTACCGCCGGTCCAAGCAGGAAATGCCGGCGCGGTCCGCGGAGGTGCACCACGCCGAGCAGGAGGGCATCGAGTTCCAGTTCCTGACTAACCCGGTGCGCTACATCGCCGACGACAAGGGCTGGATCAAGGAGCTCGAATGCCTGCGGATGGAGCTGGGCGAGCCGGACGCAAGCGGCCGCCGGCGGCCGGTCGAAGTGAAGGGTTCGGAGTTCCGCATCCCGGTTGACACAGTGGTAGTGGCAATCGGCAACAGCCCGAACCCGCTGATTCCCGCGACGACGCCGGGCCTCGATATCGGCAAGCACGGCAACATCGTCGCCGACCCGGCGACCGGCCGGACGTCGAAGCAGGGCGTTTTCGCGGGCGGCGACATCGTCACCGGCGCGGCGACGGTCATCCTGGCGATGGGCGCGGGCCGGGTCGCGGCCAACTCGATCAACGAGTACCTGAAGACCAGGACGTGGTAAGGGCAGGTTGCAGATGCCGAAAGGCAGGTTGTGATGAGCAGAAGTGACATCGTCCGCAGGTTGAGAAAACGCCGGATCGGCGTGCTGATGGGCGGCTGGTCGAGCGAGCGCGAAGTGTCGCTCTTGTCCGGGCAGCAGGTGCTGGCGTCGCTGAAACGCCAGGGCTTCCACGCGACCGGCATCGACGTCACCCGCCAGTTCGCGGACCAGATAAAGAAGGCGAAGATCGCCTTCGTCATCATGCACGGCCGGCCGGGCGAGGACGGCTCGATCCAGGGGTTCCTGGAGCTGCAGGGCCTGCCGTTCACCGGTTCGGGGTCGACCGCGTCGGCGATCGGCATGGACAAGGCCGTGACCAAGATGCTGTTCAAGCAGACCGGCATCCCCACGCCCGACTTCGTGCTGGTCGGGGCCGAGGACGAAGCCGCCACCGCGGTCAGCCAGGCCGAGAAGGCGTTCGGCTACCCGATGGTAGTCAAGCCGCGGTCCGAGGGTTCGAGCGTCGGCATCGAGATGATGCCGGGCAAGCGCGGGGCGGTCGAACTGGTCGAACGGGTCCAGCGTGGCTTCGGAGACACGATTGTCGAGCCGTTCATCAAGGGTATGATCGCGACGGTCGGCATCCTGGGCCGGGAAACGCTGCCGATTCTCGAACTGGTACCCACGCGCCAGCAGTTCTACGACTACGAGGCCAAGTACACCCGGGGCGAGACCGACTTCATCATTCCCGCCCGGGTCGACGAGAAGACCGCCGAGCGGGTGAGGGAACTGGCGCTCAAGGCGCACCGGCTCATCGGCTGCCGCGGCTTTTCGCGGCTGGACATGATCATCAAGGACGGTAAGAACCCGTATTTCCTTGAGATAAACACCCTGCCCGGGCTGACGGACGTGTCGGACCTGCCGGCCGAGGCCCAGGCCGCCGGTATCTCGTACGACGAGCTGATTTTCCGGATACTGGCGGACGCGCTGGAGCAGTAGGGGATTGCTTGACAGCTAGACGTTTTCGAATACGATTACCGGAATGATCGAAAATCGACGCGAGCGACGGCATTTACATATTCGGCACCGCATCGCCGGCACACCGGCCAAGCCCCGGCTTTGCGTTGCCCGCAGCAACCGCAACATTTCGGCCCAACTGGTCGATGACGCGGCCGGCAAGGTCCTGACCGGCATCTCCACCCTGACACCGGTGGTGGCCGAGAAGAAACTGAAGCGCATCGAGGCGGCCAAGGAAGTCGGACGGCAGATCGCCGACAAGGCCAAGTCGCTGGGAATCCAGGCGGTTGTGTTCGACCGCGCCGGGTTCCGCTACCACGGCCGGGTCAAGGCCGTGGCCGAGGGCGCCCGCGAGGGAGGACTCAAACTTTGATCGAAGCTCAGAGAAACGACAGCCAATCGCTCGAGCAGGAACTGATCGAGCGGGTCATCAACATCAAGCGCGTTTCCAAGGTGGTCAAAGGCGGCAAGCGGCTGAAGCTGTCCGCCGCAGTCGTGGTCGGCGACGGCGCCGGGCACGTCGGCCTGGGCCACGGCAAGGCGTCGGAAGTCGCGGCGGCGGTGCGCAAGGCTACGTCCCGGGCCCGCAAGGACATGGTCGCGGTCTCGACCAAGGGCCGGACGATACCGCACGAGGCCACCGGCAAGTTCGGCGCCAGCCGGGTGCTCATCCGGCCGGCGGCGGCCGGCACCGGGCTGATCGCCTCGACCCACGTCCGGGCGGTGCTCGAAGCCGCCGGGCTCCGGGACGCCCTGAGCAAGACGCTGGGGTCGCGCAACCCCTACAATACCGCACGGGCCACTATCGCGGCGCTCTTGAGCCTGCGGACCATCGACCAGGTGGCCCAGTGCTGCAACAAGGCGATCGGGCACTACGTGGCCAAGGGAGCCAAAGTTGAAGCAGTTCAAGGTCACGCTGACTAAGAGCCTGATTGACGAGAAGCCGTCGGTGCGGGCGACCTGCCGGGCGCTGGGGTTGCGCCGGATCGGGGCGAGTCGGACGCACGACGACCGGCCCGAGATCCGGGGCATGGTGTTCAAGGTCAAGCACCTTGTGAAAGTCGAGGAGCTGTGAAACTCTCGCACCTGCGGCCCACGCCGGGAACGAACAAGCGGTCCAAGCGGCGCGGCTGCGGCCCGGGTTCGGGTCACGGCAAGACGTCGTGCCGGGGCCACAAGGGCGCGGGCCAGCACTCTTCATCGGCCCGCGACGCGCGGTTCGAGGGCGGCCAGATGCCGCTCTACCGCCGCGTCCCGAAGCGCGGCTTCCACAACCTGACCCGGGTCGAGTACCAGGTCGTCAACCTGGCCGACTTGGCCGGGCTGGGGGCCGAAAGCATCACCCTCGACCTGCTGCGCGAGAAGCGGCTGGTCCAAGGCAGCCTGCCGGTGAAACTCCTCGGCGACGGCAAGGTCGAGAAGCCGCTCGTCATCGCCTGCCACGCATTCTCCAAGACCGCCAAGGAGAAGGTCGAAGCGGCAGGCGGCAAGCTTGAGGTAATCAAGGCTTGATCGGCAACGTCCCCAACATATTCAAGATCCCGGACCTGCGGAAGAAGATCATCTTCACGCTGGCGATGGTGGTCGTCTACCGGCTGGGCAGCCACGTGCCGGTGCCGGGCATCAACGCGCCGGCCCTGGGCGCGCTGCTCGGGCAGCTGCGCGGCACCGTCTTCGGGCTGTACGATATCTTCGTCGGTGGCGCGCTGTCCCGGGCGTCGGTGTTCGCGCTCGGCATCATGCCTTACATCTCGGCGTCGATCATCTTCCAGCTGCTCGGGTCGGTGTTCCCGTACCTCGAGAAGCTGCAGCGCGACGAAGAGGGCCGCAAGAAGATCAACCAGTACACCCGCTACGCGACGGTCGGGCTGGCGGTCATCCAGGCGTCGACCATCTCGGTGTACCTCGAATCCCAGGCGGTGACCCAGTACGGTTCCATCGTCCTCAACCCCGGGATGTTCTTCCGGCTGATGACGATCTTCACGCTGACCGCGGGCACGATCTTCGTGATGTGGCTGGGCGAGCAGATTACCGACCGGGGCATCGGCAACGGCATTTCGTTCCTGATTCTGATCGGCTGCCTGGACTCGACGCCCGGCGACATCGGCCGGACGTTCTCGATGGTCCGGGCGGGCGAGACGTCCTGGCTGGCACTGGTGGTCATCGCGCTGATGGTGTTCGGCGTCTACGCGGGGGTGGTGCTGCTGACGATGGCGGTGCGCAAGATCCCGGTGCAGTACCCGAAACGGGTCGTCGGCCGCAAGATGTACGGCGGCCAGTCGACCCACATCCCGCTGCGGGTCGTCACCGCCGGCGTTATCCCGATCATCTTCGCCCAGAGCCTGATCGTCTTCCCGTCGACGCTGGCCGGCCTGATCCGGGTGCCGTTCTTCCAGATGCTGGCCAATATGCTGGCCCCGGGCCAGTGGCTGTACGACCTGTTCTATGCCGCGCTGATCATCTTCTTCACGTATTTCTACACCTCGATCGTGTTCAACCCGCGCGACCTGGCCGATAACATGCAGCGCTACGGCGGGTTCATCCCGGGCATCCGGCCGGGCGAAAACACGGCGAACTACATCGACCGGCGGCTGTCGCTCCTGACCCTGCCCGGCTCGGTTTTCCTGGTCATCATGGCGCTGCTGCCTACGTTCCTGATGCAGGCGCTCCGGGTGCCGTTCTACTTCGGCGGCACGACGCTGATGATCGTCGTCGGCGTCGCGCTCGACACCCTGCAGCAGATCGAGGCCCACCTCGTGATGCGGCACTATGAAGGGCTGGTCAAGGGTGGCAAGTTCACCGGACGCCGGTTCGGCTAGTCCCGGGAATAATCCTCGCCCGACAACCGTAACTGTGAGTGAGCCGCAAGGCTCGGCTTCGGACCTGGATCTCATCCGCCGGGCCAAGCTGGGCGAAACCGCGGCCTATGACGAACTAATGACGCGCTACTCGCAGAGCATTTACCGGCTGTGCTACTCGCTGTGCCGGAACCACGCCGACGCCGAGGACCTGTCCCAGGACACGTTCATCCGGGCGTACCGGGCGATCGGCCGGTACGACGAGCAGTACCGGTTCTACACCTGGCTGCACAAGATCGCGGTCAACCTGTGCATCAACCGGTTCAACCGCCAGCGGCGCGAGCGCACCGTTCAGCTGGCCGAGGACGAGGATTCGGCCGGGTGGCAGGACGTGCCCGACCAGCGCCCGTCGCCCGGGGACGAGGACCTGCGCCGGGACCTGGACCAGGCCATCCTCAAGTTGCCCGAGGAGCAGCGCGCGGTTTTCGTCTTGCGCGTCAAGGAAGAGCTGAGTTATAATCAGATCAGCAAGATGCTCAGGATTCCGGTCGGCACCGTCATGTCCCGGCTCAACCGGGCCCGGGGCCGGCTGAAAGAACTCCTGAAGGACTACCTGCCGGCATGAGCGAACACATCCACGAACAGGTCAGCCAGTACCTGGATAACGAACTGGCCGCTGCCGAACGGGCGAAGTTCGAGGCCCACCTGGCCGCCTGCGCCGACTGCCGGCGCGAGGTCGAGCAACTGCGCGCGCTCGACCGGCTGGTGAAGGTGAAGGACGAACCGCCGAAGCTCGCCGCCGACTACTGGGACTGGCACCGGCAGCAGGTATGGCGCGGCATCAGGTCCGGCCGGCGCCGGGTGATGACCGAGCCCTACCGGCCGAAGTTCGCCTGGTTCAAGCTGGCGTCGCTGGTCGGCATGGCGGCGGTGCTGCTGGTGGTGGTCATTGCCGGCTGGCGGGTGCTGCTGCCGGGCGCGACGCGGCTGGCCGAGCCGCGGCGGGCGCTCGAGGAGCCGGCCGTCGGCACGGTGGAGCGCGGCACCGGAGCGCCGGCCACCGGCGGTTACGCCGCGACGAAGCCGACCACCCCGGCGGCTGACCGCGACCAGGAACAGGTTCGGCCGGCAGGAGAGGTCGCCGGCCGCTCCGCCGCCGCCGAGCCGGTCCAGGGCGGCGCCGGGATGGGCCGGGCTTCGGGTGAATTCGCACTCGGCGTGGGCAAGACAGCCCGTGACGAGGTCGGGGTCGCCGGCCAGTCGCAGGCGCAGAGCCGGGTGGCGGGCCGGGCCGCCAAAGCGGAGCCGCCGGCGGTCGTGTCCATCACCCCGGAAGCCGAGGCGTCGGTTACTGAGGTTGAGAAGCTCGACGTCGTCGACGCCGTGCCGGACGCATACTCGGCGTGCGACCAGCTTCCCAGAGTGGTCGACATCCCGCAGTTGCCGACCGTGGACGCGGCCGAAACCAGCACGGTGCTGATCCGGGCCCTGGTCGAACTGACCGGCCGGGCTTCCAAGGTGCTGGTCGACCGTTCCAGCGGCAACAGCCTCTTGGATTCGATTGCCGCCCGCAACGTGCGGCAGGCGGAATTCGAGCCCGGGGTCGAAGAAGGGCAGAGTGTCCGCTGCTGGCTCAGGGTCGCCCAGCGGTTCGCGGCCCGGGCGGACGCGGCCGAGCAGCCCGCGGCCCCGACCAAGTCGGGCAAACCCGACCAGCAGCCCCGTTCGGACGACGACAAGTCGGACCGGGCGAAAGACTCCGACCGCCCGGGCGAGTCCGACAAGCCGGACAAGTCCGACAAGTCGAACCAGTCCGGCGACAAGTAGCACCCGCTCGACAACCTGGCCGCCGAGTCACGCCCGGGGCGGGCGGAATTAGTCGGCGCCGGGCCGGGTATGTATGGTCGAGGAGCAACCATGAACCTCTATCAAGCAGCCCTCGTCCGAGAGCGGGACTACTCCCGCGATATCAGGCTGGCGGCGGTCGCGGCGCTGGTGCTGGTGACCTTCGTCTTCCTGTTCGTCAAACCGCCCCACGTGGCGCCGTACACGCTGCGGTCCGGCGCGGTCGCCATCAAGCTCGACCCGATTGACACCCGGGTGTTCGACGCGCCCAAGCCCAGGGACATCGCCCGGCCCAAGCTGCCGGTCGCCGACCCGATGGGTAAGGCGGTCGATTCCAGCGTCGGCCAGAACGACTGGGACGATACCGCCACGACCCACCAACTCAACGTCCCGGACCTCGAACCGGTCGACTTCTTCAAGGTCGAGGTCAAGCCCCGGCCGGTGCACGTCGCGTCCCCGTCCTACCCGGAGCTGGCGCGGATGGCGGGCATCGAAGGCAACGTTGTGACCCGGGCGCTCGTCGATACCAGCGGTATGGTGATGGCGGCCGAGGTCCTGGCAAGCTCGGGCAACTCAGCGCTCGACGCGGCGGCGGTCGAAGCGGCGCAGCAGTGCCGGTTCACGCCCGCGCTGCAGCGCGACCGGCGGGTCAGGGTATGGGTCGCGATTCCGTTCAGCTTCAGGCTGCGCTAGATGAAGGGAGCCGGTATGAGACAGGTGTTCGGACTGCTGGCCGGGCTGGTGGCGCTGGCCGCAGCCGGGCCGAAAGATGACATCGCCGGGTTGATTCGGAGCCTCAAACCCGGCAACCCGGTAGTGCACAAGAACCTGACCGTGTTCCCGCTGACCGGCAACAGCACCGGCAGCGGGGCATACGTCCTGCTCGATAAGGCGATTGCCGACGGTGACGTCGAGGTGCAGGAGAAAGAGGGCGGCGAAGTCAACACGGTCCGGGTGCGCAACACCTCGAAGAAGTATGTGTTCGGCATGGCCGGGCAGATAATCACCGGCGCCAAGCAGAACCGGATGCTGGGCAAGGACATCATCCTGCCGCCCGGTTCCGGCTGGCTCGACGTGTCGGTGTACTGCGTGGAGCATGGCCGGTGGAGCGGGGTGTCGATGGAGTTTGGGTCCAAGGGTCAGATTGCGGCGGGCCGGGTCAGGGCCAAGGCCGCGAACACCCAGAGCCAGTCCGGGGTCTGGGACGAGGTGCAGGCCAACAACGCCGAGCTCGGCATCGTGACCGAGAGCGACCGGTTCGACGCGGTGTTCGACGACTCCAAGGTCCAGGCCGGTCTCGGCGGGTACCAGAAAGAACTTGAAAAGAAGCTGCCGAAGCTCGCGCCCAACGCGGTCGGGGTCGCGGTGGCGGTCGGAGACAGGATTGTGTGCTGCGACGTGTTCTCGACCCCGGCGCTGTTTCAGAAGCTCTGGCCCAGGCTGCTTGAATCCTACGTGATCGACGCGATGGCGCGGACGCCTGAGGGCAAGACCGGCAAGGCGGATATCAGCGCGTTCCTGGCCGACGCGGCCGGAGCCGAGATGGTCGCGCAGCAGACGGTCGGGGCAGGCAAGCTGTACCGGGTCGAGGGTGACGAAGCGACCGGCTCGGCGATTGTCCGTTCGAGCGAGGTCGTTCACCTCGACCTGTTCCCGTCGGAAGAGACCGGCGGCACGCCGTTCCAGTTGGACATCAGACGCCAGAACGAGTAGCTAGAGTCCGAGCGATACCTCAAGGGCCGGGGCGACAAGCCCCGGCCTTGCAGGCAGTGCCTGACATCTGGAGGGCCCTCCCAATGGACCTGCCGCCCATAGTGTTGGGCCCGGCGTCGCGCAGCCAGACCGGGCACACAGAGAGAAGCCCGGCAGCAAGAGCGCGCCGCAGCGCGACGTCATCTGAGCACCACCAGCCTACGGGTGTCGTGAAAGGCATCGCTCGCGAGCGTGACCACGTACACGCCGGCAGGCACGCCCCGCGTGTCCCAGACGGCCTCGTGCTGACCCGGCTCGAACGTCCCTGTTGCCAGTCTGGCCACAGTCCGGCCGGCAATGTCGCAGATGCGCAGTTCGACCGGGCCGCGTTCGCGCAACTGGAACCTGATGCGCGTCGGTCCGGCCGTCACGGCAGGGTATGCTCCAAGCAGCCGGGTGTCGAAGACCGGCTCGGTCGGTCCTTCTCCGATGCCGGACGAGCGGATGGCAAAGCAGCCGTCGCTTGCGTCATACTGCCAGCCCGGGCCGTAAGCGATGGCAACAATCCGACAGGAGTCCGAAGGCGTGTCCGGCACCTGCCACTGCCACGTGGTATCGCTCGCAGAAAGCCCTGTCACCAATGTATCGAGCGTCCACGATGTGTCTCGCCGCAAGAAGAGCGACACGGAATCGCATCTCGGCGGAGTGATGGTCTGCCAGCGGATGACGGCCGTGTCACCGGGCGCGAACCGCTCACCGCCATTCGGCGAGAGCACCTTGATTGCCTCGGTCTCAAGGATAGACGTCCGACCACTGCCGCTGATAATCAGCTCATTGTACCCGTTGCCGTTCACGTCGTAGGCGGTCAGGTTGGCCGAAGTGCTGTCCTGATTCGACCAGTACCAGACCCGCTCGAACTGCCTTGGTCCGGTCTGTCGATACCCCAGCACATGCGTCCCGCACGACCATAGAAGCTCCTCGACCCCATCGCCGTCCACGTCGGCGCAGCAACTGCTTGCGAACTTGTTCGAGCCTAGGACGACTGAAGAATCTATCAAGACAGCCTCGTACCCCTCGGTGCCTTGGGTCGGCTCAAACATGTACAGGTACGTCCGGAAGTTTCCCATGTAGTTGAAGAAGGACACAAACAGCACGGAGCGGTTCGAGCCGTCGAGGTTCCGGGCCGAGAATACGTCGTGGCCGTTCATGCGGCCGACGTACGCCGAGTCCCAAAGCACGTACTGGTCGTCGCCCGTGCTCTTCAGTACCTTGACCCATCCGGTGCCGATGACCGCCGTGGCAAACTCTATCCGGTCGTCCTCATCGAAGTCGCCAAACGCGAATGCGTGCGCATCGTGCAGGATGTCGGTCCAGACCGGCCGGAATGAGTCCGGCCCGGCGCTCTCAAACACCCAGAGGCGCCAGCGGACGTTGCTGTAGACAACGATGTCCGCCTTGTTGTCTCGGTCCAAGTCGGTGATGTAGAACGGTTCACTCCCGTAGGCCAGGGTGGAATCATATCGATAGCGCCACGCGTGCGAATCCGGACACGGCCCCCACGGGGGGGGGCGATACAATACTGCCAGCAGGTATGTCATATCCTGCAAGTACTCGCTGTTTTTGGCTAGGAGTTCAGGGAAGCCGTTTCGGTCCACGTCGGCTGCTGCCCAAGGAGTCATGTTGCCAGGCACGAAGCCAGAGCCGAAGTTGCCGGTGTCAACCTTCACCAGTCTGTAACGGTTCCAGGGCAGGTTGCGGTAGAAATAGACACCACTCCAGGTGGAAGGAATGTCTCCTCTGAACACCAGCAGGGGGCTGCTGTCCGGGGAGAACTGATAAAGTACGACGCGACCAAACGTCCAGCGCAGCCCGCGGTTGATGTATGCCACCTGCTTCAGACTAAGCTCTGACGCGCCCGCGCAGAGGACAGACAGGACCAAAACTGCCAAGTGCAGATGCAGAGATACGGGGGAGCGGGAGCGCCGGCTCCCCTGCACAGGGGATTCGCTCACCGGGTCAGACACACCTTTGCAGTCGTGCGGGCACCGTTTGCCTCTAGCTGGCAGAAGTAGATACCCCCGGGTAACGTCCGGCCACGGTCATCCAATCCGTCCCATCTGGCTGTGAAGATGCCCGGGGTTGCCCGTCCGGCTGCTCCCGGCGGGACCCTACGTACACAGCGGCCGGTCACATCCAACACACGGAGCGAGACTTTGCCCGCGCCAGAGAACTGGTACTTCACCGAGATGGCACGGGAGAACGGATTCGGCACGGCCGCCAGGATGGCCGGCGGACGCAGACCGCTTGGTGACCCTGCTGACTGGCCTCCTGAGCCCTGGCCGGCCTCCACCGGCAACTCGAACTCGTGGACCTCGACACCAGCCACGACCGCGTGCTCGCCGGCCAGCTTGGAGACCACAAGGTCGGTGGCCCCATCCTGATAGAGCTCCGGCGGCACGTCGAACCAGACATCCGCAGGTGCATTCGGTTCCACTGTCACCACGGCCCCGGTCGCCGATGTGGTGCTATCCACGGGGAATACGAATTCCTCCGAAACTGAACCAGAATCCTGATGGTACACTGTTGCGTGGATGCGATACCCATAGAGCGGATTCAGGTAGCTCAGCCGGTAGAACAGCGCGGAATCTGCGTAGTCAACTGAAAAAGCATCGAGCGTTATCGCCCCGTCGCGGTAGATGCAGAATGGGGACGGGTCCTCCTGGCCGCAGACGATGTTGTAGAACCAGTCCCGGTCGGCATTGAGATGAGGAAAAGATGCGAAGCAGACGGCGTACTTACCAGCGGATGGGCGCTCAGTCCATATGACCCAAAGAGTGTCGAAGCCTCCCTGGGTCGAGGCGAGCTGCACGTCCACATGGGGATACATCTGGTTCACGCTCGCCAGCGTCAGCCGAGTCGGCACGTCGTCTCCCTGTAACCGGCCCACGATGTTACGGTATTCGTTGTCGAGCTCCTGGCACCAGACCCCTGCATTCCGGCTCAGGGCAGGGTCCCCTGCCACGGTCTGACCGTCGCTCCAGGGCTTAGCGATACTCCACTGGTCGGGCGGGTCAAGTATGTAGCGGTTGCGTTCCTGAATGTACCCCGTGACTTGATAGTCTACTTGCCATATACCGTTCACGAAGAGGCTGTACGCATCGTTGACCGGAGACAGATAGTCAAATCCGCCCTGCCGCACTGGATGCACGTCGGAGAAAACAGGGAATTGGGAACTGCGGATGGCCGCCGGGTCCGTGGCGTCTGTCGTGGTCGTGTATGCCACCCAGTCCGTCAGCGGTGGGCCATCGCCAATTGCCTTCCAGGTAACATGGATGTAGTCGCCGGGCGTGCGCGATATGCACGGCATGGAGACTTTGCCCGGGTCCGTCAGGGCGAGTTCCATAACCGCATAGTTGTACATCTCGTTCTGGCAGTTGATGGTGTCAAATGGCACGAAAACGACACGGTCCAGGCTCCCGTAGTAGGTACAGACGGCGACGTATCCCATGTCGGTGGGCTTCGGGTAGGGTACCGCATCGCCAAGCCAGTTCGAGCAGACAAATGACGGCGGCCCGAGGCCTACGATTCCCGGACTCCAGAAGATGCGCTTCTCGCTCCAAGTGCCGCTCGTGCTGCGAATGGAGCAGAAGAGCTCCTGGCCCCGGCGATAGACGATCCACGGCGAACCCGCATGGTCCAGGCTGATGCAGGGGTCGGTTCCCTGCGCGACGAGCTCGTTGTCCCACTTGTGGCCGCCATCAGTGGAAGTCGCAAGGCAGACCTCATTCGTTGCGGAGTGGTACACCACATGAAGCTTCTTGGTGCGAAGGTCGCGGACGATGTGCTTGGCCTGGGGCGGATATGTCGCATCCCAGACTCTAGAGGTTGCGACCTGGGTGGGGATAGCGCTCACCGCAGCCAGGCAATTCAAACGCCCCCAGCCCCACGTGTTGTTGGGATAGTCTCCTTGGACTGGCTGGTCGGCGCAGTCCGTGATGACGTTGAACGCGTAGTCCGGGGCTAGTGAGGGATACTTCTGTCGCATCAGAGCGACGCAGCCTGCGACGTGTGGGGCTGCATGGGAGGTCCCGCTGAGGTAGCGGTAGCCGCCACCAGGGAACGCTGACCTGATGGCGTCACCCGGTGCCACCACGGCCGGGTTGTTCAGGTTCCAGTCTGGCCTTGGCCAGTTGTCCGCCACATTCCACGGCTCCAGATTAGGCGCAGGTCCCCGAGAGGAGATTTCCAGGACGTAATCTCCCTCGCCGCTTGCGCCTGTGCCGATGACCGTGGGAAAACTGCCCGGCGACATCGAGGTTTCCTCCTCATCCCCGTTGTTGCCAATCGCGAGCACCACAACTGTGCCGACAAGCTGACGCAGGTTCTTGATCTCAGCCCAGTAGTCGGTGCTCATGCGGTCCGGGCTACCCCAAGAGTTGTTCAGGACGTCGGGTTTGCCTCGGTCAGCCATCCATTCGAGGCAGGGCAGAATCCAAACGTACTCGCCGTGTCCTGTGTTGTCGAATCCCTTTGCTGCGATGAAAGTTGCGCCGGGCGCAACGCCTATGTCAGTCGGGCTCGATCCGTTTCCGTCACCACCGCAGATAATGCCCATGACGTGTGTACCATGGCCGTAGTCATCAGATGGGCTGTTTTGCCCGTTGACCCCGTCGAACCAGCCATCGGTCGTACGCCATCGGCCGTGGAATGCCGGGTGGTCGGCGTCAACGCCCGTGTCAATGGTGCCAACCACGACTCCGGTTCCGTCCACTCCGGCCGCCCAACACAAATCGGCTTTCACCTGCTGGATATTCCATTCAGGGTCCCCGTTGGACTCGGCTTCCGTGACATCCGGGAGCGTCACCACGAAGTTGTCTGTCACGTGGCCCACGTCACCTCTCGCGGCAACGGCTAGAATGACGGCGGGCGGTGCCACAAAGGCAGCCCGGCTCGCGAGCCAGAATGACTCGACGCTGTCGACGCTTGGCTCTGAGTTCAGGAAGGCGAGCAGACCCGCTTGGGCCTCCTGGGAGACCTGCTTCAAGTAGGCCTTCTTCTCTTCGTAGACTGAGTCGGGCGGCAGGGTGCTGTCTGCTTGGAACGTGCTCAGGTCGGCCTGGAGAGTCGTGGTTGCGATCACCGTGAAGAGTGTATCTGGCGGAGCATGCTGGATGATGCTGGCCAACTCTGGCGTGAGTTTCGTCCACGTACCGAAGTCCCATACCGCAGACGTCGAGAAGCCATTGGCTTTATGCGCGATGACTTTCCAGTAGTATCGCGCGTTCTCAGGTTTCGTGTAGTGGAAGAATGTGTCAAATTGGCTGAAGGCGACTTGAGTTGCAGGCGGGTCGGCGACATCGAGCCATACATCGTAGCCAGTTGCTCCTTCAACCGAACGCCAGGTCAGGTATCCATCTGTCGGTTGGCCCGGGGCGTTGTTCCCTGGAGACACCAGAGCCACCGTCACGGGTGCGGGCACGACCGTCAGTTGTCGGCTGAGCGTGTCATTGAACTCGACGCTGTCCTCGACGAGCAGTGTGCTCAGTATCTCGACAATGCCCTCGGCGTCCGCCAGCCAGGGCGGGTAGGTCAGTGTGGCGTACTCGCCCGGAGCGACCTGCACGTTGACCGTCTCGTCATAGTTCGCCCCGATTTGCAGCCGGACAACCACAGTTTCAGGCGTGGTGTTGAACTCCATCGCATGGATGGCTAGCGACACGCAGAGTTGCTCGCCTGCGTGCAACTCTGGCGGCGTCATGGACATGCCCACGACTGCGAAGTCCTTCAGCGCGGCAAGGACCGTCACTTCCTTGTCCTGCGTGTCGTTGGCCTGATTGCCGTCCGGCGTGACAAGTGAGCAGCGCGCCACGACAGCACCTGGCATGTCCGCGACCCAAGCTGCGAACGTGACCGGCATGGTCTGGCCCGGATAGAGTTCTACGTTCGCGTAGCAGTCGTAGCCCACACCGATGCGGAATCGGGCGGTCACTGCCTGCGGGCCGTTGTTCTGCTCGGATGCGTGCAGCATCACAACCGGCATCCAGGTGTTGAACTGCCGCACGGTGTCAGGCGGCTGTTCGATGGACACGACATCGAAGTCCGGCTGCGGGAAGACGGTGACCCAACCGCTCAGCGTGTCGTTGGATGAGACGCTGTCCTGCGCCAGCACCATGCACCGGGCTTCGAGCACACCCACCGTGTCAGTCAGCCACGGCGGCAGGTTAAAGGTGTAGTGCTGGCCGGGGTACAGGAGCATGCTGGCCGTTTCATCGTAGCTTGAGCCGACTTGCAGCCGGACCGTCACTTCTTCAGGGCCGGGGTTGAACTCAAGTGAGTGCACGGTGACTGACGTGTAGAGCGTCTCTCCAAGATAGACAACTGGTGGACTCGTCGTAATGCCGACGACAGCGTAGTCTCTGAGCGGCGCGAGGACGGTGACCACCTTGCCGGCGGTATCATTGGCCGGGTTTCCGTCCGGCGTGATGAGTGAGCACCGCGCTTCGAACGTCCCCACGAACCCTGCCGGCCAGGGTGTCGGGAACGTGACGAGTTGATACACACCTGGGTTGAGTACCGCGCTGACCGAGTCGAGGTACTCAGAGCCGATGCTGAGCCGGACGTTGATGATTTCAGGACCCAGATTACTCTCGGCTGCGCGAAGCATGACTGCCGGAGTCCAAGTGATAAGCTGCCGCACGGTGTCAGGCGGCGCTTCGATGGACACGACCTCGAAGTCAGGCGGCGGCAGGACCGTGACCACGGCGAGGGCGGTGTCGTTGAACGGGACGCTGTCCTGGACGAGGAGCACACAATTGGCCGTTATCGTCCCGACAGTGTCCGCGGGCCATGAGAAGGTCAACGTGGTATACTGGCCCGGCGCAAGCGGGGCAGCAACAGTCTGGTCGTACGACCCGACTTGAAGTCTCACTCCGACAGTTTCAAGTGCCGGGTTGTACTCAAGCGCATGGACGGCCGACATAAACGTGACTTCTCTGCCGAGATGAACAACTGACGGCGTCACGGAGATGCCCTGTACCTCAAAGTCCAGCGGCCGGGCCAGGACAGTTACGACCTTGCTCATGGTATCGTTGACTGGATTGCTGTCCTGGGCGAACAGCGCGCACTCGACCAGGAAAGTGCCGGCTGAGTCTGCCAGCCAGGGCGGCGCGAACGTGATGACCTGATACTGCCCAGGGCCGAGCATGACATTGGCTTGTTCGACATAGGACGGGCCGATATGCAGTTGAACGCTGACTGCGCCGGTATCTTGATTCCCCTCGGCCGCGTGAACCGTCACGACCGGCGTCCAGGTGTTGAGCTGTCGTACCGTGTCCGGCGGCGCGTCGATGGACAGGACTTCGTAGTCCGAGCCGATGGCGACTGACGAAAGAGCGAGCAGACCTGCGACCAGCCTGACTGCCTTCTGCATGATCTCCTCCAGTTGCGCGTTCCTAGACCGAGGATAGCCTTCGTGGACTGACTGTCAAGGCGGGTGAGGCGTGAGCGTCATGGTCAGCGGAATGCTGAGAGCAGGCAGACAACAGGGCAGTCGAGATGGCGCAGGGGCGGCGAGAGCCGCCCCTGAGAGTTGGCGTCGGTTGGGGATGGGTTACCGCGTCGGCGCGGCGGGATTTCCATTGGGCGCTTGAATGACCATCATTCTTGGCACGCGTAACTGTCGCAAGACGGACGGGGACGTTTGCCGTTCTCGTGACGACTGGCTTCACAATACGACCTCCTTCGCCTGACACTCTGCCGACACCCCTGAAACCATCGCACACCGTCCCCGGGACAGTGGCCGCACTGTCCCCCGGGCCATGTGGCACCTGTCCCCCGGACCGATGGGCCCTCGTCCGGGGATATATCCCCCCGGGCATCCCCTCCGATACCGGGCCGGATACCGGCCCCGACATCCGGTCCGATGCCCGGCCCGATGCCTGGTCCGAGACTCCCCGGGATACCGGGTCGGATATCCCGACCGACGTGGGGTCAGATACCCGGCCCGATGTCCGGCCCGAGATTCCCCAGGATATCAGGTCGGATATCCCGCCCGAAATCCGGTCCGATATCCGGTCTAATATCCCCTGATATGCCGGGCGGGATACCCGGCAGGACATGGGCCAGGACACCGGGCCGGATATGGCCCCCGATGCCGGGCCGGAGACCGGGCGAGAGAGCTTTGGGGGTCACCGACCGAGCCGCGACGGTGCCCAGGAGTCACCCAGTGACTCAGGGAGTGACTCGGGCAGTCAAACCGGGTGTCAGTCGGTTAATGAATTGGGGTTTAAGTACTTAGTTGATTCCGGCACTGAAACGGCGAGTCAGGTGGGCTTTCAAGTGCCGATTGAGTCGAGAGTTGAGTCGGGCTGTCAGTACCGGTATCAGCCGGGTCGTGAGTCGGGCGTTCAGAGCAGGGTTCAGTCTAGGTTTCAAGACCGGGTTCAGACCAGCGGTGAATCCCGAAGTCAGAGGGCGATTCAGACTGTGATTCAGGGCCGAGCTGAGAGCCGGGCTGTCGGTCCGGGCATCGAGCCTGGCACCGGTCGCCAGCGATAAGGCGAGGGTTCGCCCGATTCAGCGGTCGGGTCCGTACCGGCGGCTCGCCGGCGCTCAGCAGCGCGGGGCGCGTTCGCGGATGAGCGCGCCGGCAATGAGGCTGACTCCGCCGAGCACGAGCAGGGCGATGAGCGAGCCGGTCATCGCGCCGGTCACAGGGTTCTTGAGCGCGTCCATGGCGAAGATGAAGATCACTCCCGCGAATTGGCCCATCACCATCAGCAGGCTGTTGGAGGTGCCTTCGGGCGCGGGCCGGGTCAGCTCGGCCCCGAACTGGAAGCCGATTGGGCCGGCGCTGAGCAGGAAGAAGCCGTAGCTGAACCCGGACAGGAGCAGGAGCCAGTAGCTCGGCGCGAACGCCATGCCGGCAAGGCCGGGGAGGAGGCCGGCGAGCGACAGCAGGATGAACGGCTTGCGGCGCCGGGCGCGGTCCGAGAGCATCGGCATGACCGCGGCGCCGATGATGCCGCCAAGGAGCATCAGGCCGCCGAGCATGCCGGCCTGGGCCGCCGAGAAGCCGCGCGGCCGGACGATGGTCTCAATCCAGGTCGAGATGCCGTTGAAGATCCCGAGCCCTATGAAGAAAACCAGCAGCAGCAGCAGGAAGTCGCGCTGCCTGAGCATCTGTTTCAGGCCGTCGAACATCAGGACCCTTTGGTCTTCGCCGGCCGGGCAGGGAGGCGTCGGCGGCCGGCTGCGGGCAAAGAATACGACGATCAGTGCCGCGACCACGGTGACGATACCATAGATGAGGAGCATGCCGGTCAGGTTGAAGCGGTCCGTCAGCAGGGGAGTGACGACCATCGCGGCGAGGATACCGACGTACATCGCGAGGGTTCCCAGCCCGACAGCGGTGGCGCGTTCCTTGGCCGGGAACCATGTCCCGGCCAGCCTGGTTACCGAGCCGATGATCACCGGCTGGCCGACGGCGATTCCCAGTTGGGAGACAAGCACGAGCGCCAGGTTCGAGGCGAACAGCCCGCGGGTGAGCGCGAACAGCGCGGTCAGGACTGCGCCGGCGAGCACCGCGGTGCGGAATCCATAGGTGTCGATGACCCAGGCGGACGGGATGACGAGCAGGACGTAGACCGCCATGAAGCTCATCGACATCAGGCCGATGACGAGTTCCGAGGTGTGGTAGAACGCGGCGGCGGCGCTGGTGACGGGCGCGAAGGTGATCCAGAGGACCTGGGTCATGCCGGCCACGAACATGAAGCTCGCCAGCACCACCCAGCGGTATCGGTAGACGCGGAACGTCGTGTCTGCCATCGCTGCCACCTCCTCAGGGTTCGGGGACATCACTTTGCGGCGGCCGCAGTCCGTCGGGCCGGCTTGTGACCGGCGCCGACGAAGTCAAGACCAGCCGCGCGGGCATGTTCGGTCGCGGTCAGCGCGGGGCGCGTTTCCGGCTGAGGGTGTCGTGGAGCTTTCGGACCGGCTCAAGGTCCGGGCGCAGGCTGAAGGCGCGGGCCGCGAACCGGGCGGCGCGGCCGACGTCGCCGCGGCCGGCGTAGAGGACCGCCAGGTTGTAGAGCGCCGGGACGAAGGTCGAGTCCAGCGCCAGCGCGCGGTCGTAGTAACGGGGCGCGCGGGCGGTGTCGCCGAGGGCGATGAGCAGCGAGCCGGCGCGGTTGGCGAGCGCGGGCGTGGCGTGGTCGGTGAGCGCCAGCGGTTCGATGACGCCGAGCGCGCTGTCGAGCCGGCCGGCGCGTTCGAAGTCGTCGGCGAGCAGCATGCGCGGCTGGGGCAGGGTCGGGTCGAGCGCGACGGCACAGCGCAGGTCATCGAGCGCTTCCCGGTCCTGGCCGAGGGCGCGGCGGGCAAGCGAGCGGCTGACGAGCGGCTGGGCCAGCTCCGGCGCCGCGCCGACCGCCCGGTCGAGGTAGGCGAGGCTGCTTTCCGGCTCGCCGGCGGCGAGGAAGGCCAGGCCGAGGTTGTTGAGCACCTGGCCGGAGCCGGGCCGCAGTTCGTCGGCGATGCGCAGGTGGTGGACCGACCGGCGGTGGTCGCCGGCCTGGCCGTACATGATGCCCAGGTTGACGTGGGCGTCGACGTATCCCTGGTCGATAGTGATGGCCCGGTTGAAGAGCCGGATGGCCGAATCGGGCATCGTCGCGCGCAGGGCGTTGGCCAGGTTGGCGTAGCCGCTGGCCGCGCGCGGGGCCTCGCGGGTCATCGCCGAGAAGAGCGTGACTTCGTTGCGCCAGACGCCCGAGCGGCGCAGCGTGCCGAAGGTCAGGCCGGCGACGGCGAGCACCAGTACCGTCGCCACCAGCCGGCGCAGCACGAGCCGGGTGTGCAGGCCGCGCGATACCAGCGTGACGAGCATCATCACCATTCCGGCCGAGGGCAGAAACAGCAGCCGTTCCGCGGCCTGGGGCCCGATGCCCAGCACGGTCACCGGCAGCAGCAGCAACACCGCCCAGGCGTAGCCGAACTGGACAAGCAGGAGCCGGCGGCGGAACGCAAGTACCAGCAGGCTGGCGACGAAGAGCAGGGCGATGATGGCGAGCGGGGTGAGTGCGAGGAATGCGGGGTCGAGCGGGAACTTGACCTGGTGCGCGGCCGGCCAGAAGAACATACGGACGTAGAGGCCAAAGGTGTTGGCGAAGGCGATGAACGGCTGCGCGAGCCCGCCCGCGCCGGACGGCAGCACCGCGCCCAGCACGAGATGGCGCAGGACCAGGTAGCCGGCGGCGACGAGCATTGTGCCGGCGGTCAGCAGCCAGTAGCCGCGGGTGTAGCGCGTCTGGGTAAGCAGCGGGGCGAGCCCGACCAGCAGCGGGAACAGGATGACCGTTTCCTTGCTGAGCAGGGCGAGCAGGAACCCGGCGAGCACCAGCGCCGACCAGCCGTACTCGCGTTTGCGCAGCAGCCGGACGAGGCCGAAGCCGGCCAGGCCGAGGAAGGCGGCGGCGAGCAGGTCGGTGCGGCCGGAGACGAAGGCGACCGATTCGACGTGGCTGGAATGGGCGGCGAAGAGCAGGCCGGCGAGCAGGGCCCAGACGCCCGAATGCAGCAGCTCCCAGACGATGAGCGCGACCCCGACCGCGGCCAGGGCGGCGAGCACGGTGTTGACGAAGTGGAAGTAGCCGGCGTTGGGACCGGCGAGCCGGTAGTCGAGCCAGAAGCTGGCGCTGGCGAGCGGCCGGTAGTAGTTCGGCGCCGGGCCGCCCGGGTCGTCTACGCCGTACCAGAACGGCCGGGTCAGCACCTGGCCGATGCCGGCGTCGGCCAGGCCCGGGTTGTCGACAATCAGCGAGACGTCGTCCCAGACGAAGCCGTACTCGATGGTCGGCAGGTAGAGCAGGACCGAAAAAAAGGCGACGACCGCGACGACTAGGAACATACCGGGCCGGGTGCGCAGGTAGTCGGTCAGGGCGTGCTCGTGCATCGGCCTAGTTTCTACGCTGGCCGGGCGAAGTCAAGCGGTGAAACCGGTCAGCGGGGCGGCGAGTTCCAGAAGGCGACTTCCGCCGGCGCCTTGCGCCGGGGCGGCCGCGGGCCCTGGTCGGCGGCCGGGTAGCCGAGGGCAATCAGGCAGACCGGCTTGTACGCGCCCTTCAGGCCGAGGTGCTTGACGAGCGCGCGGGCGTTGAACCAGCCGACCCAGCAGGTGCCGAGCTCCTGCTCGGCCGCGGCCAGCACGAAGTGCTCGCCGGCGATGCCGGCGTCGACGAACTGGAGCTTGGTGCCGAGCACGGCGGCGGCGAGCTTGTTGACCGCCAGGCTTTCCTTGATGACCAGGCAGACGATGACCGGCGCCTTGGCGAGCGGCCGCGTGTAGGCGTAGGCGCCGGTGAAGACCGCGTCGGCCAGCGCCCGCTTCTGCGCCGGGTCGTCGAAGACCAGGAAGCGCCAGGGCTGGAAGTTGTCGGCCGAGGGCGCGACGCGCGCCGCCTCGAGGCAGCGCTCGATTTTCTCACGTTCGACCGGCCGGTCGAGGAACTTGCGGACCGAGCGCCGGGCGAGGCAGAGCTTGAGGAATTCCGAGTCGTTCATCGCCAGAGAGTAGCGGGGGCGGGCCCGCGGGTCAAGCGGGCAGCAGCGCCGGCAGGACCTCGCCCGCCTTGCCCTGGAGGCGGATGTCCACCAGCGAGCCGAGCCCGCCGTCGCCCGGGTTGATTTCGACCGCCAGCGCGCCGGCCTCGCGGGACTCGAACACCCACTGGACGATGTAGTGGAACGACGCTTCGGTGCCGATGACCAGGCAGGCGTCGATGCCGCCGGCCAGCAGGTAGCGGTGGACCGCGTCCACCGGCGGGCGGGGCAGGTTCTCGCCGAACCAGACGACGTCGGGCCGCAGCGGGTTGCCGCAGGGGCAGAGCGGCGGGATGGCGCCGAGCGGCACCTCGCGGTTGTCCTCGACCGTGCCGTCGCGCTCGCAGCGGAGGCGCCAGACCGAGCCGTGGACGTGGACGACCTCGCGCGAGCCGGCGCGCTCGTGCAGGTCGTCGACGTTCTGGGTCACCACCAACACCCGCCGGCCGGCCTGCTCGAGCGCGGCCAGCGCCCGGTGGGCGGGGTTGGGTTGGGCGCGGGCGATGGCCTGGCGGCGCTCGTCGTACCAGCGCCAGACCCGTTCCGGGTCGGCGCGGAACGCTTCGGGCGTGGCGAAGTCGAGCGGGTTGACCTTGTTCCAGAGTCCGTCGGCGGTGCGGAACGTCGGGATGCCGGACTCGGCCGAGATGCCGGCGCCGGTGATGGCCATGATGTTGCGGGCGCGGGCCAGGAGTTCCTTCACCCGGCCGAGTTGCTCAGTCACGGGCGAGTGGGTTGCGGAACAGACTGATCTTCTCAACGACCAGTTGCCGGACCGCGTCGCGGGCCGGGCCGAGGTACTGGCGCGGGTCGAAATCAGCCGGGTGGGCGCGCAGGTGTTCGAGCAGCACGGCGGTGAAGAGCAGGCGCAGGTCGGTGTCGACGTTGACCTTGCACACGCCCAGGCCGATGGCCGTGCGCAACTGGTCCTCGGGCACGCCGCGCGCGCCCGAGACCTGCATGCCGGCGGCGAGGCAGCGCGCGAGCACCGGCGCGGGCACGCTCGACGCGCCGTGCAGCACCAGCGGCAGGCCGGAGCGGTCGCGGACCCGTGCGAGCCGGTCGAAATCGAGCCGGGCCGTGCCCTTGTACTTGAACGCGCCGTGGGCGGTGCCGACCGCGGGCGCGAGCGAATCGATACCGGTCAGCTCGACGAAACGCGCGGCCTGGTCCGGGTCCACCAGCACCGCGTCGCGCTCGCGGACCGAGACGTTGTCCTCGGCACCGACCAGCCGGCCGAGCTCGGCTTCCACCGACACCCCGCGCGGCCGTGCCATCTTGACCACGCTCGCGGTCTTCCTGACGTTCTCGTCAAAGGGCAGGTCCGAGGCGTCAATCATCACCGACGTGTACCCGGACTCGATGCAGGCGCGGATGAGGTCCAGGTCCTTGCCGTGGTCCAAGTGCAGGCAGAGCGGCACGCCGGTTGTATTGGCGACGCTGCGCGCGAGCGCGACCAGGCTGCCGAGCCCGGCATAGCGGATCGCGCCTTCGCTGGTCGCGACAAATGCCGGCGACCGGGTTTCTTCGGCCGCCTCGGCGATCGCCTGGAGAAACTCGAGGTTGGAGAAGTTGAACGCGCCGACTGCCCGGCCGTCCCGGCGGGCCACTGCCAGCAGTTCGCGGCCGGGTACGAGGTTCACGCCTTCATCTCCTGGACTTCGATGCCGGGCAGGAGCGCCGCGATGTCCTCAGGCCGGCACAGGCCGGTGCCCGGGCACATCGTCGCCGCGCTGCCGGCCGCGACCGCCAGGCGCAGACAGTCTTCGACCGGCTTGTTGCCCAGGAGGTTGTGGACGAACCCGGCGACCGCGCAGTCGCCGGCGCCGACCGTGCTCTTCACGTCGACCCTGGGCGGCCGGGCGGCGAGGACGCGCTCCGCCGACACGTAGACCATGCCCTCGGCGCCGAGCGACACCAGGACGATCTTGACCCGGTCGAGCAGGGTGCGGCTGAAGCGGACAATCGTGCCGGTGTCCGGCATTTCGGTGCCGGCCAGCTCGGCCAGTTCGGAGCGGTTGGGCTTGATGAGCGTGGGGCCGGAAATGATGCCCTGGCGCAGGCCGTCGCCCGAGGTGTCGAGCATTACCCGCGCGCCCTTGGCGAGCGCGATCTCGATGAGGCGCCGGTACACCGCCGGGGTCAGGCCGATGGGCAGGGAGCCGGAAATGACGAGCAACTCGATGTCGGCCAGCGCCTCGAGCCGGGCGACGAAGTCCATCAGTTCGGCGGGCTGGACGCGCGGGCCCCGCGCTAGGAGCGGCGTCTCGCTGCCGCTGGCCTCGTCGTGGATGATGATGTTGGTGCGGGTTTCGCCGGCGATGGGGGTGAAGCGGCAGCTCACGCCTTCGAGCAGGAGCCGGCCCTCGAACTCCTTGCCGTCGAACCCTCCGACAAAACCGAGCGCGACGTTGGCGGTGCCCATGGCGGCCAGTGCCCGGGAAACGTCGATGCCCTTGCCGCCGGCGAAACGTTCTTCCCGGCCAATGCGGTTGGACTCGTGGACCCGCAGCGAATCCACGTAGATCGTGCGGTCCAGGGCCGGATTGAGCGTGACGGTGTAGACCATCGGCCTGATTCTAGGAGCGCCGGCCGGCAAGTCAACGCGCCCGCTTGACAGGCGGCGGCGGGCGGATAAAGTTAGCCATGGCTAACACTTCCCCGCGGCCGACGCGGCTGGGCAGCGGCGCCGAGGACTGCCTCGAGGCGGTGCTGGTGCTGGAACGGGGCGGCGGGCCGGTGCGGGTGACGGCACTGGCGCGCCGGCTCGGGGTCAGCAAGCCGTCGGTCGTGGCGGCGCTGGCGGCCCTGGAGCGGCGCGGACTGGCGCGGCACGAGCGCTACGGCGGGGTCGAGCTGACCGCGGCCGGCCGGCGCCGGGCGCGCGAGACCGACCGGCGGCACCAGCTGCTCCGGGAGTTCCTGGCCGGCGTGCTCGGGGTGAGCGCGGCAACGGCCGAGGCGGACGCCTGCCGCATCGAGCATGGCCTGAGCCCGGAGACGGTCAGCCGGCTGGTCACATTCGTGCGCCGGCGCGAACGGGGCAGACGTGCACGGTAACCTGGTCTTCGCGCTGGTGCTGTCGGCCATCGCATCGCTGGCGACGGCGTTCGGCAGCTTCCTCGGGATGATGGTCCGGCGGCCCGGGCCGCGCCTGATGGCGTTCGCGCTCGGCTTCTCGGCCGGGGTGATGATGTTCGTGTCGTTCGCCGAGCTGCTGGCGACCGGGATACACGACGTCGGGTTCCTGCCCGCCGTGGGCGCGTTTTTCGGCGGCCTGCTCGTGATGTTCCTGATTGACGCGGTCGTGCCCCACCAGTTCATCAGCGAACAGTCGGGCGGCGTCGCGCCGCCGGTCGACGCCTGCCCGGACCTGGCGCCCGGGGCGGGACATGGTCGCGGCCGCGGTTGGGGCCAGGGCCGGCACCGGCAGCGCGGCGGTTCCAGCGGCGCCGACCGGGTCGCGCTGATGCGCACCGGGCTGCTCATCGCCCTGGGCATCGGCATCCACAACCTGCCCGAGGGGATGGCGACGTTCGCCGGCGCGCTCAAGAACCGGGGGCTGGGTTTGGCCATCGCCTCGGCCATCGCCCTGCACAACATCCCGGAGGGGCTGGCGGTCGCCCTGCCGGTGTTCTGCGCGACCGGCTCGCGGCGCAAGGCGTTTCTCTGGTCGTTCCTGTCGGGCGCGGCCGAGTTTGCCGGCGCGCTCATCGCCGCGGCGCTGCTGATGCCGCTGCTCACGCCGACGTTCCTGGGCGTGACGCTGGCCGCGGTTGCCGGGCTGATGGTGTTCATCTCCTTCGATGAACTGATACCGGGCTCGTACGCCTACGGGTTCGAACACGTCAGCGTCATCGGCATCGTCTCCGGCATGGCGCTGATGGCCGCGTCCATCTGGCTGCTGCGCTAGAGGCCGGTCCAAGTCCGGTGCGTTGACACCGACCTGCAGCCGGTCTAGACTCAGACACCGGAGGTGGACGTGAGAAGAGTCTTCATTCTGCCGCTTGTCTTCGCCGGTGCGGCTCTGGCCGGGCCGGAACTGCCGATCGGCCGGGTGGATACCATCGGCTGGACCACCTATGACTGGCAGAACGCCGGGCCGGCGCTCAGGACGCTGTGCAACGCGCCGGCCTTCGGCCTGCACGCGACCTGGACCTTTTCGGCCACGACTCCGCCTTTTCCTGACCGGAACATGCGCTACAACTTTTACGGCTACCCGTCCGGTATGTGGTTGTCGGATTCAGGTATCAACGTGTTTGCCGAACGCGCCGGGCTGGGCAATCTGGCCTGCGACCCTAGTTCCGGAGTTGCCCTGGTGTCGACCGACGCGGGCAGTCCGCCGAGACCGATTGTTGCCCGGGACGCTGCCCCGGGTGCCGGTATCTTCGAATACGGCGATGGACCTCAGGGTTACATCTGGCCGGTCATCGACGCAGGGCAGAACCGATGGATACATGCGGCGGTCATCGACGACGCCAGCCGCGACGGGCTGTGGAACTCGCGCTGTACCACCTGGTGCCAGTGGTCTCAGCCGGTGCATATATCGGCCGGGAGCGACCCGATGTTCCCGAGCCACAACATCACCGCATCCAAGGTCAGCCGGAAGGTCTGTCTCGCCTGGGTCATTGTCGAATCAGGGCGCTACCCGGCCTACTACTCGATTTCGACCGACAGAGGAACCACCTGGCCGCCGCCGACTCAGCTGCCTTGGCCGCCGGCGTTCTCGGGCGACACGCTGTCGTCATTCCACCTGGGCGTGTTTCCGTTCTACGACCGGCAGGACCGGCTGCACATCGTTGCCGAGGTCATGCCCATCGTGCACGATACCGGATACGTCAATCCCGTCGAAATCTGGCACTGGTCTCCTGAAAACACTCCGCAGTGGACCGAAATCCATCGCGCCGGCTGCGCGCCTGAACACGTGATGGCACCGGTCGGGTACAACGCAATCTACGCCGGCCGGCCGAGCATCGGAGAGGACCGCAACGGCGGGCTCTATGTGGCGTGGGAGCAGTTCGACAGTCTCAACTACGAACCTCAGACCGATAGGCTGCGGGCGGACATCTGGTACGCCCGGGACAACTGTGATAACGGCGCGAGCTGGCAGGCGGGTATCAGGATAACCGACCCCGACCAGAGTTCGAAGCGATTCCCCTGCGTGACTGACCTGCTGGCACGAGACACGCTGTGCATGACCTACGAGATTGACCTGGTGGCCGGCTTCTACGTGATGGGCGAACAGCCCGGCACCAACAACCCGGTCGTGGCGCAGTTCGTGCCGGTGACAGTCAGTGGCCTGGGGATGCAGACTGAGTCGGTGGTTCCGAAGCCGGGACTTTCAGTTACGCCCAGCCCATCGTCCGGTGCAGTCAACGTCCGATTCAGCGCGCCACCCGGTCAGGTGGATTTCCGGGTGTTCAACTTCTCCGGCCGCCTGGTGTTTTCCACCGGGCCGCTCGTGCACTTGACCGCTGGTCCGCTTCCTCTTGACCTTCGCGGCTTGCCGAACGGAGTGTACCTTGTCCGGCTGACAACAGCTTCGGGCAGCTACAGTACGAAGCTGGTACTGCGCTAGGTTCGGCCCGGCCGCAGTTGATTTTTCCCCTCGGCGTTTCTAGACTTCTCGGGTCTTGCGCAGCCTGATTCTCTTAGCGACAACCGGCCTGCTCGCGCTCGGCGCCGCGCCGGCGGCGGGCGACAAACCGTCGGCCGTGACGGTCGTGCACCGCGGTGACCTCGTGCAGCTTCAGTCCGGCGAGCTGGTCCGCATCATCGGGATCGCGGCGCCGGAAGTCTACCTGCCGGGCGGGGACATCTGCCGGGACGTGTTGGAGAAGCACCTGCTGGGAAGGGTAGTCCGGCTCGAGGCCGACGGACCGGAAAAGGACTCGCTCGGCTACCTGTTCCGGCACGTTTTCCTGGGCGATACGCTGGTCAGCGCCGAGATGGTGCGCAAGGGATTCGCCGAGGTGAGCGGCGACTCAGGACGCCGTTTCGCCGACAGCCTGCTCAAGCTCGAGAGAATCGCGGCCCGGGCTGAGAAAGGGCTGTGGCCGTTTGAGGTGTTCCAGCCGCCCTCTCTTCCGGCCCGGGTAACAAAGCCGGACTCGACCGGCGCGGGCTGGCTCGAAATCGTGTCGTGGGAGGACGCGGGCAAGTACATCGGCCGGCTGGTGACGGTCGAGGGCTATGTCGTCGCGACCTACCGGTCGGACAAGGTGTTGATGCTCAACTTCCATCAGGACTATCGCAAGCACTTCAAGGTCGCGGTGTTCAGCCAGGACCTGGCGAAGTTCCCCGAGCACCCGGAAGACTTCTACAAGAAGCGGCTGGTGCGGGTCACCGGGACGGTGAAGGAATACGAGGGCGCGCCGGAGATGGTCATCGACGGGCCGGAGCAGATTGTCGTCATCGAGGAGTGAAGACGAAGTCAGAAGCTAAAAGTCAGAAGCCAGAAGTCAGAAGTAAAGGCGGTCAGCGGTTAGCGGTAGGCGGTCAGCGGCTGCTGCTCGCTCTTGGGTTTGCGCTCAGTCTCTCGGTCGCTGAGACCGCCCGGGTTGCGAGAATCACCGATGGCGACACCTTCCTGACTGCGGACAGCCAGGCGGTGCGGATGCTGGGCATCGACGCGGCGGAAACCTACCAGCCGGGCGGCGACGTCGGAACTGAGATGCTCGGCAAGTACCTCGCAGGCCGTGTCGTCCGGCTCGAGCCGGACCGGACCGATAAAGACCGGTTCGGCCGGCTGCTGCGCTACGTCTGGGTCGGCGACACCTTTGTCAACCTGCTGATGGTCAGGAACGGGTATGCGCCGGTGGTGCTGTACCAGGACAGCCTGAAGTACGCGGACACGCTGCGCCACGAAGAGGAGCGGGCGGCGATTGCCGGGGTCGGGCTCTGGGCGTTCAGCGTCTTCACGCCGCCCAGCATCAAGCTGCTGCGCGCTCGGGTCGGGCAGGCGGATTCGGGCGTCATCCAGTGGTTTGACGCGGACGAGCACTTGGGCGAGGCCGTGGTGGTCGAAGGCCGGGTCGTCGGTACCTACCGCTCGGACAAGGTGCTGCTCTTGAACTTCCACCAGGACTATGCAAAGCACTTCAAGGTCGCGGTGTTCGCCACCGACCTCGGGTCGTTCCCGCCCAAGCCCGAGCAGTTCTACAAGGGCAAGCTGGTGCGCGTCACCGGTATCATCAAGGAGTACAAGGGCGCGCCGGAGATGATCGTTAAAGACCCGGAGCAGATAGAGGTCATTCCGGAGTGAGATCAGATATGAGACATCAGAGACCAGAGATCAGAGATACTGGGTCTGTATTTCAGGTCTGTGCTTTCTGGTTTCTGATCTCTGATCTGTCCTGGTCCTCTCATAATGCCTGAGCTTCCTGGTTCATGCCCTCCGCCTGTCTCCCCAAGCCGGTCGAGCCGGGTCCTGCCAGTAGTCATCGTTGCCGTCTGCGTGCTCGCGCTTGGGCTGGTGCTGCTCTTTGCTCTCGGCCGGCGCAAGCCGGTCTGCGGGCCCCCGCTGCCGCACCCTGACTCCACCTTCTACGGCGGTGCGGTGCTGGGCAAGACCGACGTGCTGGCGACGGTGCTCGGCCGCTGGTGCTTCTCGACGGTGCGCACCGACTCGGTGTACCGCGCGCTCGCCACGACCGACTTCAACTTCCGTAACATGCGGCCCGGCGACTCGGTTACCTTCCGGTACCGGGGGATGAACCTGGCGGGCCTGAGCTACCACAAGAACATCGTCACGTCCTACGACGTCGCCATCGACTCGCTGGGCCGGATGACCGCGGCGCGGGTCGACAGGTCGGTGGATACGGCGCGCGCTGTCATCCGCGGCGCCATCAAAGGCTCGCTGTGGAAAGTACTGACTGATATGGGCGAGCGGCCGGCGCTGGTCGTCAACTACGCCGAAATCCTGAGCTACGAGGTCGACTTCCTCACCGAGGTGCAGGACGGCGACTCGTTCGAGATTCTCCTCGACAAGTACTACGTCGACTCGGCCTACTACCGTGAGGGCCGGATATGGGCGGTGCGGTTCAAGGGCGGAGCCGGGACGTTCGCCGGGTTCTACTACAAGCTGCCGGGCGGGCACTACGACTACTACAACGAGAAGGGCCAGTCGCTGCGCAAGACCGTGTTGCGCTCGCCGCTGACGTTCGCCAACGTCACGTCCGGGTTCGGAAACCGGGTGCACCCGGTCGTGCACCGCGTGCGGCATCACAACGGCGTGGACTACGGCGCGCCCACCGGCACGCCGGTCGCGGCGATTGCCGACGGCACAGTCGTGCGCGCGAGCTGGTTCAACGGCTACGGCAACTTCGTGGAGATCCGGCACTCGGGAGGTCTGACCTCGCGCTACGGCCACCTGTCGCGCTACGGCGCGGGCATCAAGTCCGGCCGCAGCGTCCGGCAGGGCCAGACCGTGGGCTACGTCGGCTCCACCGGGATGTCCACCGGCCCGCACCTGCACTTCGAAATCCGCCGCAACGGTTCGCCGGTGAACCCGCTCAAGGTCATCCCGCCGCGCGCCGAGCCGGTGCCGGCCAGGTACCTGGACGACTTCAAACGTGCCCGCGACGGCTACCTCGCCGAGGTCGCCGACTTCGGCAAGCCGGATACGCTGGGCAGCGGGCAGCAGCCCGAGTAGCGCGCCGGCGGGCCGGATAGGTAGTGCCGACCGGTGCGTCGCGTTCCGGGCGGCCGCCCGCCCTGTTCTCGGCGCGGACTGACAGGTAGCTCATCCGATAGTCTGACCTGTTACCGGACAGGCAAACCCAGGGACAGACTGCCGGACTGGTTGCTCGGCAACTTCACCGGCGCTGCGCCGGGCAACTGCGAGCGCGGCTCGCCCCATCGGCTCACGGACAAACCGGCCGGCGGGCTGACCTGTAGCCCGCCTTGTAGAGCTTCACGTAACCGGATGGTTAGCCTGCCCAGTTTCCCCGCGGGCAACGTGTCGAGTGGCCCTTCAGACTACAAGTCCGGCAGAATCCCAGACAGCCCGGGGAGCGGGGTAGGGTAGATGGTCGAATCCGGGCAACGGGCGGAAGACACTGAAGTTACGTGGCTCGCGGCCCGGATTTCCGGTTGACATATACTAAACTGGGCGCGGCAGTCCAAACCGGGCACGGGTAACCATCACCTCATCGACAACGGTGGCCTCAAGCGGGGCGGGCCGTCTTCGCCAGCGGGTGTGCGTGCCAAGGGCGGTTCGTTGCTGGTGCTGTCGACCTCTAGGGCTTTGCTTGGCGGGTGACTGACAGACTACACGTCGAAGAGCACGGTTGCCGTGTAGCCGGAACCGTCCTTCGAGAGCGAGTACTGGTGGTAGGTTGGAGTCTTAACTTCAACCTTGAGGCCATAGCGCGACTGGTCATAGTCAGCGCCGGAGAGAGCGGCTTTGAGACGGCAGGGGGAGGCGATATCGAGTTCCTTGACCTCGACCGAGAGCGGGATGAACGAGCGGGTGGAGAAGAGGTAGAGCAGTTCGCGCAGCCAGTCCAAGAAGAGCTCGGGTTCGTCAGACGAGATGAGTTCGACGATTTCAGTGCGAGTCGGCTGGTCGGGCTGGGTTTCGAGGACGGTTTCGCGGAGGAACTGGGCGGAGTTGGCCAGTAGCGAGGAGAGGTCGGGGGCCTGGAATCGGACCAGGAGGTCAGCGGTGTGGTCGAGGAGGGTGTAAGAGGGGCGAGTCACGGAGACACCAGACACTTGATGCCAGAGACCAGATAGATGAACCGGGCGAAGTCAGAAGGCAAAATGCAGGAGGGAGAAGTCAATGAGGCGGGCGATATCAGATGCGTGATACCAGGTACGAAATGAGGCGAGCGAAGGCAGAAGGCGGGCGGATGATTGCAGATGGCAGAGTGCAGAGTGCGGACAAGGGGCTAGCGAGTGATGGAAAGCGCGTGAGTTGCTGCATTGCCAGAGGCATCAGAAGACCAGGTCGAGATTGAGTTGAGGCCGGGCTCCAGGAGCAGTTCGGCGCTGAAGCGTTCGGTGGCGGAGTCGAGGAGGCCGTCGTCCGGGCCGAGCGGCTGCCAGGTGCCGCCGTTGAGCGAGTAGCGGCAGGCGGCAATGGTCGAGGTGCGGTCAGTGACCGTCACCTTCAGAGTGCTGCCCGTGACTTCGGCCTTCGCCTCGGGCGGCGTGTTGTCGATGAGCGCGGGCGCGGACAGGTACTCGACCGCCAGCGCCGTGCCGGCGGGCCGCGCCGGTTTGTCGGTGGCGAGCAGTCTGAACCGGCACCAGCCGTCCGGCAGGGTGCGGGTGTCGAGCAGCAGGCTGGCGCCGGACAGGTCGCGGGCGAGTCTGAGCCAGCGGTCGTCTTCTTCGCGGCGGTACCACAGTTCGTAGCCGAGCGAGTCCGAGTCCGGGTCTTCTACTTGCCAGGACAGTTCGCGGGTCGGCTGGGCGCTGCCTTTGGCTGCGTCTGGGAGTTCGACCTGTGCGAGGGCCAGTTTCTTGACGAGCGGCGGCCGGTTGGGAACCGTGTAGTAGATGTCGACGCGCTCGAGCGCCGGCGTGATTGTCGGGAACCGGGTGGCGAGGCGCGCGCGCCACTGGACGAAACGGGCCGGGGGCGACTTGACCTGGCCCGGGGCCGGCAGCCACTGGCTCCAGGTGGAGTCCGGTTCCTCGGAGTTGCCGGTGCGCGTGTCGAGCGCCAGGCTCGTGCCGTTCGGCGCCGAGCCACGCCAGTCGATGCGGCCGAAGCGGGCGGGCGTGCCGCAGTCGAATACCGGCGACAGGTAGGCGCCGCTGTCCGCCAGGCCGGCGGTGAGTTCGAGAACGCGAGCGGGCGTGCCGGTGCCGAGCAGGACACGGTCGCCGGCACGGGCGAGGCAGAGCAGCCGGGCCGGCCCGGCGTTCTGGATGAGCGCGCCGCGGCCCATCGAGTCGACCCGGAACAGCAGGCCGTTGTCTCCGGTGGCGACCAGCAGGCCGCGCCGGTCCGGCAGGATGTCGTAGATGCCCGAGTCGGGCATCGGCCACTGCCATTCAAGGATGCCGTCGGGTTCGAGGCAGAATACCGCCGGGCCGCCTTCGGAGTTGGCGCCGGGGTTGGCCGCGGCGTAGACGCGCGCGTCGGCGCAGGCGATGGCGCGGACTTCGTCGAGCGGCGAGTCGTAGAGCACCGTGACCTGGGGCCGGTCGGCGGCGCGGAGTTCGAGCCGGTAGATGATGCCGTCAGGCGAGGTGCCGGCGAGCAGCACTTTGCCCGGCACGAGCCAGGCGAGGCTGGTGATGTGAGCCTGGGGCGCGGCGAAGACGGTGTCGCAGCGGCCCGAGCCCGAGACGCGCAGCAGCCGGCCGTTGGTGCCGGTGGCGCAGTAGAGCTCACCCGCCGGGCCGGTCGCGACGGCGAAGACGTAGCTCTCGCCGGTTTCGCAGAGCTTCGCGGCCGGGCCGGCGGCGCTGGCCCGGTAGACCGCGCCGTCGGGCGTGGTGCCGAAGAAGACGTCGGACGGCCCGGTCCCCAGGCCGAGAAGCTGGCCCGCGCCGGCGTCGAATACCGGTTCGGGCTGGCCCCGGTCCAGGCGGTAGAGCCGGCCGGAGTTGCCGGTGGCAAGGAACAGCCGGCCCGACAGGCCGGCGATATCCCATACCGACGACTCGTCGAGTTCGTGCCGCTCGACGAGGGCCGGCGCCAGCGTGATGACCCCGTCCGGGCCGACGGTGACGTTGGCCAGTTCGCGGTCGACGCCGTAGGTGGTGTCCGGGCCGGTGGAAGTCCAGACCGATGCGAAGAGGGAAGAAGAGACAAAGAAACAGAGAGACAGCGTGACGATGAGAGCGGTCAGCGGTTGGCGGTCGGGGAAAAGCGCGTCGTGGTTCATCGTCTTACCTCCAGTTTCAGTTCGGCGGTGCCGGAGATCACGGTCCCGAGGTCGAACGACTGGTCGAAAGCCCGGCTCTCATAGGAGGACTGGACGCCGTCGGCTTCGGCCGAGGAGCCAACGGCCCGCAGCAGTGATGGCGGCGCCTGGGGCAGTTCGCGGCCGCCGACGACGACCGACGGCGCCGGGACGAACCCGGCGACGACCAGTTCGTCTTCCTGGCCGGCTTCGCCGAGCAGGCGGACGAAGGCGTCGAGAGTCTGAGGGTCGGCCTTACCCGGGACGCGCATCGTCTCGCGGTAGAGCAGCGAGTCGCGGGAGCCGACGTAGAAGGTCAGCGGCCCGGGCGGCAGGGCGCCGGGCAGGGTGACCGAGAACCGGCGCAGCGTGACGGCGTCCTTCTCGTCGCGCAGCGTCAGGGTGAGCTCGACCGGTTCGCCGGGCCGGCAGACCAGCCGGTCGGCGCGGCAGGAAACGATGCGGCGATAGGTCCGGCCGGGCGTGAAGTCGAGTTCGAAGAGGGCCGAGTCGAGACGGGGAGCGGGCCAGCGCGGCGAGTAGACGCCGGCGATTTCCTGGCCCATCCGGCGGAAGAGGTCGGGCAGGACGTTGTCGCCCGAGTAGACGTGCCGTACCGAGGCGCGGCGGCCGTCGGCGAAGCAGAGTGTCATCCGGCTGCGCAGGGTGACCGGTTCGAGCGTGCCTTCGGTTGAGAGCAGCGCCTCGCTGACGCCCGCGCCGATGAGCAGCGGGGCCAGGGCCGGCAGCCGGCAGGCGCGGAAGCGCCAGGTCCGGCCCGCGGCCGGCGACTTCACCTTGACTTCGACCGGCAGCATCTCGGGCGCCGGGCCGAGGAAACCGCCGATGGCGGGCAGCCGGTCCTGGCGCATCGTGCCGACCAGCCGGCCGGGCGAGAACAGCTTGAACGACGTAGCCAGCGACGGGATGACCGAGTGAATCCGGCCGGCGCACAGCGGCAGAGCGACGGTCCCGGCCTGGAGCATCGGGTGGCCGAACGCCAGCACCCGGTCGCCATCGCGCCACGTGAGCGTGCCGATGCCGGCGATGTTGACGTCGCCGTCGGTGAGCGCGACGCCGATGGCGCCGCCGGGCACGAGCACCGTGTCCGGGTCGATGGGGTCGGTCGCCGCCGGCCCGCCGGCCGCGACCGGCATCAGGTTGTAGGGCGCGAGTTCCGGCCCGACGAGATCGCGGAAGCGTTCGGAGAAGCCGGAGAGCGCCAGCGGCACCGGCAGGTGCCGTAAGCCGGCCGGTCCCGCGCTGCGCTCGGTGCCGGCCGGCGGTACGCCCGGACCCGCGCCGGCGGTGGTGTCGATATCGAAGACGGACAGCATCTCGCCTATCGGCGTCACGCCGCAGATCGGGTCCTTGGAGAAGCCCCAGGCGTAGGCGGCGGCGCCGGCGAGCCGGCCGTCGAAGTAGACGGGCGAGCCGGACATACCGGCGATGATGCCCGAATGCTCGAGGTTCTGGCCGGACAGGCGGCAGAGAATGAGGTCCGCGCCCGGCGAGACTTCGCGCATCACGTCGATGACCTCGACTTCGAACCGCTCGACCTTGTACCCGGAGAAGACCGACAGGCCGTAGCCTTTCATGCCCGGCCTGATGCTGTCGACCGGGATAGTGGGGACGGCGGCGGACAGCAAACCCAACACAAAGACACAAAGAACACACAGCAGTCGGCGGGCAGGAAGCAGGGCGGGACGCGACGAAAATGCCGAGAGAGAGTGATGAGCGATGGGCGATGAGTGACGAACGCAGCTGCGAACCAGCTTTGCCCTGGTGGCCCGGTGTCCTGGTGGTGAAGTGCTCATTGCCACTCCTTCCCGGCCGCTTTCTCCCAGCGGTTGCGCCAGTCGTCGTGGTTGGCGAATTCGCGGCAGTTGACCGGCAGCCAGTAGCAGGACTGGCGCTCCCACGCATCCTGCGACGCGCCGGGCCCGGGCTGCGGTTCCTCGGGGTAGAACCACGATTCGGAGGAATCGAACGCGGCCAGCAGGTACGCCGCGCCGGCACCGCGGCCGTGCTCGAGTTCGGCGAGGGTACGGCGCAGGCGCTGCATCTTCTCGTCCAGCAGTTCGGCCGGGAAGAAGTCGGGCGTTCCCGGCTTGAGCAGGCAGTCGAACTGGATCAGGGCTTCGAACCTGCCGTTGAGCGACAGGGTGATGTCGGCCGGCCCGGCCGCGGTCGCCAGGCCGGCGCGGGCCTGCCAGCCCGGCCGGGTCAGCAGCAGCCGGCGGACGTGGAAGTAGCCGCAGTGCGCCATGTCGGTGTGGTTGAGCACGCGCAGGTTCTGGACATCTTCCTTGAGTTTCAGCCAGAACGCGCCCGACAGGAAGCCGTGCAACTCGGAGGCCATTGTCAGTGCTCGACGATGCCGCCGTTGATGCCGCGCAGCGCCGCCTCGGCGACGCGCTTGACTTCCACCGGCTCCCTGAAGTTCAGCGTGGTGACGCCCAGGCCCAGGCAGGGCTCGCGCCAGCGCGCGCCCGAGAAGGTCGCCAGCACCTCGACGCGCTGCAGGGTCTGGTGCCGGTCGATGAAGTCGTTGGACAGGAGGTCGTGGAGGTTCTGCCAGCCGACCGGCGTGAGCTTGACCGTCGAGCCCACCAGCATCTTGCCCTGGGCGCGCAGGCCCAGGGACACGGCGTCGCGGAAGTAGTTGACCAGCGCAATCCGGCTCTGGGGCTCGGATACGAACCAGGCCTTGCGCTCCTGCGGGTCGCAGGCCAGCACCACGTCGCGGTCGCCGTAGACCGCTCGGAAGTTGGCGGCCAGCGGCTGTTTGGTTTCGAAGGCGTTCTGGTAGAACCGGCGCAGCAGGTCCGAGTTCTCGATGACGCGCTGCGCCGGCGCGTCGGCGAAAACGTCCCGGAATCCGTACTTGTCCATGATGTTGTGCAGCGGGTCGGATATGTCGAACTTCGGGACGTTCTTGAGCATCAGCCCGCAGCCGAACTTGGGCGTCAGCCGGGCCAGCGATACGGCGATGGAGCGTTCGACGTCGAGGTGAAGGCGGGGAGGCATCAGGAGGTAAGTACGAAGTCAGAATGCGGACGAGAGAAGGCAGAGTACAGAATGACGGGTACCGCAGACCGGATGACGGCTTGGGGCGCGGGGCGGGGGACGTGAGGCGTCATTTCAGCCCCAGGTGGCGGGCGCCGGCGCGCAGCACGGAGCGGTAACGGTCGAACTCGGTCGCATCGTCGGCCAGGTGCCGGCACAGCGCGTCGACGCCGGACGGTTCCAGGCAGTAGTCGATGTTGCCGACCAGCCAGGCGCCGGTGCGCGCCTGCCGGACAAGCTGTGCCGGGCTGGCGAAACGGCGGTACCGGGCTTCGTCCGGCATCGGCCGGTCGGTGGCCGGGTCGAGTTCGGCGGCGACGAGCAGCCCGGGTAACCGGTTCAGCGTGAGCAACAGCCCGGGCGGCGAGTCGGCAGTGGCGGCGAGCAGTTCGACGACTTTGAGTCGGCCGGGCCCGAGCATCTCGTCGAACCCGACCTCGGGCCGGAACCCGAGCCGCACCGCGATGACGCCGATGCCGACATTGTGCAGCTCGCGGCGGCGGGAGTCGACCTGCATCAGCTTCCTCATCACAAACCAGTGCGCGCGGCCGGCGGCCAGCAGCGCCCGGAAGCTCGTGCGGACCAGCAGGCCGGCCAGTCCCTTGCCGCGGTACCGGGGATGGACGACGATGTCCCAGATGGTCTCGAGCCCGGACGCCGGGTCCCGGTCGAAATGGCAGTGGCCGCAGACCGAATCCGGGTCCGGTTCCGGCGGGGGCGGGAACGGGAGCAGGGAGAAATCGGCCTTGCGGTCCTCGATGGTGGCGGAGAGAGTGAAGGCAGTCCCGGCCAGCGGTCCGGCAGTGATTGCCAGCCGGTCGCCGGCCAGCGTCGCGGCCGGGCCCAGCGGCAGCGGGGAGAAGTCGGGCTTGCGGCGCAGGAAGGTCAACACGTGGAGCGGGCGAAATCAGAAGGCGAAACGAGCGGATGGCGGGGAAGCCTCGCTGCCCGGCACCCGGTGATTGACATTCGCATCTGGCTATATCCGCTAGAGCCCGCGCACTCGGCGCCGGAAGACGCGCGCTTCGAACTCGTCGGTCGCCAGGTGGTTCACGAGGTGGTCGAGGCCGCCCTTACGCAGCCAGTAGTTGCCGTTGCCCACAACGATCAGTCCCTTGCGCACCCAGCTGTAGATGACCGACTCATCCTTGGTGAGCTGGACGTAGGTGCGGAAGTCGTCGACGGGCTTCAGGGTGTCGGCGTCGAGCACGAAGGCGATGAGCACGAGCGGGAACGTCCTGATGACGATTTTGAAGCTGGGCGGGAAGTCGCCCTTGGCCGGCAGGACCGAGAGTCCGACGATGTTCTGCGTCCGGAGCATCCTGTCGAGGCTGAACTCGGGCGTGAAACCGAGCCGGTTGCCGATGACGCCGATGCCGACATTCTGCAGCTCGATGTTCTTGTCGGTCGGCTTCATCAGCCGCATCATCCGGATCTTGAATGTCGCGCGCTCCTGCATCGACAGCAGCTCGCGGAAGATGATATAGGTCATGATCGAGGCGACGCCTTTGCGGCGGTAGCCTTCCATGACGGCGATGTCCCAGAGTTCGATGCCGACGCCGGGCGGGTCGCGGTCGACGTAGGCCCGGCCGACGCGCTTGCCATCGAGGTTAGCAAAGATGCTGGCGGTGCGCTCCTGGATTTCGGTCTTGATTTCGAGGACCTGGCCGGCCAGGCCGCCGTCCCGGATGCGGACGTGCGTGTGGTCGAGCCATTCGAAGCGCGGGCCGATGCGGCCTGGTTCCCAGAGAAACGGTGGCTCCTTGATGAACACCCGCCGGAAGAACGAGGCGACTTGACCGACGAGCGGCAGGTCCGAAACGTTCATCGCATCAAGTTCGGGTTGATTGCTACGGCTCTCTCGAGAGCCTGGACCGCCTTGTCGGTTTCGCCCCGGTCGCGCAGCGCGATGCCCAGGTTGTGCCAGGCGCCGTAGTGGTTCGGGTCGAGCTGAACCGTCTTGCGGTACGAGTTGACCGCGGCGTCGAGCTCGCCGCGCCGGTAGAGCGCCTGGCCAAGGTTGTAATGCGCCTGGACCATGCCCGGGTGGAGCCGCAGCGTTTCCCTGAAGTGGGTGACCGCCCGGTCGAAGTCGGCCATCTCAAGGCAGACGGTCGCCAGGTTGAAGTGACCCTCGGCATAGGACGGCCGGAACTGCAGGGCGGTCTCGAATGCGGCCAGCGCCTGCGGCGTGTCGCCGGCCCGGTAGTAGGCGAATGCGAGGTTGTTGTAGGCCTCAACATAGTCCGGCCGCAGCGCTATCGCCTTGCGGAACGCTTCGATAGCCTTCGGCCAGCGCTGCATCAGCGCGAAGGCATTGCCCAGGTTCTGGTACACTTCCGGGGTCTCAATTGCGTACGCCAGCGCGGCCTTGGCGGCCCGTACCGCCTCCTCGGGCTCCTGCTTGCGCAGGTAGCAGGCCGCGAGGCTGTTGTAGCCGGGCGCGGAGTCCGGGCTGAGGTCGATGGAGCGCTTGTAGTGGTCGATGGCCTGGTCGAGCCGGCCGCGCGAGAAGTAGCTGGCAGCAATCGAGGCGTGGGTTAGCCCGAACAGGTCGGCAGGTTCCAGTCGCCGGCTCGACCCGACCGGGAAGAATGACAGCGGCCCGGGCCGCACCGTTTCCCAGTAGACGCTCTTGTTCTGGACCAGCACCTCGAGGTGGCACACGTCGTCTTCGACGTGGAACCGCACCGGGAAGCCGAGCTTACCGACGATGATGGCATCGACGACCGCGAGACCGAGCGAGTTGCCGACCGTGTGCTCGGTGCCGAGGTAGGCGTCGAGGACCTGGGGCAGGAGAAATGCCGTGCCGACCCGGCCCAGCTTCAGTTCCCAGAGCCGGTCCCGGACCGCGAGCAGAACCCGGAGTTCGGCCTGGAACGACGCGTCAGCCTGTGTGCCGGCCCGCTCCGGGTGGTCCTTGAAGCCGACGGCACGGTCGAGGGCCTGGATGACCGCCGGCCCGGATGTGACTCGCTCGAACAGCCGGTCGAGTTTCTCGGACTGGGCGAGCAGTTGCTCGCGGGCGCGCATCCCGGCGACGACGAACATGCCATAGGCCAGCGCCGTTGCCGGGCCGACGGCAGCACCCAGCGTTTCGAGGCCGGCCAGCAGCTCGGCGCCCGAGCGCAGCAGCGCCCTCGGTGACAGCTCCGGGATGCCGACGAATTCGCTGAAGCGGGCGCGCTCGGTACCGGGCAGACAGCCCAGCGCCCGCGCGGTCAGCCGGTCCTTCTCGTCCGGGTCCAGTATCAGTTCTGAGAGTACCTCGCGCACGAGCTGGCTCTCGGCGTGGCTGCGGTTGACCTCGAGTTCGCGGCGGATGGCGGCCGGCTGCGGGCCGGAAGTCTTGGAACGGCCGGGGACCCAGGAGATGAGTGCCAGGTCGGCAGGCCGCCAGCCGGTCAGGCGGGCGTAGTGACAGATGGGAAGGTCTTCGGGCAGGTAGCGCCGCGCGACAGCGAGCCGGGCATCGACCACCCCGACGGCCGTGACGAGCGGACTGCCGACTGACTGGCCGACGATGCCTTCCATCAGTATCCGAAGGCCGGCAGCTCTGTGCCGGCGTGGCTGTTGTGAGCGCAGTATAACGACATTTTACGAAAACAGTCTGAACTCAATGCTAGAAGGCCACTTAGCAAAGTCAAGCAGCGTCGGAGACGGATGCGCGGACTAGCGGACAACCCGGCCGTCTTCGAGCCGCGGGAGCAACGCCAGGCTGTCGAGCCGGAGCGCGAAGTCGATGTCGGAGGCAAAGCCGAGCGCGGCCAGGGCGCGGCCGTGGTCCGATGCGGCGACGAAGGAACGCAGCCGGGCGCGCACGGAGCGGAACAGCAGCGCCGCCAGCCGGGCGGTGTCGGTCAGTTCCGGGCCGGCCGGTTCGAGCTGGCGCACCAGGCTGCCGGCACAGGCGAGGTCCTCGATGCTGAGCCGGCCGGCGTTGCCCGAGCAGACAATGGTGACGCGGTCGGCCGTCGCCAGCTCCCGGCCGAGCGCGGCCAGGTTGAGGAACGAACCGAGGTGCACCGGCCGGTAGTCACGGACCGCGGCGAGCGCTCGGGTACCGTTGGTCGTGGTCAGGATGATGGCCCGGTCCCGGACCGTTTCCTCGGTGTACTCGAGCGGCGAGTTGCCCAGGTCGAACCCCTCGACCTTGACGCCGCCCCGCTCGCCGCAGAGCAGCGCCTCGCCGCCGCGGTAGGGCCGGGCCAGGTCGACCGCCTGCTCGACCTCGGCGGCGGGCAGGATGAAGCGGCAACCGGCGGCGAGAGCGGCGGTCATCGTCGTGGTGGCACGCAGCACGTCGATGACTACCGCCGGGCCGTCCGGGTTGGCGGACGGATGGTCGGGGAGCGGCAGGACGTCGACGCGCACGGCCGGCCGGCTAGGGGTTCTCGTCGAGCAGGCTGGTCGTCAGCCGGCCGCGCAGGAAACGGTTGTTCTTGAGCAGCCGGCGGTGGAAGCTGACCGTGGTGGTGATGCCGGCGATCTCGGTTTCGGCCAGAGCCCTTTCCATCCGGGCGATGGCCTGCTGCCGGTCCGTGCCCCAGGCGATGACTTTGGCGATGAGCGGGTCGTAGTTGTGGGGCACGCGGTAACCGGGCAGCAGGTAGGAGTCGACGCGGATGCCCGGCCCGGCCGGCAGCCGCAGCTCGGTCACCAGGCCCGGGCTGGGTTCGAAGTCGGCGTCGGGGTCCTCGGCGCATACCCGGCATTCGATCGCGTGGCCGTGCGGCCGGTCGCAGCCGGGCAGGGCGGCGACCGGCTCGCCGGCGGCGATGATGAGCTGCGCGCGCACGATGTCGGCGCCGGTGACCATCTCGGTGACGGCGTGTTCGACCTGGAGGCGGGCGTTGACTTCGAGAAAGTAGCAGTTGCCGTTGTTGTCAATCATGAACTCGACCGTGCCGGCGTTGACGTACTCGGCGGCCCGGCCGATGGCGACCGCCCAGGCGCCGAGCTTCTTCCGCAGCGCGTCGTCGACCAGGAGCGACGGCGATTCCTCGAGCAGCTTCTGGTGCCGGCGCTGGGCCGAGCAGTCACGTTCGCCCAGGTGAAAGACGTTGCCGTGCCGGTCGGCGAGGACCTGGACTTCGACGTGGTGTCCGTCGGGTATGAGCTTCTCAACGTAGACCCGCGGGTCGCCGAACGCCGCCTTGGCCTCGGCCTGGCACATCCGGAACCCGCTTTCGAGGTCTTTCTCCTTGCGCACTATCCTCATGCCTTTGCCGCCGCCGCCGGCCGAGGCTTTGACGATTACCGGGTAGCCGAGGTCTTTGGCGACGCGGGCGGCGTCCTTGACTTCGCGCGTTTCGCCGTCCGAGCCCGGGATGACCGGCACGCCGGCTTCGCGGGCCAGTTTGCGCGAACCGATCTTGTCGCCGAGCAGCCGGATGGTCGGCGCCGCCGGGCCGATGAAAGTCATCTTGCAGGACTCGGTCGCCTCGCAGAACTCCGGGCTCTCGGAGAGGAAGCCGTAGCCGGGGTGGAGCGCGTCGCAGCCGGCAATCTCGGCCGCAGACAGGATGCGCGAGACGTTGAGGTAGCTGTCCTGCACCGGCGCCGGGCCGATGCAGACCGCCTCGTCGGCCAGCAACACCGGTAGCGAGTCGCGGTCCGCTTCGGAGTAGACGAGCACCGAGGGCACGCCGACGTCGCGGCAGGCGCGGATGATGCGCAGCGCGATTTCGCCGCGGTTGGCGATGAGGACTTTCTTGAACATCAGAAGGAAGAGCGGGCCAGCGGTCGAGTGGCCCAGCGGTTCAGTGACGGACCGGTGGTCGGGCGCTGTGCACTTGGCCGCTTGACCACCAGGCCGCCTATCCTACGCCCTTTCGACGTAGCTGTTGTTGCGGGTGTCGATCTTGACCTTGTCGCCGGTCTTGACGAAGAACGGCACGTTGATGACCAGGCCGGTGGCCAGGGTCGCCGGCTTGCCGCCGCCGGTCGCGGTGTCGCCACGGAAGTCAGGCATCGTTTCCTTGACGTCGAGCACGAGGAACATCGGCGGTTCGATGCCGACCCGCTCCCCCTCGATGACCACGACGTTGACTTCCGCGCTTTCGACGAGGTAGTAGCGGCCGTCGCCGACGAGTTCCCGGGACAGGGCGAACTGGTCATAGGTCTCCATATCCATGAAGTGGAAGTTCGAGTCGTCGGCATAGAGAAACTGGCTCTTGCGTTGCTCGTGCTCGGCTTCTTCGAGCTTGGTCTCAGACTCGAAGCTTTCCTCGAGCAGCGCGCCGGTCTTGATGTTCCTGATCTTGGCCAGGACGCGCGCGCGGCGCTGGGCGGTCCGGGAGCGCGAGTAGCTCACGACCGTAAAGACCTCGCCCTTGTACTTGATGAGCGTGCCCGAGCGGAATTCGTTGGGGGTAATCATCGAATGAATCTCCGATCTACAAGACGAGCAGGCGTTTGGGGCTCCTGGTCAGGTTGCGGCTACCGGTTTGGGTCACCAGCACCATGTCTTCGATGCGGACGCCGCCCAGTCCGGGCAGGTAGATGCCCGGTTCGACCGTCACGACGTCGTCGGGCTCGAGCCGCTGCTTGCTCTCTCCAAACAGGTTGGGCAGCTCGTGGACCGCCAGGCCGACGCCGTGGCCGGTGCCGTGGCCGAAGTACGGGCCGTAGCCGCAGTCGGTGATGTACTGGCGCGCCGCGCGGTCGACGTCGGCGCAGGCCGCGCCCGGCTGGACCTGTTCGAGGGCCCGGCGCTGGGCTTCGTGGACGATGCTGTATACCTGGGCCATGTCCGGGTCGGGCTTGCCCAGGAAGACGGTCCGGGTCATGTCCGAGCAGTAGCCCGCAAGCTTGCAGCCGATGTCAAAAGTCACGACGTCGCCCCTGCGCAGTTTCCGGTCGGATGCACCGGCGTGGGGCTTGGCCGCGTTCGGGCCGGACGCGACGATGGAGTCGAAGGCGACCTCGCCCTGGCTACGGAACTGGAATTCGATTTCGAGTGCGAGGTCACGCTCGCGCACGCCCGGCTTCACCATTCCCAGCACCCGGGCGAACGCCCGGTCGGTGACGCGCTGGGCCGCGGCGATGAGCCGGACCTCGTCCGGCTGCTTGGCGCGGCGCAGTTCGAGCACCAGGTCCCGGACCCGGGTGAGCCGGGCCCGGCGAAAGCGCTTCTTGAAATCGTCGAACCGGGCCAGCGTCACGTTGCCCTCTTCGACGCCCAGGCGGCCGAGCGGGCGCCGCCACTCCGGCGGCGGGTGGGACACCAGGTCGCGGGTGAGCACGCGCTTGCGGCAGCCCTTCACTTCGGTCCGAATCTGCTCTTTGTACCGGAAGTCGGTGTAGAACCAGGCGTCGCGGCGGGTGACGAGCAGGAGGCCGTTAGAGCCGGTGTAGCCGCACAGGTAGCGGATGTTGCCGAGGTCGGAAACGACCATACCGGCCAGGTGTTCTCTGGCCAGCAGTCGGCGCAGCCGGGCAATCCTTCGAGTCATAGTGTGCGATTCTACGCGGAATGGGCGCAAGCGCAAGCCCGAGGCCGGGGTGCGGGGTCCGGCCGTTGACAGACGACAGGCCGCAGTCCGGGCGGAACGCGATGGCCGGGCAGAACCACGAGCCGGCGCGGGCGACGCTGCGGCGCGCGCGAGCTGTTTGCGGACCGGCGCGAGGAGGCGGCAAGGCTTGCTGAACAGGCGGCGGCCGCCATTCGGGCGGGCGGCGACCCGTCGACCGAAGCCGGCGCAGATCGCATCGAGCTGCCGGAAGATCTGGCCTTTGGTGCGGTCATCGTCAGGGCGCAGCGCAGCGACGAGTCTGTTTCGGCCAGGGTCGTTAGTCGGTAGGCCGGTCGGAACGAAACGGGCGGGCCAGGGCCCGCCCGTTTCCGCTGCGGGCCGCTGTAGCTTCTGTCTCATAGGCCGTGAGACAGAAGGGGAGTGCGAGACATAGGTGGTGGCGCGTTGTGACTGACGCGCAGCGGGAAGGTATACCGGCGCGGGGTCGCCGCGAGGCTCCTTTACCTGTTGACAAGCCGTAACTTACGCAGTGGCTGACGCGAGGCTGCGGCCTTGGGGCGACATGGGCACAGGGTTTGGCACAGCCATTGCTCTTCCTTGGTCATGTTCGGCAAGAAAAGTGACACGGAGGAATCGATGAAATCCAGATACTTGGACCGTCTGCTGCTGGCGGTGCTGGGCGTGGCGCTCGTCGGCTCGAGTGCGGGGGCGCTGTCCATCCGGACCGTGCCGGAGCGGGTGGAACAGCCTGCGGTTGGCCTCGAGTGGGCCGGTGAGAACTACCGGGAGTTGATACGCGAGACCGACGAGCCCGCCCGGGCCGGAAACTGCACCGACGCGGTGACTGCGACGAGGCGAGGATGAGATGCGTATCGAACATCGACCGGACCGCAAGACGGCAAGACCGAGCCCGGTGACTGCGAAGGACAGCCGGCTGTCGCCAGGGACGGACTGACCCGGGCGTCAGCCGGCCCGCTATTGACAACGGCCGGTTTCTGGGTAACTTTCTAGCGCCGCACCGACAACTATCCGTTATTGTCCGCTAAACGGTCGGCGAAAGGACAAACAGAAGATGTTCGACACAGTGAAGAAGCTTGCGGTCCTGGCGTTGGTCGCGGCGGTCGTCGGCTGCGGCAGCCAGGCGCCGAAGCAGGACGCCAAGCCGGCCGAGCCGGCATTCACCGCCGAGGTAAAGACCCTGCCCCAGATGACCGTCGCCTCGATGGCCAAGACCGGGCCGTACACCGGCGCGGGCCAGGCGATAATGGACCTGGTGAAGTGGGCCGAGGCCAGCAAGGTCGCTCCCCAGGGCATGCCGTTCGGAGTCTGCCTGAGCGACCCGAAGACGGTTGCCCCGGAAAGCATGAAGTACGAGGTATGCTTGCCGGTCGCACCTGAGACAAAGGCAGACGAGAAGGCGGGCGTGGCCGTCAAGCCGGCAGGCGGCGTCGAGGTCGCGGCGACGATTCACGTCGGGCCGTTTGAGCAGATCGGCGCTACCTACGAGAAGCTCGTGAAGTGGATTGCCGACAACGGGTACCAGGTTGCCGGCCCCGGGCACGAGTTCTACCTGACCGACCCGGTCAACACTCCGGCCGAGTCGCTTAAGACCGAGGTTGCGTTCCCGGTCGCCAAGGTCGAAAAGACTCAGTAGGCCTCCTTTGTGAACAAGTGCCCTGCCGCAAGGCAGGGCACTTGAGTTTCGACCCTGTCGTTGAACGACAGGGTGATGTCGCGCTCGACGGGCACAAGAGCCCGGTTCTGCATCGAGGACAGAAGCCGGCCTTGGCCCAGGTAGTCGGGCCGTTCGTGCCTGCGTATTTCACCACCATCCTGTACCGGGCTCAGACCAGGCCTGTGGCTGTCACGTTGACTGAGATGCTGGTACAGCCGTAGAGGGTCGGTTCTCTGGCCTAAGTCATGGCCCCAGTTAACTTGTAACTCCGGTACCGGTTCGAATCCGGTCTGCTTGGGGGAGTCACTCCCCAGGTCGTTCGATGAGCCCGTGAGCCGGCCCGCGTGGCGGCTGGATCAGCATTCTAACTGATTGACATTTATTGTCTTACATCGCTGCGCGGGTAACCGTGACCGGTCTCTGCAGGCACCTGACCGTCTGATGGAGCTTGGTGCTCGGCGTGGTGGTGAAAGCCACAACAAAGCGGCGCGAAACCACGGTGCAGTTCGATGGCAAGAGGCCGGCGCAGCGCGCCGGCCTCTCTGCAGCAGGAGAGAAGCTACTCGGACAGGAGCACGGCCTTGGTCATGGTCTGCTGGTCCTCGGTGACCAGGCGCAGGAAGTAGATGCCGGCGGCGACCGACCGTCCCTGGCTGTCGCAGCGGTCCCAGACTGCCGAGTAGGAACCGGCAGCCTGGTAAGCGCGGCTGAGATTGCGCACGACCCGGCCGGCGTTGTCGACTACCTGGACAGCGATACCGCCCGCACGTTCTATTTGCCAGCGAACCTGGCAATGACCGGCGGCGGGGTTCGGGAAGACCGACAGCCTCACGTTCGATAGCCGGGTCGCGGCCGGGTTCTCGGCCATCCCGGACAGCGGGTAGACTGCCGGACAGACGAAGCTGGTGATCTGGCCCTGCACCACGACCGTCGGTTCCGGGGTCAACTCGGTCGAGTAGGCCGGGGCCGACACTTCAAGCAGGTAGTCGCCAGGCACAAGGCCATCGAACAGGTAGTCGCCCGAGCTACCGCTGGTTGTCAGCCATTCACCGGAAGCACCAATGGCCCGGACCGTCGCGCCGGCCAGCTCGAGCCGGCTCGCGCCGTCGAGGATGAAACCGGCGATGCCCGCCTGTCCCGGTTCAGTGGGGGCAAGGAGGAAATCGATACCGTCCACAACGCGGCCCTCCAACACCTCTACTGTGTCGGGGTAGAGCTTGGGTCGGTACCCCTGGGCGCAGGCCCGAACCACGTACTGTCCGGCCGGGATAGCCGATACAAGGTAGTGGCCAATTGAGTCGGTGGCCGCGGACTTGCCGGCAGCGCGGCCCCAGGCGAAGACCCGCGCGCCGACCAGGGGCTCGCTGGTGACGGAGTCCTTGACCGTGCCGGCGATGGCGCCGGGGTTCGGGCTGGACTGGGGCTGGAGCTCCACCGAGATGTCGGTTACCTGGCCCGCTTCGATGACGATGCCGTCTTCGCGGAACGGCTCGTAGCCGCGAGCGGCGACCTCGACCACGTAGCGACCGGGCAGGAGGTTGGGAATCACGAACCGGCCCTCGCGGCAGGTGTTGGCCCGGCCCTGGCTCGGCCCGGCCGCCACCACGAGCGCGCCCAGTACCGGCTCGCGGGTCGCGGCATCGAAGACGACACCGGCCAACTTGCCCGTTTCAGCCGGTCGAGGCTCGAGGTGGAAGCGGACCTCGTAGGTTATCTGCCCGGCTTCGACCACGACCGAGTCCGGGTAGTGGCCATCCTGAAACCCTTCAGCCCGGGCGCTGACCCAGTACTTGCCGGGTGGGAGTTCGAGGATACGATAGCACTCGTTCGTCTGCAGCACCCGCCGAGTGACCCGGCCGTTGGATGCCGTGACGAGGGCGTGGACGATCACCTGGCCGTTGGAGGAGTTCAGCACCTGGCCCTGGATACCGCCCTGTTCGCCGCCGGTCGGTTCCATGCAGAATGTGACCTCGGGTGTGGTCTGGCCGGCGACGACCAGCACGCTCTCCGGGTACGCGCCGGGCGCGAAGCCGACCGCCGTCGCGGAAACCCAGTACTTGCCGGCCGGCAGTTCGTTGACCAGGTAGCCATCCCGTTCCTGGACGACCTCGCGCGCAAACCCCGGCCGGGCGGCCCTGATGACCGCGCCGGTAATCACCTGGCCGGTGGCGCGGTTCTTGACCATACCCCTGATGCCACCGTGGTTCTGCTGGGCCCGCTCCAAGTAGAAGTCGATGCCGACCACGGTGTCGCCGGCTACCGTCAGGACGCTTTCAGGATACGCCGCGCACTCGTAGCCGGTCGCGCTGGCCTGGACCCGGTACTTGCCGACCGGGAGGTTGGTGATGAAATACGAACCGCACGGGTAGGTTTCGGCCTGGCCCGAGCCGGCGGGACCTGTGGCCCTGGCCAGCGCGCCCTGGATGGGCAGCCGGGTTTCAGCATCGTACACTCTGCCGCTGATTGCGCCTGGGTCGTGCTGGGTCGGAGTCAGGTGGAAGTTGACCTCGTACGTCGTCTCGCCCGGCTGGACGAGGACGCTTTCAGGATAGCAGGCCGACTCGTAGCCGGTCGCGCTGGCGCTGACCCGGTACTTGCCGTGCGGCACGCTGATGAAGTAGGTGCCGCACAGGTAGGTTCCGGCCTGGCCTGAGCCCGAAGGACCGGTGGCACCGACCAGCGCGCCCTGGATGGGGAGCTGCGTGGCGCTGTCGAAGACCTTGCCGGTAATGACGCCGTTGTCGGCAAGAGCGGCGGTGACAACAACTAGGCAGAACAGGACTGCGAGCTTTCGGAACATCATTCCTCCTGCTACGGGGACATTTGTCTGCGCGCTGCGGTTCGATTCTACACCCCCCGGTCAGGTGGTGTCAAGTATCGCCGGCCGGAGCGGCTCTGGCGGCCGGTTCTGCGCCGCTTGACAGTGGGTGTTTATGCTCTAGATTTCTCAGCAACACAATGCTCGAAAGCCCGGTATGGCAGCCGGTTTCAGGCTGTTTGACAGTCCTGCGGTGCAGGTCTAGACTTGGTGATGCGAGTTCGATACTGCATTATGGCAGGCGCGGGTGGCGCTGGTCCGTGAGCGCCGGCAGCCTGCTGTCAGTGCGGCGGCACCGCTTAGCATTGTCCGTGAAGGTCTTAAACCAATGAACACTGGAGGCACGATGACCCGTACGTCTCCCCCCAAGGGCCCGGGACCCTGGCGGCTTGGCGCCGTCGGCCTGGGCCTGGCTCTCGTGGCGCTCTTTGTCGGCTGCGGAACCAGCCCCGAAGTGGCGTTCTGGGAGCCTGACGCCGACGACTCGGCCGGTATCAAGGCCGTGGTCGAGGCAAACAAGGCCTTTTTCTCAAGCGAGTTCAATGAGCTCACGATGCTGAAGTGCGACACCTTGTGGCCGGGGACAACCCTGACCCGGTTCCGCAAGGAGGTGCGCGAGAACCCGTACAAGATGCGGTTCCGCACCGACTCCATCCAGCACGTGTTCTTCTCCGACTCGTTTGAGCTGGAGTATACGTACGTTGCGAACCTGGACACCGCCCGCGCGGAAACCACCGCGACGGTGACGTTCGCCGAGACGATTCCGGGCGTGCTGTCGCTGCACGGGTTCAAGTACACCCGGTTCCTGGGCGATACCGTCATCGGCGAGGACACGCTGCCCTGGTACGATACCCTGTTCACCGACACGTCGATGTACATCGAGAAGCCGATTACCGCCACGACGCTTAACGGCTGCGTGCTGAAGAAGTCGGGCGGGCAGTGGACGCTGTGGAAGGTAGCGGGCGGCAGCCGGTGCTGGGCGCCGAACCCGGACGATGCGCCGTACCTGGCGTACGTCTACCTGACCGCCAAGAACGCGGTCGGCGAGACGACCGACTACACGATGAACCTCCGGCCGGATTCGCTGGGCTACGGCATCCAGCGGCTGTTCACGATGGAGGAGCTGCCGACGTTCCACGTGGGCGACAGCCTGTGGAGCCGCGGGCTGGCGACGACGGTACTGGACGCGGCCAACTACCTCCATTTCGGCACGGAGCGGCACGAGTTCAAGTCCAGTGACAAGGTCGGGTTGACCCAGGCCGGCACCTACAAGGTCTACATGGAGCAGATTCCCATCGAGGTGCTGTACGAGTCGACGGGGGAGTATACCGCCCTGGTCTGGGGCATGCCCATACGGGTAATCGAATAGGAGGCCGAACATGACGAAATCAAGAGTCCTGTCTTTCGGCGTCAGTGTTCTGGTCCTGACTCTGGTCCTGGCCGGCCCGCTGCTGGCCGGTAACACCGGCAAGGTTTCGGGCCGCGTGCTCGACAAGGCCAAGGGCGAGCCACTGGCGTTCGCCAACGTCATCATCGAGGGTACGGAGCTGGGCGCGGCGACCGACGCCAACGGCCGGTACGAGATCATCAACGTGCCGCCCGGCCGGCACACGCTGACCGCGTCCTACGTCCGCTACAACCCGCAGGAAGTCACCAATGTGCTGGTCGTCCAGGACCAGACGGTCACCGTCGACTTCCGGCTGTCCGAGACGGTCGTCGACGTCGGCATCAAGGTGGACGTGACCGCCAAGAAGGTGGAGCTCGTCAACCCGACGACCGTGTCGGTCGAGCGCATCATCACCGACGATGAGTTCAAGCGGCTGCCGGTGACCAACCTGGCCGAGCTGGTAGGGATGCAGGCGGGCGTGACCCAGACCGCCAACCGCGGCTGGACCCACATCCGTGGCGGCCGGTACGACGACGTGTCGTACCTGGTGGACGGCGTGGCGGCCCAGGACCAGGTCTACGGCACGCTCTGGTCCAGCCCCAAGCCGACGACCGACGCCATCCAGTCGGTGGTCGTCATCACCGGCGGTTTCGACGCCGAGTACGGCGAGGCGATGTCGGGCGTCATCAAGGCGGTCACCAAGGAGGGTGGCACCAAGGCGACGGGCCGGCTGGCCTACACGACCGACGAGATGTTCCCGAACCCGGACCTGAACTTCGGCTACAACCGGCTGACGTTCAGCGTCGGCGGCCCGATGCCGTTCTGGCAGCGGCTGCGCTACTTCCTGTCGGCCGAGTACTTCAAGACCGACGACAACTCGGGCATCCGCTACAAGGTCGATGCGCCGCGCGGCGAGTACGCGCTCGAAGGCAAGCTGACGATGGCGATGCCCAAGTCCTTCCCGCTGACCCGCGAGGGCCTGAAGCTGACGGTCGATGCCCACCACTCGAACTACCAGTGGCAGTCGTTCTCCCACACTTGGCGTTTCTACCAGCAGGGGCTGTACGCGAACCGGGTGCGGTCCTACAAGGGCAATCTGACCATCAACCACATGTTGTCGCCGACCGCGGTCTACGAGGCCAAGGGCGGCCTGTTCATGACGTCGCTGATGCGGGCGCCGCGCAACTTCGAGGGCGAGGCGGCCGATACCTCCGGCTTCTGGGGCACGATGCGCAACCTGGGCATTTGGGACCGTTACTTCTTCCGCGCCGAGGACTGGGTCTTCAACTGGGAGAAGTACCGGGACCACGAACTGGCGCACCCCGAGCTTTACGACACGACCAAGACTCCGACGAGCCAACGGGACGCGGTGCTCAAGCTGTTCCGGTCCTACTGGTTGTCGGGCAACACGCCGGTTTTTGCCCACCCGGGCGAGCACAATTTCGTGACGAGCTACGCGCTGGTCAACTACCCGTACGGCGTGGCCGGGCTGTTCTACACCGAGGGCGACGAGCGCACCTGGCACTACCGCGCCACCAACCACTACTACGGCAAGTTCGACTTCACCAAGACGCTCGACAAGGTCCACGAGATGCGGGCCGGCATCAGCTACACCCAGTACTCAATTTCGGTGTACGAGAACTCGCTGCCCTGGGACCCGAACCCGTTCTGGGACGCGTTCAACTACAAGCCGGTTGTCGCCGCGTTCTATGTCCAGGACAAGGCCGACTTCGAGGACCTGGTCGTCCGGCCGGGCATCCGGTTTGACTACCTTGATTCCAAGGCCAAGGTCCGCGCCTACCCGGAGAGCCTGGGCGCGCGGCCGGAAATCGCCGACAGCCTGCTGCCGGTGGCGGCCAAGTTGCGGCTGTCGCCGCGGCTCGGCCTGTCCTACCCGATTACCGAGCGTATCAAGTTCCGGTTCAGTTACGGCCACTTCTTCAAGAACCCGAGCTTCAACAACCTGTACACCTATGCCGACCGGACCGCGGCCGAACTGCGGGGCCGGGGCAACATCATCGTCGGCAACGCCGACATGGGCGCGGAGAAGACCATCGCCTACGAGCTGGGCTTCGACGCGCAGCTGTCCGACATCTTCCAGTTCGACGCGACCGCCTTCTACAAGGACGTCTACGACCTGTCCGGCATCCGGACGGTCCAGGCGCTGCCCCAGCCCTACTCGATGTTCTACAATGTCGAGTACGCCCGCATCCAGGGTTTCGAGGCGACGATGACCAAGGTGCTGGCCGACTACTGGTCCGCCAAGCTTGGCTACACCTTCACCATCGCCAAGGGCACGGCGTCGGATGCGTTCGCGCAGTACGGCCGGTCCGATCCGTACAAGATCGACTACTACCTGGACCAGGACCAGCGGCACGCGCTGCACGCCGACCTGGGGTTCTCCTTCCCGTCCGACTTCGTCTTCGTGCCGCTGCGCGACTTCGACGTCTCGGGCGTGCTGGCCTACGGCTCGGGCGTGCCCTACACCCCGACCGATATCCGGGGCAACGTGACCGGCCCGGAGAACTCGGCGCGGATGCCGGCGGCGATGAACGTCGACGCCCGGCTGGGCAAGGACCTGCGGCTGGGCGGGGTGAGCCTGTCGCTGAACTGCGACATCTCGAACGTGCTGAACACGACGATCATCACCAACGTCAACACTGCGACCGGCAAGCCCGACTTCACCGGCCGGATCATCACGCCGGGCGAGTTCACCTCGGGCGTCATCGCCTTCGGCGACCTCTACTACCACCCGTTCCGCGACTACAACCACGACGGCTACCTCTCGCAGTTCGAACAGTACGATTCCTACCTGCGGGCATACAATGACCGCTACAACCCGCCGACCTACTACGGCGCCGGCCGCAAGGTCAAGTTCGGCCTGAGCCTGTCGTTCTAAGGAGGCGAAGTGAGGAACAAGACAATGAGGACCTACAGGACATGTGTCGTGCTGCTGCTCCTGGCCGCGGCCACAGGCGGGGCGCTGGCCCGCACCGCCACGCCGCCGCCGGCCGGCCAGCGCGTGTACGACATGAAATGGCTGAACATCAACCGCTGGCTGTGCCCGTTCTACAACGACGGCCGGTACGGTATCGACATCACCCGCGGCTCGGGCGAGGCCGGCGGCTGCTGGCCCGCGCCCAAGCTCAACGCCTACATTTTCGGGGCCGGCATGTGGTTCGGCAGCCTGAAGCCGCGCAGTGACGGCAAGGTCGACACGCTCGTCACCTTCGGCTACAACCCGAACTCGGGCGGCACCGAAATCACCCCGACCGACGCGGCCCACGCCGCCGAGGGAGCGGGCAGCCCGCTGGACCGGGTGTATGTGTTCCCGGCCGACTGGCCGCCGCCCCAGAGCCGCTACGGCAGCGACACGTCGCTGGTCCCGCAGGAGAACTTCTCGCTGCAGGACATGTGGTGCACCTACTGCGACCTGGGCGAAGACAACCACATCGCGCCCGGGTACCCGCAGGAGGTCGAGTTCTTCCAGACGATTTACGCCTGGAACTACCCGACCAACCAGGACATCTTCTTCATCACCTACAAGGTGCGCAACGCCGGCGCGGACACGCTGAAGAACTGCTACTTCGGCGCGGTGATGGACCCGGACGTCGGCGACGCGGCGGACGACATGGTCGGTCTGTTGCTCAACAACGTCGTGCCGGGAGTGCCGGATACGGTCAAGAACGTCGGCTACGTCGGCGACTACAACAACACCGAGGTCCAGGGCGGCCGCTGGCTGTGGGAAGGCGGCACCCCGGGCGTGGTGGCGTACAAGTTCCTCGAAAGCCCCAGGGGGCCGGACGGCCTGCCGCTGGGGATGACCTCGTTCAAGAAGTTCACCATCGACATCGACCCGGTCACCGACCCGGCCCAGTACCTGACGCTGGCCGGCTATGACTACCGCAGCGGCGTGCGCTCGCCCTACGACTCGATCGACGCCACGCCCGCGGACAAGCGGTTCGTGCAGTGCTCCGGTCCCTTCAACCTGGCGCCGGGCCAGGTCGAAGTGCTGATCGTCGGCTGCATCGCCGCGGTCTACGGCGGCGCGGGCCAGACCTGGGAAGCCCGGGGTATCGACTCGCTGGTCCACCTGGGCAACGCCGCCAACACCGCCCAGTTCATCTACGACCAGGGCTGGTTGCTGCCCGGTCCGCCGCGGGCGCCGGGCATCAAGCTGGTGCCGGGCGACAATACCGTCCGGATCGTCTGGGACAACATCCCGGAGACGACGGTCGACCCGTACTGGGAGAGGGTGGCGCGCGACACTTTGAGCCAGGGCTACGACCCGAAGTACATCGGCTACGACTTCCAGGGCTACGTCGTCTACAAGTCGGCCGACGGTTCGGAATGGGACATCATCGCCCAGTGCGACCTGGCGGACTCGATTCTGTTCTCCTACCCGCCGTCGGGCGACAGCTCGCTGCCCGACAGTTTGTGGATCGAGGCGGCGGACAACGGCCTGTCCTACAGCGTTGTCGACAACCGGGTAACCAACGGCTACGAGTACTTCTACTGCGTCACCGCCTACGACTACAACTACGTCACCGACTCGATCGTCGGCAGCGACACATTCTTCCACCCGCTCATCCTGCGCTCGGGCATCGTGGCGAACTACTCGACCATCCCGCGCTGGGACGCGGCGAACTACCTGGACCCGCAGACGGAGATCATCACGGTGAGCGGGGACACGGTCAACAACGGGCTCGAGTTGACGAGTTCGGTGGTGGTGCCGTACGAGGTGCTGGCGGACACGTACCAGGTGCAGTTCCTGGCGCCGGGCTACCTGGGTCCGGCGGTGGGCGAGTACCAGTACTACGTGGCGAAGAAGAGCGACGGCAGCCTGGTGACGGACACGCTGTCATTCAGGTACCCGGTGGGTACGGCGGTGGCGTTCTCGCTGCCGGTGTTCAACGGGCAGGAGACGCGGCTGAGCCTGGACTACGACGCGCCGGCGAAGCCGGTGGATACAGCGTACGTGGTGACGGGCAGCTACCCGACGGACCGGGTGCGGCCGGCGCGGATCACGGCGGGCGAGCAGAAGGCGGTATGGTGCTACCGTGGTTCGGACTACCGGGTGGAATGGACGACGATGGGCGGCGGGCAACTGACCGCCCGGGTATACGACGTGACGAACGGCGGCATCGAAGTGATGCCGACGCGGTTCGACACGCGGCAGGGTGTGGACGCGAACGGCTGGTGCTTTGTCAACCGGATAGCGCAGAAGCCGACGGACACGCTGACGACGGGGGCGGCGCTCCTGTATATCGTGGGCGGTTATGCGACGCTGAACTACACGGGGACGAACGACACGCTGGGGTCGCGGATCTCGGAGATTCACGACGGCGACGTGTGGATGGTGACGGGGCACAAGGAAGAGGGTGCGGCGGCGTACTACAACAGCTACTGGCTGGTGGCGCGGCCGGGAATGGAGCAGGTGGATTCGAGCTACGCGCTGGACGTGAAGGTGGTGCCGAATCCGTACATCGTGTTCAACGACTGGGAGTTGAACTCGGACAACCGGCGGGTGAAGTTCACGCACCTGCCGATGACCTGCACGATCCGCATCTTCACAATGTCCGGCGACCTGGTCACGACCGTCGAGCACCAGGATGACGGCGCCAACAAGCTCGACGAAGGCGGCACCGAGACCTGGGACTTCCTGAACGACAACGACCAGCTCATCGCCGCGGGCGTCTACATCTACCACGTCCAGTCGGACGTGGGCGAGGCGACCGGCAAGCTCGTATTCATCCGCTAAGGGAGGCCAAAATGACTAATCGACTCATACGCATCACGCTGGTGACTCTCCTGGCGGTGTCGGCCGGCTGGGCCGCGTTCTCGAAGGTCGGCACGACCGGCGCCGGGTTCCTGAAGATCGGCGTCGGCCGGGCCACCGGGATGGGCGAGGCGTTTACCGCCATCGCTGACGACGCCTCGGCGGTCTACTTCAACCCGGGCGGCCTGGCGCAGGTCGGGCGCTCGGTGCAGTTCAACCACATCGACTGGATCGCCGATGTCAACCACGACCACCTGGCCGCCGTGCTGCCGGTCAAGAACTTCGGCACGCTGGCGCTCTCGGTGACCGCGCTGACGATGGGCGACATCGAGCAGACAATGATCGACAACCCGAACACGCGGGCGCGCGAGGACGAGGGGACCGGCCTGTTCTTCGGCGCGTCGGACATCGCCGTGGCGGTCAGCTACGGCCGGATGATAACCGACAAGCTGTCGTTCGGGTTCACCGCCAAGGCGGTCCAGCAGTCGGTCTGGGACATGTCGGCGTCCGCGGCCGGCATCGACCTGGGCCTCTTGTACAACACCGGGTTCCGGTCGCTGCGCATCGGTGCGGCGGTGACCAACTTCGGGACCCAGCTGGCGTTCCACGGCCGGCAGCTCGACTTCGGCTTCGAATGGCCGGATTCCGGACCGACCTCGCTGCCCGGTTCCTACCGGACCGAGGGCATGCCGCTGCCGACGCTGTTCCGGTTCGGCATCGCTTACGACCTGGTGGACGCCGACAAGAGCAAGCTGACCGCGGCCATCGACCTGAACCACCCGTCGGACGTCAACGAGACGGTCAACTTCGGGCTGGAGTACGGGTTCAGCAACCTGCTGTACCTGCGGGGCGGTTACATCCTCAATGTCGACCAGGACTACGCCGTGGCAATCGGAAGGGAGACCGGCCTGACCGCGGGCGTCGGCGTGAAGACGAAACCGACTGAGCTGCTCAAGCTCAACCTCGACTACTCGTTCCGGTACATGAAGTACCTCAAGCCGACGCACCGGCTGCAGCTCACGGTCGGGTTCTAGCCCGGCCCGGTCGGTGCCACCGACTCTTCTGGCGGAGCGCCCCAACGGGCGCTCCGCCCTTACTTTGCTGTTCGTGCTGGCGGTCGCGGCCGGCCCGGCCCGGGCCGCGGGCGACCCCGGCGCCGGCGGCAGCCGCATCTATGACGTCAAGACGCTGGCCGCCAACCGCTGGCGGGTGCCGGTGTACAACGACGGCCGGTACGGCCTGGACCTCTCCGGCGGTTCGGACGCGGCGGGCGGGACCTGGCCCTACCCGTACCACAACCACTACCTGTACGGCGCCGGGCTGTGGTTCGGCTGCCTGGTGCCCAACCCGGACGACAGCACCAAGACCGACACCCTGGTCAGCTTCAGCTACGACCCGCATTCGCACGCCAGCGAGATGACGCCGGTGGCGACCCGGCACTGGGAGCAGGGGCCGGTGATGCCCGAGGACCGGGTATTCAGTTACCCGGACGACTGGCCGCCGGCGCCGCGCAGCCGGTTCGTGACCAGCCCGGCGCTCGAGAGCCTGGTGCCGGTCGAGAACGTTTCGCTGGGCGACATGTGGTGCGTGTACTCCGACGCCGAGCCACTGAACCACTCGGGCCGGGGCCGGCCGGCCGGCATCGACGTGTACCAGACGGTCTACGCGTGGAACTACCAGCTGTCCGAGGACATCTTCTTCTTCATCTACCAGGTGCGCAACTCCGGGTACGAGACACTCCGGCGCTGCTACCTGGCGGCGGTGTCGGACCCGGACATCGGCATTCCGCAGGACGACATGACCGGCTTCTACCGGGTCATCGAGCTGCCCGGCATCGCGCCGGTGCGGGACCTCGGGTTCTGTGGTGACATCGACAACGACGAGTTCCAAGAACAGGTCTGGGAGCACGGCGTGCCGGGCGCGGTCGGGTACCGGTTCCTCGACGGGCCGACCGACTCGCTCGGCCTGACCGCGTTCAAACGGTTCTCGCGCGACACCGACCCGGCCAAGGACGCGACCCAGTACCTGACGATGGCCGGCTACGACTACCGGACCGGTCTGTACCAGCCGTTCGACACGCTCGACCCGGCCCCGGCGGACAAGCGGTTCGCGCTGTCCTGCGGGCCGTTCGACCTTGAGCCGGGCCAGGTGGAGCGGCTGGTGGTGGCGGTCTTCGCCGCGCCGTTCGGCGGTCCGGAGCAGTGGTGGGAGGACCGGCCGGCCGATTCGCTGGTGCACCTGTGCCGGATGGCGGCTTTTGCCCAGTTCATCTACGACCAGGGATGGCTCCTGCCCGGCCCGCCGGTCGCGCCCGGGGTCACGCTCGTGCCCGGTGACAACAGCGTGCGGATTGTCTGGGACGACGTCGCGGAGCGGACCGCGGACCCGTACTGGGAGAAAGTCGCATCCCGGCCGTGGCCCGAGCCGGGCCATGACCCGATGTACCGGGGCCGGGACTTCGAAGGCTACATCGTCTACAAGTCCGAGAACGGTTCGGACTGGAGTATCCTCATCCAGTGCGACCTCGCGGACTCTATTCTTTTCTCCTACCCGCCGGTCGGCGACAGTTCGCTGCCCGACAGCCTGTGGATTCAGGCGACCGACCGGGGCATATGCTACAGCTTGGTGGACGACGACGTGACCAACGGCTACAGCTACTACTACTGCGTGGCGGCGTACGACTGGAACTACGTGACGACGGCATGGGACACGACCCAGACCCCGCCGGTGCCGCTGGCCTGGGATACCCTGGTCCTTCGGACCGGGCTGAGCGTGAACCACACGACCATCCCGCGCTGGGACGCGGCGAACTACCTGGACCCGCAGACGGAGATCATCACGGTGAGCGGGGACACGGTCAACAACGGGCTCGAGTTGACGAGTTCGGTGGTGGTGCCGTACGAGGTGCTGGCGGACACGTACCAGGTGCAGTTCCTGGCGCCGGGCTACCTGGGTCCGGCGGTGGGCGAGTACCAGTACTACGTGGCGAAGAAGAGCGACGGCAGCCTGGTGACGGACACGCTGTCATTCAGGTACCCGGTGGGTACGGCGGTGGCGTTCTCGCTGCCGGTGTTCAACGGGCAGGAGACGCGGCTGAGCCTGGACTACGACGCGCCGGCGAAGCCGGTGGATACAGCGTACGTGGTGACGGGCAGCTACCCGACGGACCGGGTGCGGCCGGCGCGGATCACGGCGGGCGAGCAGAAGGCGGTATGGTGCTACCGTGGTTCGGACTACCGGGTGGAATGGACGACGATGGGCGGCGGGCAACTGACCGCCCGGGTATACGACGTGACGAACGGCGGCATCGAAGTGATGCCGACGCGGTTCGACACGCGGCAGGGTGTGGACGCGAACGGCTGGTGCTTTGTCAACCGGATAGCGCAGAAGCCGACGGACACGCTGACGACGGGGGCGGCGCTCCTGTATATCGTGGGCGGTTATGCGACGCTGAACTACACGGGGACGAACGACACGCTGGGGTCGCGGATCTCGGAGATTCACGACGGCGACGTGTGGATGGTGACGGGGCACAAGGAAGAGGGTGCGGCGGCGTACTACAACAGCTACTGGCTGGTGGCGCGGCCGGGAATGGAGCAGGTGGATTCGAGCTACGCGCTGGACGTGAAGGTGGTGCCGAATCCGTACATCGTGTTCAACGACTGGGAGTTGAACTCGGACAACCGGCGGGTGAAGTTCACGCACCTGCCGATGACCTGCACGATCCGCATCTTCACCATGTCCGGCGACCTGGTGAAGACGCTGGAACACCGGGATGACGGCAAGCACCCGCTGGACGAAGGCGGGACCGAAGGCTGGGACCTCTTGAGCGACTACAGCCTGCCGGTGGTCTCGGGCGTGTACCTGTTCCACGTCGAGTCGGACGCAGGTGAGTTTTTCGGTAAGCTGGCGGTGATTCACTAAGGAATCAGGAGACATAGAGACAGAGTGATAGAGTGCGGGAAGAATCGGGACCCAGGATGTGCTCGTCGGTCAATCAGTTCTTTGACCCGTCTATTCCTTTATCCCTTCTTCCTTTTCGATAGAATGGGGGCGAAGATGAAGAGTCGGTTCCTGCTCGTGCTGCTGGCCGGCATCGCGTCCGGCGCGCAGTGGACCATCGGCGTGTACATGTGCGCGGATAACGGGATGAACGACCAGGCGTACGTGGACATGGCGGAGATGATGGCCATCGGCTCGACGTCCGAGGTCAGCATCGTTGTCCAGGTGGATAACGCCGCCCGGGATTCGGTGCCCGGCTGCCGCCGCTACCTCATCGCCAAGAACAAGCGCTACCTGCTGGCCGACCTGGGCGAGGTCGACATGGCGGACACGCTCGAGATTGCCGGTTTCGCCGGGTTCCTGGCCAAACGCTTCCCGGCCGAGAACTACGGGTTCATCTTCTGGGACCACGGCAACGGCTGGTACCCGGCCGACAGCCAGCAAGTGCCGATGGTCCGGTCCATTCTCCAGGACGAATCCCACAACAGCTACGTTTCGGTGGCGGGCGGTGAGCTGCGGGCCGCGGTCCGGCGCGGCCGGCAGCAGCTCGGCAAGCGGTTCCGGCTGCTCGGGTTCGACGCCTGCCTGATGGGCTCGGTCGAAGTCGGCGCCGAGGTGGCGGAGCATGCCGACTACCTGCTGGCGTCCGAGGGGCTGGTGCCCTGGGGCGGGTTCCAGTACGACGAGATGCTCGGTATCCTGGTGGCGCGGCCGACGATGCTGCCGACCGAGTTCCTGGAGCTGATGTGCGAGCAGTACGTCGCCGCCTACCCGGGCGCGGACGTCTGCCTCTCGGGCGTAGACCTGAGGCAACTGGAGCGGGTGCTGCCGGTATTGCGCCAGACGCTTGCGGCGATTGACCCGCGGGCGCCGGAGCTCGCCGACGCCCGGCGGCAGGTCCAGACGTTCTCCAGTTACTCGGGCCGGCCGCCGGTGCCGGCCGACGACATCATCGACTTCGTGGACTTCTGGGACCGGGCCGAGCTCGCCAACTCCGCCGGGCTGCGCTCGACGCTGGTACCGCTGGTCGTCGCCAACGAGGCGCAGGCCGGCGTGGCCGGGGCGCTGGGCATCGCCCAGTGGTTCCCGGACCGGTACGTCGAGTTCAAGAGCCTGGCCGCGGACTACTCCGGGCTGGCGCTTGAGGATTCGGCTTCGGTGCTTGAGTTCCTGAACGACTACTATGGCCGGGATGACGTCCGGCCGACCCGGCCCGCGCTGCTCGACCACCGGCTCGGCGGCCGGACCGACCTGAGGCTCTGGTGGTCGAGTTCCGCCGACTTCGCGCCGGTGACCTACGACCTGTACGAAGCCGAATCGGTGAGCGTGGCGTTTTCGGATTACTGCGAGGAGCTGAGCCGCTGGAGCGCCATCGGCTGGGATACGAGCCGGCAGTACGGTCGCTCCCTGCCGTACAGCTTCTTCTCAGGCGCCGGCCCGAACCTCGACAACCAGCTGGTGCTGGTCAGTGCGCTCGACCTCGGGCAGGGAGGGCTGCTGTCGTGCTACTGCTACTACGAAACCGAGGACAACGCCGACTCGCTGGGCGCGCCCAAGCGCGACGTCTGGCTCATCGAGTGGTGTCCGGGCCCGCCCTGGGACTGGCAGCCGCTCGACTCGCTCTACGGCTCGGCGAAGTACTGGCAGGAGCTGCGCTACCTGCTGCCGGGGACCGACCGATGCCACCTGCGTTTCCGTTACCGCACCGACGGCAGCGACAACCGGCTGGGCGTGTTCATCGACGACATCGAGGTGCTCGGGTTCGGCAACTCGCGGCGGGTCGGCGCCGGAATCGCGGACACGACCTTCTACCTGTTCGGGCTGGCGCACGAGGACTACCAGTACTTCGTGACCGCGCGCGACTCCTACGGCAACGTCTCGGCCGCCAGCCAGTCGTATCCTGTCGGCGTCGCGGGCTATGCCGAGCCCTACACCCGGCCGGCGCCGTTCGCCGGCGCCTGCACGCTGCAGTTTGACTTCCCGGCGGGCGAAACGCCTGACGTCGGTATCTACACCCTGTCCGGTACGCTGGTGCGCCGGTTCGACAATGTGACCACGCGCAGCCTGTACTGGGACGGGCTGAACGAGTCCGGCCGGGCGCTGGCCGACGGGCTGTACCTCGTCGCGGTGCAGGGCCAGAAGTTCCGCAAGCTGGGCAAGATCGCCAAGGTCAGGCAGTAGCGCCCGGCCCACCGGTCAGTTTTCGGGCAGGATTTTCCCGGGATTCAACAGGCCGTCCGGGTCGAGCACGGTCTTGAGCCGGCGCATCAGCGCGAGCTCAGCCGGGCCGACGGCCTTCTTCATCAGGTGCTTCTTCTCCGACCCGATACCGTGCTCGGCGGTGACTTGGCCGCCGCGCGCCAGCACGTAGTCAATCAGCTCGTCAATCACCCGGTCGCGGGCCCGGGCCCCGGCGGCGCGGTCGTCGGTATCGCGGCAGATGTCGACGTGGATGTTGCCGTCGCCAACGTGGCCGAAGGGCACTATCGGTACGCCGTGCCGCTTCTCGAGTTCCGCGATGCGCTCAACACACGGGGCGAGCTCGGCCAGCGGCACGACGATGTCCTCGGCCGCGACTTCGGGATAGACTTTCTTCAGGGTCTTGGCCAGCGAGCGTCGGGCCTGCCAGAGCCGGGCCTGGTCGGTCGGGTTGTCGGCGACCAGCGGCTCGCGCGCACCCAGCTCCATCGCGATTTCGCCCAGGCGCACGCAGTCGGCGAGCACCTGCTCGCGGTTGTTGCCTTCGAGTTCCACCAGTATCTGGACCCGGGCGTCGGCGAACGGCAGGCAGGCGCCCAGCACCTGGTTGCAGGCGCGGATGCCGGCCTGCTCGATGAACTCGACGACCGCGGGCGTCAGCCGGTCGTCGTGCACCAGCCGGCGGACGAGCTCGATGCCCTGGCGCACGGTGTCGAACGGCACGAGCACGTCCACCTGGTGTTTGGGCCTGGGCACGAGCTTGAGGACGATTTCGGTGATGACCGCCAGCGTGCCTTCGGACCCGACGAGCAGCTTGGCCAAGTCGTAGCCGGTGACGTTCTTGTGGAGCTTGCCGCCGTAGCGGATGACTTCGCCCGAGGGCAGGACCGCCTCGACGCCCCGGACGTAGTCGCCGGTCACTCCATACTTGAAGGCGCGGGCGCCGCCGGCGTTGGTGGCGACGTTGCCGCCGATCGAGCACTCTTCCAGCGACGCCGGGTCCACCGGGTAGTAGAGCCCGTATTCGAGGCAGGCCTTCTGGACCGAGTCAGTGGTCGCGCCGGGCGCGGTGCGGACCACGAGGTTGGCGGCGTCGACCTCGATCACGCGGTTCATCATTTCGAGCGACACCATAACCCCGCCGTAGAGCGCGACCGAGCCGCCGGCCAGGCCTGAGCCGAGGCCGCGCGGGGTCACCGGCACGCCCGACTCGGCGCAGGCTTTCACGACCGCGGCGACCTCGTCGGTGTCCGCGGTCCGGACCAACGCCTCGGGCGGGAAGTCATCGCCCGGGCTCTCGTCGCGGCAATAGTCATCGAGCAGCGCCCGGTCGGTGACGACGCGGTCGGTGCCGGCGATCGCGCGCAGCCGGCCGAGCAGGGCAGGGGAGACGCGGTTGAAAGTCACGGCCAGTGATTATACGTTCAGACTTCGGAAAGACCAGATATCAGAAAGCAGAGACCGGAAACCAGAAAGCCGACCATCAGGCCGGCTCGCTAGTCTCTGGTTTCTGGTATCTGAGTTCTGGTCTGTCCGGCAGCCTAGGCTACGTGCGGGTCGATCTTGGCCTTGAGCGTTGGTTCGGGCATGTAGCCGACCATCCGTTCCACCTCGGCGCCCTGCTTGAAGATGATCAGGGTGGGTATGCCGTGGATGTCGTACTTGCCCGGGGTCTGCTGGCTCTCGTCGGTGTTCACCTTGCAGACCTTGAGCTTGCCGGCGTAGTCCTGGGCGAGCTTCTCGACAATCGGCCCGACCATCCGGCACGGGCCGCACCAGGGCGCCCAAAAATCCACGAGCACCGGCGTCGGCGACTTCAGTACCTCGGCGTCGAAATTGGCGTCACTGACGTGCAGAACTTCGGCCATCTTAAGACCATCCTTTCAGTCGTAAACCGTCCCTCACTGCAACCGGCAGAACCGGATTCCAGAGCCAACAAGCAGCTGGCTGACACAGGCTCTTTCCCGGCTTGTCTGCCAAGTGATTCTTTTGACCCGTCTTGGCGCCGGGCGGGTTCAGGCCTATTGCCGGCTGCGGACCGTGATGCCGGCGTTGCTGGTTTCGACCGTGACCGTCGAGGCGCCGGAGCCGATCCTGCCCTGCTTGTGGGCGCGCTCGGAAACGTCGTAGGTGACAGCGCCGAAACCGGTGACCGTCACGTCGCCGTTCGTGGTCTTGAGGTCGAAGCTGGCCGACACGTCGGAGGGCAGCCACAGCGTCACCGCGCCGTTGGTGGTGGACAGCAGGCAGGACTCGGTCGGCCCGAGCTCGGCCAGGTCGCATTCGACCTTGCCGTTGGTCGTGGCCGCGACAACCGCGCCCCGGTGCACGGTGACGGTGACGGCGCCGTTGGTCGTCGAGACGTCGGCCGCGCCCGCGGTGCCGGTGAGGTTGACCGCGCCGTTGGAGGTGGTGACATTCGCGCCCGCGGACATGTTGGTGACCGTCACCGAACCGTTGGTCGTCGAGAGCGTCGGCAGCACCGAGTCGGGCGCGGTGAACTCGAACTTCGCGCCGTAGGGGCGGGAGCCGGCCGGCATCTGCGCGACGACCTTGAGCACGCTGCCGACGATGGTGTCGGTCACGGTGACGTTCGCCAGCACCCGCTCGGCGTCGGCGCTGTCCCGGCCGTAGCAGTACCGGGTGATGAGGCCGCGGACCAGCGAATCATCGACCGCGGTGACGGTGATGGCGCCGTTCCGCGAGCCGGCCGAGAGCGTCGCGATGCCGGCCGCGGGCCAGGTCCGCTCTTCAATCCGTTCGAGCCGGTAGGTGTAGAGGCAGGCGATGCCGAGCAGCGCACACAGCAGCAGCTTGCGGTTCATCTTCAACCTCCGTAGGGCGACGACGTTTCCTCGGTCTGGGCCGCGGGCATGATCAGCACGCCGACCGAGATGAACAGCCCGCCCATCCGCGAGTCGGGCGTGCCGGTCAGCTTGGCGCCGTTGGCCAGGTGCCAGTTGATGTTCATCGGCGAGTACAGGTAGCCGCCGCGGATGGCGACTCCGTACTGCCCGCCACCGGTGTTGGCCGCGAGCCCGAGCTCGAGCGCGGCCATGCCGGCGAAGTTCATCCCGGACAGGATATCGGCGGTCTGGCCCGGGCTCCGAAGCAGTGAGTCAAGCGGCAGTTCGCCGGTCTTGGCGCGCAGGTGGTAGTTCTGGCTCATACCGCCCAGCCCGACCATCGGCACGATGCTGACGAAGCTCGCCGGCGCGAGCTTGAGACCGACTTCGCCCATGATGACCGACGACTCGGTCCGGAGCTGGAACCGCTCGTTCTCGACGTCGTCCCATGCGCGCGAGTACATCGGGCCGATTAGAAAGTTCTTGACCAGCGAGCGCACCTCGATGCCCCAGCCGAAGTGCCGGCCCCGGGCCTCGGGCAGGCCGTTGGCGATGAACTTCGCGTTGAACCCGGCGACGTCGGGATGGTAGGCGGCGGCGAAAGGGATGACCCAGCCTTCCTGGGCCGAGGCGAGCGCGGCGACCGCGAGCAGAACGACGATGAGTTTCTGCATACGCTCCTTTTGGGCCAGTATAGACCGCAGGGTCAGGGAGTCAAACCGGAACGCTTCTGAGTCAACGAGAGACCTTGCGGGCCACGAAGAGCTGGATTCCGGAAACATAGTCGTACGGCCGGCGGTCGTGCCCGCCGTACACGGCTTCGACCTCGTACCCGGCCAGACGGAACAGCAGGTGCATCTCACGATTGAAGATCCAGCAGAGCGAGACGTCTGCGCCCTGGCGACGGACCGTGCCGTCATCTGCGATCCGGTCAACGTACAGGTGGGCCTCGATCAGTTGATGCTGCCAGTCACGCTGCGCGATATCTGTCATCACCATCTGACGTCCGTTCTCCGGGTCATGCTGCCGGTCCACGACAGTCTCGGTCCTGCTGGCGAGCCGCGGATAGGAGGGCGCGAAGATGTCGATCACCAGCCGGCCGTCGTCGGCCAGGTAGTCGCGCGCGGCCCTGAGACAGCGGAGCTGGTCATCGGTAGTAAGCAGGTGAAGGAAGGAGTTGACCGGGCAGAACACCAGCCGGAAGCGCTTGTCCGGGCGCCACTCGCGGATGTCGGCCTGGATGACAGTGACACGGTCCCGAACGGCCGGCGGCTCGGCACTGAGCTTGGCCCGGAGCTGTTCGAGCATCACCCGAGAGATGTCCACTCCGGTTATCTCGAAACCGGCACGGGCGAGGGGCAGGGTCAGCCGGCCGGTGCCGCATGCCAGCTCGCACACCGGCCCGCCGGTCTGCTCGGCCATGCTCTGATAGAATGCGAGGTCGTGCTGGTCCTTGCCGTACAGCAGGTCATAGAACCCGGCATAGGAGTCGTATTCGTTCAAGGATTGCCTCCAGTCATCAGCTGCTTCTCCCGGGTTGTTGGGCCCATTCACCTGTCCGCGTCAGTCATCGAGTCGAATCCATCAGCAGGCGCCTTTCAGCCTCGGCAAGGTTTCACCAGAGGCCGCGCAGGAGTCAAGCGCAGGTCCACGTCAGCCGATGACTTCCAGTTCGCCGATCTTGCCGGTCTTGTCATCAACGTGGACGATGACCGTGTGGCCGTCGTCGGCAAAGTGGAAGGCGATGGCACCGGTCGGCTCGCCGCGGTAGTGCTGGAAGTAGACCGTGTGGCAGTCGGCCTGGCCGCAGCGGCACATATCGGTGACGATCAGTGAGTCGACCTGGTCCAGGAAGAAGGACGGGTTCACCGCCTTGTCGCGGGGCTTCACCTGGCCGGTCTTCTCCTCGGTCAGGACGCCGCCGCCAAAGTGCTCGCCGCGTTCCATTGTCATGAGCGCGTCCACGAGCCACTTCCGTTCCTGCCTGGTCAGTGACCGGGGTTCGAGCGCAGGACCCCTCGGCCTCTTGGGCCATCTGAGTCCGCCGTTACCGAGCTGTCGCTTGGTATCATCCATCGGCGCAGTCTAGACGCCGACCCGGCAGGTGTCAATCGACGATTGTACAGCACGCGGGGTCGGGCGGGAAGTGGACCGCGGACGACGCAAGATGTTAGAGGCTAGGCAGCTGAAGGCAGAGTGAGCGGGCAGGGCAAGTCGAAAGTCAAGAGCCAGAAGCCAAGAGCGCCAGGTCGGCCTGTCTCAGGCCCGTCCTGACCCGCAACTCGCGCAGCCGTGCGCCCAGTTGCGCCAGCCCGCCAAAGCTGTAAGCCGAGCGCGGATGCCTGATGTCCATAGCCCGTAATACTGATTACGAATACGGCCGCAAGCCACGGGAATGCTCCAACTTTCCAATCTGCAATCTGATATCTGCAATCGTCCCGTACCCCCTCCCCGGCCCTCCCCGTGGCCTGCGCCGTCACGAGCCGAAACACGAGCGGGCAAACGACCCGCGAGACGAGCGGACAGACGACTGAGGATAGGAGTCAGGATACGAGCTGCCTGATGACAGCCGCAACTTGAACCGATAGGTACCGACGAGCGACTGAGGAAGGTCGAACCGGTGGAAGCCGGGGAACGATTCAGTATGGAAGCGAGGATGGCAGCGAGGATGGATGCCAGAGCAGAGCCAGGGAAGCACGAACCGCTGCCGGTTGCGCTGCGACCGGGAGTGCTCGTAGTCCAGCAGCCCCGGTCTCGATAGCTGTATGATACGCTGCAGCACGAGCAGTCGCGTTGGGGCGACTGTGTCATTGGATGAGACAATCGGCGTGATGACACACGGTTTCGGCTGGACAGCCGGATGCCCATCCAAGTCAGGCAGTACTGGCCTGTCAGCCGGGGCGATGAGCGTGTGCTGGTGTAAGTGATTAAAAGACAGCTAGTTATCACCGTGTAGCCTGCCGATTGCCTGCATTCTGGCTGTCAGGGGTGGGGCTGGCACGGATACTGCTCTTCAAAGGCTGCTATGTCGTCAGTCAACCAGATGAGACACGCCCGGACCGAAGCGTTCGGGCCAATGTACTCGTCGGCGGCAAGGGCGGGCGACAGGCGGTCCGCAGCTAACAATCAAAGGGAGGGTACGATGAAAGGGACAGTGATTCTGGCACTGGTGGCGCTGCTGGCTACCGGGCTGTTCGTGATGGCCTACGGTACCGTGACCGGGGAGTTCTATCCTCAGCACGAGCAGTACTGGACCGGCCGGGCGATGAACAGCACGCAGGGGTTCTCGAAGCACAATGCCGACCTGATGTACGGGAAGGACCCGCCGGACGACAAGTGGCAGGGGTGGGTGAAGGTGGACGTGACCGGCATCCCGGACAACGCGGTCATTCTCAGCGCTAGCCTGTGGTACTACGTCGTCGCGCAGAGCGACCCAGGGCCGAGCACGAGCGTGACGCTGGTGGGTTGCGACCCGGTCGCGGCCGGGCCGGACGAGCTCTGGGCCGGGATTGTGTCCGGCGTGATGGTAGCGCCGGAAGCGGTCACCCCGGACGGCTGGGTGGAGCGCGAGCTGAATGCCGACGGCCTGGCCGGCGTTGCGGCCGGGCTCGCGCAGGACTGGGTGGCGTTCGGGGTGCACAAGTCCGACAACGAGGAAACCAAGGGGCACGCCAGGGGGCACCAGGCCGAGAAGTTCCGGCCCTACCTGCGCGTCACTTTCGCGGCCGCGGATATGGCGGTCGAGGAGATTGTCGCGCCGCTGGGCGAGGTGAAGTCGGACAGCCTGGTCGTGCCGGCGGTGGTCGTGGCCAACCGCGGTGACGTCGAGGTCGAGTCCCGGCTGGTGGTGACGATCGGTGACGGCGAGAACGAGTTCTACAACCGGTCGGTGACGGTCGAGCCGGTGCCGGTGGGCGGTTCACGGCTGGTCGAGCTGGCGGACTGGACGGCCGACCGCACGGGCGGCGAGCGCGTCGTGTCCGCGGTCCTGGAACTTGCCAATGACGCGAACCCGTCCGACAACTCGCTGCTGTCGTGGTTCGACGTCGTGCCGTACCGGCCGGTGCCCAAGGTGCACTGGGGCTGGGAGGAGGTCAAGTCGCTGCCGGCCGGGCTGAGCCAGAAGCCGGTGCGGGCCGGCGCGTGGCTGGCGGTGGACGAGGCGACCGGCATCGTCTACGCGGCGCGGGGCAGCAAGACCGGCGACTGCTACTGCTACGACCCGGCGACCGGGTTGTGGCGGGCGCTGGCCGCGATGCCGGGCCCGAGCAACCGGGGCGGGAGGGCGGTGGCCGACGGCAAGGGGCACCTGTTCATGGTGCGCGGGTCGAGCACCTTCGAGTTCTGGCAGTACGACATCCGCGCCAACGCGTGGACGCGCCTGCCCGACGTCCCGGCCGGCAACAGCGGCCGGAAGGTGAAGACCGGCACCGACATGGTCCACGTGGAGCAGTACGGCCTGGATTACATCTACCTGCTAAAGGGGCCGGGCTGCGATTTCCTGCGCTACAACGTGCAGGCCCGGACGTGGCAGTCGCTGGCCGACGCGCCGGCCGGCGCCAAGGCGAAGTGGCAGAACGGTTCCTGGCTGGTGTTCGACGGCGAGTCGACGATCTACGCGCACAAGGCGCCGGTTCACGAGATGTGGGCGTACGACCTGGTGACCGAGGCCTGGACCGGCCCGCTGCCGGCGATGCCCTACTTCCCGGAGCAGGGGCCGTACAAGCCGAGGCGCATCAAGGACGGCGGCTCGGCGGTCTGGCGCGAGGGCGCGCTGTGGGCGCTGAAGGCCGGCAACACCGACCAGTTCTTCCGGTACAGCGCGGGCCGGCACGAGTGGGCCGGGCGCGAGGCGGTGCCGGTCGTCGGCACGAGCCGGACGAGGGCGCGGGTCGGGGCCGGTTCGGAGATGGCGAGCTGCCCGCGCGCGCGGGCGCTCTATGCCCTGAAGGGCAACAAAACGCTCGAGTTCTGGCGCTACGTGATGCCGCCGGCCGAGTCGCTGGACGGGGCTCCGCGGCCGATGCCGGCCACGGTCCAGTCCGGGAACGGTGCGGCGCCGGCGAGCCTCTCGGTCAGCCCGAACCCGGTGAACGCCGGCAGCGCGCTGCTGCGGCTCGGCGGGGCGCGTGGCGCGGGGAAGGTGAGCGTATTCGACGTCCAGGGCCGGCGGGTGCTGGAGCAGGAGTTCGCGGCCGGGGCCAACGCCGGGAGCGTCGCGCTGGACCTGCGGGGCTTGGGCGCGGGCAGTTACTCGGTGCGGGTAACGGGCGATTGCCGGAACGGCACGGCCCGGCTGGTTATCGCGAGGTAGGGACAAGGGACTGGTTGCGGGGGGGCGGGGGGCCCCCCCCCCGGTTTTGGGGGCGCCCAACACGCCCGGTTTTGGGCCCGGGGGAAAACCGGCCCCCAACGGG
>JAEAMF010000295.1_pt1 | contig 73032 bp, 61 predicted proteins | sample 8958721 | NCBI WGS metagenome assembly JAEAMF01 (sample SAMN16933255, study PRJNA681124) | bioreactor sludge metagenome | isolation source: anaerobic bioreactor treating anionic surfactant - SDBS | place: India: Bengaluru | collected 2019-02-28
TCGTCTCAACCGAGGCCGCGCATTCTACAGCAGCCTTTCAACCTGTCAAGCGTTGATTTCAGAAAAAATCTTTCTAAATCAATCACTTACCCCCGGCTGACGAGCAATCCAAGCCAAGCGGGGCCGCGAATAATACAGCCATTCCGGCCGTTGTCAACACACGGAAGATCGAAAGTTCGGGCAACACCTGAGTGCAGGCGCGCCCCGATGGATGCCAAACGCCGCCCATGGCCGGGCGGCGTTCGCAGCTGCGATCCTCAGAGCACAGCCCGCCGCCCCTGCCACGGCCGCTCGCGCTCCAGCTGGGCGGCAAGCCTGAACAGCAGGCCCTCCCCGCCCAGCCGCGCGGTGAACATCATGCCGATCGGCAAGCCGCTCTCGCTCCAGCCGGAGGGCACCGACATCGCCGGCTGGCCGCTGACGTTGGCGACCACGGTGAACGCGGCGCTGCCGGTGGCGGCGCCGGCGTAGTCTTCCCAAGGCTGGCTGAGGCGCAGCTTGCCGAGTTCCGGGGTCAGGGTGGCGGTGACTGGCGAGAGGATCACGTCGAAACGCTCGAACAGCTGCTCCATCGCCAGGCTGACCGCCTCGAAGGACTGGCGGGCGCGGAACAGCGCTTCGCCGCTGACGCCCTGGGCGCGCTCGAGCACCTTGCGGGTGACCTGTTCGAGGTCGTCCGCGCCGGCGCTACGGCCAAGCAGCTGCTCGCGGTCGCGGATCGCGGTCAGCAGCGCGGTGCCGACGACCGCGCCGTGGGCGCCGAACACCTGCTGCGGCTGTACCGGCTGCGGGATCTGCTCGATCTCGTGGCCGAGCGAGAGCAGCAGCTTGACCGTGTCGTCGAGCACCCGGCGGATGTCGGCGTCCAGCGCCAGGCCGGTCAGCGACTGGTCGATCAGCGCCACGCGCAGCTTGCCCGGATCGCGGCCGACCTCGTCGACGAAGGGCCGCTCCAGCGGCGGCAGCCAGTAAGGGCTGCCCGGCTCGTGGCCCTGGCCGACATCGAGCAGCAGCGCCGAATCGCGCACGCTGCGCGACACCACGTGGGCGGCACTGGCGCCGAACCAGCCCTCGAACCTGCCGGGGCCGCTGGGCGTGCGGTAGCGGCTGGGCTTGAGACCGAACAGGCCGCAGTAGGAGGCGGGAGTGCGGATCGAGCCGCCGCCGTCGGTGGCATGGGCCGCCGGGACGATGCCGGCAGCCACCGCTGCGGCCGCGCCGCCCGAGGAGCCGCCGGCACTGTGCGCCAGGTTCCAGGGGTTGCGGGTCTGGCCCCACAGCAGCGACTCGGTGGTGGTGGTCAGGCCGAACTCGGGCACCGCCGTCTTGCCGAAGGTCACCGCGCCGGCAGCCTCGTAGCGGGCGGCCAGGGTGCTGGTGTACTTGGCTGGCGGGGCGTCTTTGAAGAAGCGCGAGCCGTTGCTGGTCGAGGTGCCGGCCAGGTAGGTATTGAGGTCCTTGAGCAGGAAGGGCACGCCGGCCAGCGCGCCCTCGCGGGCTAGACCCTGGCCGCTCCGGGCGGACAGCAGCTGCCGGGCGTAGTCGTCGTGGCGCATCACCACGGCGTTGACCTTGGGATTGACGGCATCGCAGCGCGCCAGGGCGGCGGCCAGCAGCTCCTCGGGGCTGATCGCGCCGCGGCGCACCTGCTCGGCCATGGCCGTGGCGTCCAGCTCGAGATATTCGCGTTGCGACAGCCCGCTGGCGGCGATGCCGAAGCGCGGCAACAGGCTCGCCCCGGCGAGCACCGCGCCGGCCTTGAGAAGCTGCCGGCGCTGCAGCTGCAGGCCTTCGCCAGCTTCGACCTGTAGTTGACCCTGCGGGCCATCCGCCTTTTCCATGATTCTCGCCTCTTATCGTTATGGTTCGCTCGGTTGCCACATACAGCCTGTAGGGGCGAATTCATTCGCCCCTACAGGGCGGTGCGGTCAGTCTTTCATCTGCGGCGCCCAGGCCACGCCATTGATGTGGGCGCCGCCGTCGACGAACAGGGTGTTGCCGGTCAGGTAGCGGGCGTCGTCGCTGGCCAGGAAGGCGGCCACCGGGCCGATGTCGTCGAGCGGATCGCCGACCCGGCCCATCGGGTTGGCGGCGGCGATGGCCGCGGCGTTGTCCGGGCTGGCCGCGGCGAACCGCCGGTAGGCCTCGCTGACTGCGCCCGGGCAGATCACGTTGCAGCAGACGCCCTCCGCTGCCCACTCGCGGGCGGCGCTGCGGGTCAGGGTGCGCAGGGCCTCCTTGGCCGCGTTGTAGTCGGCGGTATAGAGGTGGGCGTTGACCCCGTTGAGCGAGCACAGGTTGATGATGCGCCCGCCGCCGCTCTTGCGGAACTCCGGCAGGGCCGCCTGCATGGCCCAGAAGGCGGCCATCACCGCCATGTTGAAGGCGCCGAGCAGACGCTCGTCGCCGAGATTTTCCAGCCTGGCGTAGCCCGAGCCGCGCCAGGCGTTGTTGACCAGGATGTCCAGCCGACCGAAGCGCTCGACGGCGGCAGCCACCATGGCCTGCACCTGCTGCTTGTCGGTGACGTCGACCCGCTGGAAAGCGGCGTCGACGCCCCAGGTTTCGCGCAGCCAGGCCGCGGTCTCCTCGCCGGCCTGTTCGTTCACTTCCGCCACCAGCACCCGGGCGCCCTCGCGAGCCAACGCTCCGGCGATGCCGCGGCCGATGCCCATGCCGGCGCCAGTGACGATGGCGACCCTGTCCTGCAGCTTGCCCATCTCCTTCTCCTTCGTGGCGATGCTCGAAAAAAGGGCCGCTCACCCGAAGGGAGCGGCCGAACGGAGCGACTCTGTGACGATGCCGGCCTCAGCGGCCCTGGGCGCGGATGGCGTCAGCCGTGTACATGCTGGGGACGTACTTGCCCTCGTTGAGGATCGGCCCGCGCTTGGACTCGTTGGTCAGGGTGTAGCCGACGTACTGTCCGGAGCTGAGGTCGTGGTAGAAGGACGAGCCCGCCTGCCAGGCGCTCATGTCGGGGTGGTAGTAGTAGTTGATGAACGCAAACTTCCACAGCTCGCCGCGCGAATCGTAGTTGTCCGCCATCACCGCGTTCCAGGTGTCCTCGTCGATGAACAGCACGCGCTTGCTGTACAGGTGGCGGTAGCCTTCCTTGAGGGTCGCCTCCAGCACCCAGACGCGGCGCAGCTCGTGGCGCAGCACATCGGGATTGGGGTGGTTGGGCGTCAGGATGTCGGCGTACTTGACCTCGCCGCTGTTGGCCTTGAATGCGTTGGCCGGCACGTACATCTCGCGCTTGCCGAGCAGCTTCCACTGATAGCGTTCGGGCGAACCGTTGAACAGGCGGTCCTCGTCGATGATCATGGTGCCGTTGGTGCCGATCATCGGCTGGTCGAAGCCATAGCCCGGCAGCTGGCGCACGCGACGGGTGCCCGGGTTGTAGGTCCAGGCCTGGCGGTCGCTGGTGACGAAGTTGTACGGCTCATGGGCGATGTTCATGGTGCCCTTCTCGCGCTGGGGCGAGAGGGTGGTGTTCCAGCTCATCGCCTGCATGCCGGTGGCGGTGTCCGGCTCGACCTTCGGGTCGTTGGCCTGCGACATGTTGCGCTGCCAGGTGCGGCCCCAGGCGATCTTGCCGTTGGGCAGCACGCTGGCGATGTCGCGGATGTTGTCCTCGGTGTAGGCGCGCACCGGCAGCTGGTGGTTCCACAGCACCTCCATGGCGCTCTTCGGGATCGGGAACGGCACCTGGCCGAGCCCCTTGACGCCCATGCCGTCGTTCTCCAGCTCGGCAGTCAGCGCGTTCTTCTTCGCCCGCTCGCAGACGTAGTCCGGATAGCGGAAGTCGCGATGACCAGGGTAGACGTTGATCTTGTAGGTCTCAGGATAACGCTTGAGCAGCGCCTTCTGCCCTTCGCTCAGGCGCTCGGCGTACTGATCCATGTTCTGCGCAGTGATCACCGCCACCGGCTTCTCGTCGGCGTAGGGATCGACCGGCTTCTGGCCGGAGAAGCGCACGTGGTTCCAGCCGGGAACCTCTCCCAGGTACTTGCCGGTGAATGCGGGAATGCTGCCGTCCGCGTTGCCGGCGCGCTCGGCGCCGGTGCAGGTGAGTTCCTTACCGAGCTTGGCGGCTTCCTCGGGGCTTACCTTGGCGTGGGCGCTGGCGATCAGGCCTGCATTGACCGCCAGTGCTATGGCTAGCGCAACACCTTTTCTGTTCATTGTTGTTGGTCTCCGATGGGGTGGTCCGGCTTGGGTGCCGGAGTCCATGTTTCCCAATGGGGGTTCTCCAACTCATCGTCCATCAGGACTACAACGCGCCGCTTCCGGTCGGGATCATGGGCACATCCTTGCGGCGGCGCAGAACGCCAGCACCCGCACCCGAGCCTTCCGGGGAAGCTCGGGTGCGGGCGCACTCTGGGACGCGTCTTGGAAGGCGGATCTAGCGCAGGAGGCGGCGGACGAAGTCCTCGCGCAGCTCGCGCTTGAGCAGCTTGCCGGAGGCGTTGCGCGGCAGCTCGGCGTGCACGACCTGCAGGTGCTCGGGCACCTTGAAGGCCGCCAGGTGGGCGGCGATGTGCGCGTGCAGCGCCACCTCGTCCACCCCGCTGCCCTCGCGCACCCGCGCCACCAGCGCCACCGCCTCGCCCATGCGCTCGTCCGGCACGGCGAAGGCGGCCGCCTCGATCACCCCGTCCAGGCCGCTGGCGCAGGCCTCGACCTCGGCGGCGGCGACCTTCTCGCCGCCGCGGTTGATCAGGTCTTTGAGGCGGTCGGTGATGCGCAGGAAGCCCTCCTCGTCCAGGCAGCCGACGTCGCCGGTGGCCAGCCAGCCGTCCTGCAGCGCCTCGGCGGTGGCCGCCGGCAAGCCCCAGTAGCCGCTCATCAGGGTCGGCGAACGCAGCCAGATCTGCCCTTCCACGCCCGGCGCCTGCGGTGCATCGGGCGTGTCGCCGATGCGTACCTCGACGATGGGCAGCGGCCAGCCGACACAGGCCGGCTTGTAGACGAACTGGTCGCCGCCGATGGCCGCGCCGACACTGTTGCTCTCGGTCATGCCGTAACCGGCGCCGCCGATGGCGTTCGGCTTGACGCTGGTCAGTTGCGCCAGCAGCCCCGGGTTGGCCGCCGCACCGCCTAACCCTAAGCCGAACAGGCTGGCGGTGGCGTCGCTGGCGAAGCGCGGCGAGGCCAGCAGCTGCTGCATCATCGCCGGCGAGCCACTGAACTGGGTGCAGCGCTCGCGCTCGATCAGGTCGAGGGCGCGTTCGGCGTCCCACTTGTACATCAGCACCAGACGCCGTCCGCCGCGCAGGGCCAGCAGGAACTGCGCGTGCAGGCCGCTGACATGGAACAGCGGCACGGCCATCAGGTTGGTCGGCGCGAAGCCGCTGTCGATGATGGCCTTGATGCGCTGCGGCGAGCTCATGGCGGCGAAGGCGCCCTGGAACTCCAGGGCGGCCAGCGCCTGGCACACCGCGCGATGGGTGGACAGCACGCCCTTGGGCTTGCTGGTGGTGCCGGAGGTGTAGAGGATCAGCAGCGGGTCGTCGGGCTGGAACACCGGTGGCGGCAGGAGTGCAACGTCCTCGGCGAGCAGCGCCTCGTAGTCGCACACCCACCGGCCCTGACCCGGCGCGCCGACGGCGATGGCCTGCAGGTCGAGCGGCTCGAGATCGCCCTCGACCAGCGCCAGGCGCGCCGCGTCGCACAGCAGCACGCGCGAGCCGGAATCCTCCAGGCCGTGCAGCAGCTCCTCGCGCTGGCCCCAGCTGTTCAGCGGCACCACGATGGCGCCGCTGGCCACCGCGGCGACGAAGGCCACCAGCCAGGCCGGCTGGTTGCGCATGGCGATGGCCACGCGGTCGCCCTTGCGCACGCCGAAGCGCGTGCGCAGTTGGGTAGCCAGACGGTCGGCCTGGGCGAAGAACTCGGCGAAGGTCAGCCGCTGGTCCTCCCAGACCACGAACTCGCGCTCGCCGTGGGCGCGCCCGGCGTTCAGCGCGGTGAGCAGGTCCGGTTGGGCGTTGCGAAAATAGCGCGGGCCGCCGTCGTCAGGCGTCACCACCTCGTAGGGCGAGCCGGGGCCGCTCAGTTGTCGCCAGGCGGTTTGCCAGTTTTCCACAGTCATCTGCCGCTCCCCCTGTTCAGGCCTGCGCGCCGTAGCGCTGGCAGTGGTAGTCGCTGTCGCCGAGGCAGGCCTGGGCGACGCGGATGCGCTTGAGGTACAGGCCGACGTCCAGCTCGTCGGTGACGCCGATGCCGCCGTGCATCTGTACCGCCTCGTTGCTCACCTTGTCGGCGGCGACCCCGGCCTTCCACTTGGCCAGGCTGGCCAGGCGGGCGCGCTCGCCAGCATCGAGGCTGGCATCGTCGAGGGCGGCGAGGCCGGCCATCACCGCGCTGCGCGCCAGCGCCAGCTCGACGTACAGACGCGCGGCGCGGTGCTGCAGGGCCTGGAACGAGCCGATCGGCGCGTCGAACTGCACGCGGGTCTTCAGGTAGTCGAGGGTGGTGGCGAACAGCGTCTCGGCGGCGCCGAGCAGCTCGGCGGCCAGGCACACGCGACCGCGATCCAGCGCCGTTTCCAGCGCCGGCAGGCCGTTGTCGAGTTCGCCGACCAGCGCGCCCGCGCCGACCGTCACGCCGTCGAACTGCAGGCGCGCGCAGTTGCGCGAGTCGATCAGCGCGGCCGGAGATACCGTGAGACCCGGCGTGCCGGCCTCGACCAGCAGCAGACTGAGACCGGCGGCCTCCCCCTTCTGGCCGGCGGTGCGCGCCAGCACCAGGTAGCCATCGGCTTGCACGCCGTCGACCACGAACAGCTTGGCGCCGGACAGCCGCCAGCCGTCCGCGCTGCGCTCGGCGCGCAGCTCGGTGGCCAGCGGATCGTGGCGGCCGCTCTCGTCGATGGCCAGGGCCAGGCGCTTGTCGCCTGCGATCAGCGCCGGCAGCCAGCGCTGCTGTTGTTCGGCCGTTCCGGCCAGTTGCAGCAGGGAGCCGGCCAGCACCACGCTGGACAGTAGCGGACTGGCGCTGAGGTTGCGGCCGATCTGCTCGAACAGCGGGCCGAGGCTCTGGCAGCCGAAGTCCAGGCCGCCGAAATCTTCGGGGAACGGGATGGCGCTCCAGCCCAGCGCGACCATCTCGCTCCACAGGGCGGCGTCGAAGCCGAGCGGCGCGCCTTCGTCGCGCAGGCGGCGCTGGGCGGCCACCGGGCTGCGCGCGGCGAGGAATTCGCGCGCGGTGTCGGCCAGCAGCCGTTGTTCTTGGTTGAAAATCAGGCTCATGGCGTGCTCCTCACTTGGCGTCCGGCAGGCCGAGCACACGCTTGGCGATGACGTTGAGTTGAACTTCCGAGGCGCCGCCGGCGATGGTCAGGGCGAAGCCGTTCAGCCAGGCCTTGGTGATCGCCAGCTCTTCGCTGGTGAAGGCGTCGCCTTCCCAGCCGAGGGCGTGGTAGCCGAGGGCGTCGAGGAGAATCTCGAACTTCTCGCGATCCTGCTCGCTGTGCACCAGCTTCATGATCGCCATCAGCCCGGAGATGTCCTGGCCGCTGCGCGCCTCCTCGCCCATGCGCTGCACGGTGAGGCCGTAGGCGTGCTCGTCCATCGCACAGGCCAGCGCGCGGGCGCGCAGGGCCTGGTCGGCCGCGCTACGCGGTTCGGGCAGGTAGCGCTCGACCAGCGGCAACAGGTGGAAGTGGTTCGGCAGGCTGGTCTCGCCGAACTTGGACATGGCCTTGCGCTCGTGCTGCAGCAGGCTCTTGCCCAGCGTCCAGCCGCCGTTGAGCGGGCCGATCAGCTGGCTCTTCGGCACCTTGACGTTGTCGAAGAACACCTGGCAGAACGCCGACTTGCCGCTGATCAGGTCGATCGGGCTGACGCTGATGCCCGGCGAGCGCATGTCCAGCACGATCAGGCTGATGCCCAGGTGCTTGGGCGCGCTGGCATCGGTGCGCACCAGGGCGTACATCCAGTCGGACTTGTCGCCGTAGGAGGTCCAGATCTTGGTGCCGTTGACCACGAAGTGGTCGCCCTCGTCGCGGGCGCTGGTCTTCAGGCTGGCCAGGTCGGAGCCGGCGTTGGGCTCGGAGAAGCCCTGGCACCAGCGGATCTCGCCGCGCGCCATGGGCGTGAGCAGGTCGCGCTTCTGCTGTTCGCTGCCGTATTCGAGCAGCACCGGGCCGAGCATCCAGATGCCCAGGTTGATCTGCGGCGGCCGGCACTTGAGCCGGCGCAGCTCGCTTTCCAGCACGGCCACCTGCGCGGGCGACAGCCCGCCGCCGCCGTATTCGGTCGGCCAGTCCGGGCAGAACCAGCCCTTGTCGCGCATGCGCTCGAACCACAGGCGCTGGTCTTCACTGCTGAACTCGACCTGGCTGCCGCCCCACACCAGCTCGCCCTCGGGCGTCGGGGTGCGCTGCGAGGGCGGGCAGTTGGCCTCGAGCCAGGCCCGCGTTTCCTGGCGGAAATCGTCGATTGCGCTCATCTGTTGTTGTCCTTCTGGTTTGCGCCGGGGGCCGTGCCCCCAGCGGCAATGTAGCGGATTTCGCCTCCCACCCTGTAGGGGCGAGTTCATTCGCCTTGCGGGGCATTTTGGCGAATAAATTCGCTCCTACAGTGGATCGGCGCGGCCCGGAAGCCCGCGATGCGAACGCCCGGGCGCCTGCCCTCAGCGCCCGCGCGGCATGCCGAGACCGAACTGGGCGATCAGCTCGCGCTGGATCTCGTTGGTGCCGCCGCCGAAGGTCAGAGTCACCGAGGCGCGCACCTCGTACTCCAGCTCGCCCTGCAGCAGGGATGCCGCCGAACCCTCGCGGACCAGGCCGTTGCCACCGACGATCTCCGACAGCTTGCGCAGGATCTCGATGGCCGACTCGGCGCCGTAGACCTTGGTGGTCGAGGCCAGCGCCACGCCCATCTGCCCGCGCTCGAGGTCGGCGGCGATGCGGAAGTTGATCAGGCGCATGGCCTCCAGGCGCGCGTAGCACTCGGCCAGCGCGCTGCGCACCCAGCCGTGGTCGACGGCGCGGCGGCCCTGCTCGTCGGCGCTCCTGGCCCACAGGTAGACGCGGCGGAACAGCCCGGCCACCTTGTCCGCCCAGGAGCCGAGCCCCAGGCGCTCGTGGTTGAGCTGCGCGGTGATCAGCTTCCAGCCGCCGTTCAGCTCGCCCACCAGCATGTCGGCCGGCACCTTGACGTTGTCGTAGTAGGTGGCCGCGGTCGGGTTGCTGCAGGTCGGGATCACCGTGGTCGAGAAGCCCGGCAGCTTGGTGTCGAGGATCAGGATCGACACGCCCTTGTGGCGCGGGCGCTCCGGGTCGGTGCGCGCGGCCAGCCAGATGTAGTCGGCCGCCTCGGCGCCGGAGGTCCACAGCTTGTTGCCGTTGACCACGAAGTGCTCGCCTTCCGGGCGCGCGGTGGTCTTCAGCACCGCCAGGTCGGAGCCGGCATCCGGCTCGGAGTAGCCGATGGCGAAGATGATCTCGCCGGCAGCGATGCCGGGCAGGAACTTCTCCTTCTGCAGCGCGGTGCCGTACTCCATCAGCGCCGGACCGACGGTGCTGATGGTCACGAAGGGCAGCGGCGCGCCGGCGATGTTGGCCTCTTCGAAGAAGATCAGCTGCTCGGTGGCCGCGTAGCCCTGGCCGCCGTGCGCCTTCGGCCAGCCGACCGCCAGCCAGCCGTCGCGGCCCATCTGGCGGATGGTCTGGCGGTACAGATCGCCGCCTTCCTTGCCGCGCAGCTCGCTGCGCAGCTCGGGAGTCATCAGGTTCTGGAAGTAGTCCCGCACCTTGAGGCGCAGGGCGTGTTGCTCGGGGGTCAGATCGACGAACATGTCGCGCTCCTTATGCTGCGCCCAGGATCAGGCCGCTGGTCGGCACGCCGGTACCGGCGGTGACCAGCACGTTCTCCGCGCCGGCGACCTGGTTGACCGAGGTACCGCGCACCTGGCGCACGCCCTCGGCCACGCCGTTCATGCCGTGGATGTAGGCCTCGCCGAGCTGGCCGCCGTGGGTGTTGATCGGCAGGCTGCCGCCGCGGGCGTGCAGGCCGTCACGGATGAAGTCCTTGGCCTCGCCGCGCTTGCAGAAGCCGAACTCCTCCAGCTGCGGCAGCACGAACGGGGTGAAGTGGTCGTAGATCACCGCGGTCTGCAGGTCCTGCGGGCCGAGGCCGGACTGCGCGTACAGCTCGCGGGCCACCACGCCCATCTCCGGCAGGCCGGTGATGTCCTCGCGGTAGAACGAGGTCATGCTCTGCTGGCCCTCGGCGATGCCCTGCGAGGCGCCCTTGATGATCACCGGCTTCTGCCGCAGATCGCGGGCGCGCTCGGCCGAGGTGATGACCATGGCCACCGCGCCGTCGGACTCCTGGCAGCAGTCGAGCAGGTGCAGCGGTTCGCAGATCCAGCGCGAGGCCTGGTGTTCTTCCAGGGTGATCGGCTTGCCGTAGAAGAACGCCGCCGGGTTGGTGGCGGCGAAGTCGCGCACCGCCACGGCCACGCGGCCGAAGTCCTCGCTGGTCGCGCCATAGGTGTGCATGTAGCGCTGGGCGAACATGCCGACCCAGGCGGCCGGGGTGTGGAAACCGTGCGGCATATACCAGCCGTAGTTGACCGCGTCGAAGATCGGCGCGCCGCCGAAGTCGTGCGGCTTGCCGAAGCGGTACCAGGAGCGCTCGTTCATCGCCCGGTACACCACCACCACCTTGGCCACGCCGGTGGCCACGGCCATCGCCGCGTGCATCAGCGGCGCGCAGGCGCCGCCGCCGCCGTGGGGGATCTGCGAGAAGAACTTGACGTTCTTGCAGCCGAGCAGGCGCGCCACCTCGTACTCCGGCACGTTGTCCATGGTGTAGGAGCTGAAGCCCTCCACCTCGGACGGGTCGATGCCGGCGTCGGCCAGCGCGCCCAGGGTGGCTTCCATGGCCAGGCGCAGCTCGGTGCGCCCGGAGTTCTTGGAGAATTCGGTCGCGCCGAGGCCGACGATGGCCGCGCGTCCGGAAATCGAATTGCTGGTCATATCCTGTCTCCTGCGCCTTACGGCAGCACCAGCGTGGCCGTGCCGGTCACGTGGTTGCCCATGGAATTCTTGCCCTTGAGCGTCACCTGCACGGTGCGGCTGGCGGCGTCCTGAGCGGTCACTTCGCCGCTGAAGGTCATGGTGTCGCCCGGGTAGTTGGGCGCACCGAGCTTGATCTTCAGGTCGGCGAAGCGCGCGGCGGGGCCGGCCCAGTCCTCGACGTAGCGCTGCACCAGGCCGCTGGTGGTGAGGATGTTCATGAACACGTGCGGCGAGCCGAGCTCGCGCGCGGCGTCCTTGTCGTGGTGGCCGGGGAAGTAGTCGCGGGTAGCGATGGCGCCGGCGGTGATCAGCTGCACGGTGATCGGGATCGCCAGCTCCGGCAGCGCCTGGCCGGGGAGCACTTCGTCAAATGCCTTGGTTTTCTTCGAGGTCATATTTCCATCCCAGCTTGTCGTTGTTGGCCAGCCAGTCGCCGAGGCGCTCGAGGGTCGCGGCGCTGCCACCGAGGGTGATGCCCAGGGCGCGGCTCCAGTAGAGGTAGCGGTGGATCGGATAGGTCAGGTCGACGCCGATGCCGCCGTGCACGTGTTGCGCCTTGTGGCCGACCAGGTGGCCGGCCTCGCAGGCGAGATACTTGGTCGCCAGCGCCTCGGAAGTCGCCGGCAGGCCGGCGTCGAGGCGCCAGACCAGCTGCCAGAGCGCCGAGCGCAGCGCTTCGACGACGATGTGCGCGTCGGCCATGCTCATCTGCACCGCCTGGAAGCTGCCGATGGCGCGGTCGAACTGGCGGCGCTCGTTGACGTATTCCACGGTGCGGCGGATCTGCTCGACGGAGACGCCCAGCTGCAGGGCGGCCAGCGCGGCGATGGCGCGGCTTTCCAGCCAGTCCAGCGCGGCGACCGGCAGCAGCGCCCCGGTCGGCACCACCACGGAGCTGAAGCGCAGGTCGGCGACCGCTTCGCCCTGGGTGAACACCCCGGCGGTCTTGTCGATACCGGCCACGCGCAGGTCGACCAGCAGCAGGCGCGGCGCGCCGGCAACGTTGGCCAGCAGCAGGGCCTGGCAGACGTTGGCGCCCAGCGGCACGGCGGACGCCGTGCCGTCCAGCTGCCAGCCGCCGGCGACTTCGCTGGCCTGCAGGGTGATGCCACGGGCGTTGGCCAGACCGTCCAGCGCCAGGGTCAGCAGGCGCTGGCTCTCGGCGGCGGCCTGCACGGTCTCGGCGGCGGCGTCAGGGGCGAATTTCGCCAGGGTGGCGGCGGCCAGCTGGTGGCGCCACAGCGGCACCTGGCCGAGCGCGCGGCCCTGGGCTTCCAGCACCAGCATCAGCTCGGTCATGCCCAGGCCGCTGCCGCCGAAGTCCTCGGGGATGGCCAGGGCGTGCAGGCCGGTTTCCACGCAGCTCTTCCACAGGCCGCCCATGAACGGCTCACCGGAGCCGTCGAAGGCGCGCAGGCGGTCGTCGGTGCAGTAGTCGGCGAACAGGCTGCCGGCCATCTCGGCGATGGCGCGCTGTTCCTCGTTCAGTTCGAAGTCCATGGTCCGTTCCTCACTGCGCGACCGGCCGGAACAGCGGCAGGATCAGTTCGTCGTCGAAGGTGTGGAACTCGACCTGCACGGCCTGGCCGATGGCCAGCTGGTCGCGCTTGACGCCGACCAGGCCGGCGGTCAGGCGCACGCCCTCCTCCAGCTCGATCAGGCCGATCGGGTTCGGGTAGTCGAACGGCGGCACTTCCGGGTAGTGCATGACCACGAAGGAATAGATCGTGCCCTTGCCGGAGGACTGCACGCTGTCCCAGTCGAAGGAATGGCAGCTGGCGCACACCGGCGCCGGCGGATGGCGCAGGGTGTTGCAGGCGGTGCAGCGCTGGATCAGCAGCTTGCCCTCGGCGCAGCCTTCCCAGAAGAAGCGGGTGTCGTCGCTGATGCCGGGCTTCGGCCGCTTGATCTTCGGGATGGCGGAGGCGCTGTCGCCCTCGGCGGCCGGCTTGACCGGGTTGGCCGGACGGAACTTGAACACGCGGAACAGCAACTGGCCAACCGGCTCGTCGCCTTGCGGCTGCTCGGAGAAGAAGCTCATCACCAGGGTGACGAAGTAGCCGGTGCCCAGCGCGGTGGTCTTCTCATCGCCCACCGCGTCGAGGCGGGTGGTGTAGTAGAGCTTCTCGCCGAGTTTCACGTAGCGGTCGAAGCTCAGGTCGGAGTTGACCGCTACCACTGAGGCGAAGCCGTGGGCTTCCAGCAGCTTGAGCACCTCGTAGGGGTTGGCGTCGGTGGACCCCGGCGCGTAGTTGTTCTGATGCAGGCCTTCCAGGCACCAGGCCTGCAGCATGGCCGGCGGCGCGACGATGCCGCCGTGCTCCGTGGTGGCGGCGTAGTCGGCGTCGAGGTACAGCGGGTTGTCGATGCCCATGACCTCGCACCACTGGCGGATCATCGGCGCGTTGACCGCGTCCCAGGCGTAGACGCGACCGTACTCGCGTCCCACCATGGCCCGCACGGCGGGCATGAATTCTTGTTCAGCCAAGATGTTCTCCTCGGAGTTGAGGGCGGCCCGCCGCACGGCGGACGCGCCGGCTTCGGTCATTGATGGGCGGAATTGGCTGCGGCGAGGAACGCGGGCGTCTCCCCGCCCCCGTGCAGCAGGAGGTTGCAGCCGCTGGCGTAACCGGCCAGCGGCGAAGCGATGTACAGGCAGGCGTTGCCGATGTCCTCGGGGCTGGCCATGCGCCCGGCCGGGATGGTGCCGGCGACCGCGGCGATGCCCGCCTCGTCGCCGTAGTGCAGGTGAGCCTGCTCGGTGCGCACCAGGCCCGGGCTGACGGTGACCACGCGCACCTTGGGCGCCCACTCCACCGCCAGCGAAGTGACCAGGGCCAGCACGCCGGCCTTGGCCGCGCCGTAGGCGGCGGTGCCCGGCGAGGGACGCAGGGCGCTGATGCTGCCGATGAACACGATCACCCCGCCCTCTTCCTGGCGCTGCATCAGCCGGTTGGCGTGCTGGGCGACGTTGAGCGGGGCGATCAGGTTGAGGCGGATGATGCCCTCGTGGAAGCGCGGCGAGGCCTCGCCGGCCAGCACGTGGGGGCTGCCGCCGGCGTTGTTGACCAGCACGTCGAGGCGCCCGCAGCGCTCCTCGATCACCGCGAACAGGGTGGCCAGCGAGTCGGCGTCGCGCACGTCGGCGGGGAGGAATTCGGCCTGGCGGCCGTCGGCTTGCGGCAGCGCCTCCGGGGCGTTGCGACCGCAGACCAGCACGCGGGCGCCGGCGGCGAGGAAGCTCTGGGCGATGCCCGCGCCGACGCCCTTGGTGCCGCCGGTGACCAGCACCACCTTGCCGGTGTAATCGAGGTTCTGAGTGGCCATTGCATGCTCCTTCATAGCTGCATGGCTTCACTCTAGGGACTGGCCTTCGCCGAACTCGTCGTTCAAACGGACGATGAGTGACGGGCCCACACCTGCGAACAATCGCCCATCGCTCCCGCCTTGCAGAGAGGTCGCGCATGTCCGCCGACAACCTAGTTTCCGTGCTTCTCGACTTTCCCGCCGAAGGCGTCGCGCGCCTGAGTCTGAACCGCCCGCAGGCCACCAATGCCCTGAGCCTGGAGCTGCAGGCGCTGCTTTCCCGGCACTTCGCCGAGCTGGGCGCGGATCCTGCGGTGCGCTGCATCGTCCTCACCGGCGGCGACAAGGTGTTCGCCGCCGGCGGCGACATCACCAGCATGGCCGGGGTCGGCGCCATCGACATCTACCAGCGCCACACCGAGCGGGTCTGGGCGCCGATCCAGCATTGCCCCAAGCCGGTGATCGCCGCGGTGTGCGGCTACGCCTACGGCGGCGGCTGCGAGCTGGCGATGCACGCCGACATCATCATCGCCGGGCGCAGCGCGCGCTTCTGCCAGCCGGAAATCCGCATCGGCATCATGCCCGGCATCGGCGGCACTCAGCGCCTGGTGCGCGCGGTGGGCAAGGCCAAGGCGATGCGCATGGCGCTCACCGGCGCGCCGATCAGCGCCGAGGAAGCCTGGGTCGCCGGGCTGGTCAGCGAGCTGGTCGACGACGCCGAGGTGCAGGAACGCGCCCTGGAGATGGCCCGCGACATCGCCGCCATGCCGCCGCTGGCCGCCGAGCAGATCAAGGAAGTGATCCTCGCCGGCATGGACGCCTCGCTCGAGGCTGGCCTGGCCCTGGAACGCAAGGCCAACGCCCTGCTGTTCGCCTCGCGCGACCAGAAGGAAGGCATGCAGGCGTTCATCGACAAGCGCAAGCCGCGCTTCGAGGGGCGTTGAGGGCCTTCCTCAGCAGGCGACCAGCTTGTCCTGCACCGACAGCCGCATCACATAGCCGAGCTTGACCAGCGACGGCCCGACGATGGTCAGCATGTGCGAGCCGACCACCAGGCCGAGGCCGATGGCCTCGTCGAAGCAGTAGGCGCCGAGCACGCCGACGAGCAGGACGACCACGCCGGACACGACCAGGTTGTTGGCCAGATGGAAGACTTTGCTGGGGGATTCAAGCACACCGGACATCTCAGGCACCTCCACAACGGGTTTCAGCAGTTGCGGAAGACCAATCAGGAAACGTGCCAGGCGGGCGGGGGCTTGCAGATCAATAACCTAGCGAAGAGCTCGGGCATTTGCGGTCGAAACGACACGAAAAACAGCTGTCATAGCGACTACACATGCGAGTCGGAATGACCCGCACGCCTTGCCGTAGGGTGCGCCCTGCGAACCATCCAGTGGGCCGTTTGTCCGCACGCAGACAAGGTGCGCACGGCGCACCCTACCGGAGTATCTTGCCGAACGCCGCGCACGATTGTCCGGCCAGCTCCCGGAGCTGCCCAGTTGGCCCCTGAGCCGATTAATCCACCTATTCGGCTCATCAGATGAGCCGAATAACCGCCGCAATCGGCTCACGCCCCTCAATCCAACGCCACCACACTGCACAGCAGCAACTGCACCAGCGCCGTCTGCCGTTTCACCCCGGTCTTGGCGAACACCGCGCGCAGGTGGCTGCGAGCGGTGTTGCGGCTGATGCCCAGGCGCGCGGCGCTTTCCTCGAGGGTCAGGCCTTCGCCGAGCAGCACGGCCAGTGCGGCTTCGGCCGGGGTGAGCTGGTAGAGCTGGCGCAGCAGGGGTTCGGAAGGCTGTGCCGGGCGGCTGCTGTCGCGCAGGATCAGCTCGACGGCCGCGGCGCGGCCGGCTTCGGCGCTGGCGGTGAGCGGGATGCTGCGCACCAGTACGCTGAGGCCGCCGGGATGGCCGCCGCGATCCAGGGCGATGGCTTCCACCAGGCCGCTGCCGTTGCGGCCGGCGGCGGCCTGCTTGATCAGCCGCCACAGGCGGCGGTCGTCGCGGGGGGCGACGGCCTCGAGCATGCCGTTATGCAGTTGCAGGCTGTCGCCCTCGGCGAGGATTTCCTCGGCGACCTTGTTGAGCCGGCAGATGCTGCCGTCCTCGTCGAGCAGGATCGAGCCAATGCCGATGCGCTCCAGGGTGCCGACGTACAGCCGGCAGGCGCTCTCCACCCGGTCGAGGTGGGCATACAGGCGCAGCGCGCGCCTGAGGTGCGGCAGCAGCAGGCCGCACAGCGCCCGCTCGGTCTCGCTGAACGGCCCGCTCTGCGGCGGGCGGCTCAGGCGCAAGCGGAATTCACGCTCGCGGCCGTCGTCGCTGCGGATGTCGGCACCCATCATGTAGCGCACCTGCAGCGGTTCGAGAAAGTCGCGGTAGATCACGCTGGCCAGCCACTCGCGCTCGTCGATCAGCTCCTCGAGCATCACCACGGTGTCGCGCGGCAGGTTGACGAACGGGTCGACCGCGTACAGCGAGCTGCTGTACAGGGCGTGGATGTGCGGCCGCGCCTCGCCGGCGAACACCACCAGGCCGCGGTCCTCGGCGCTCGGCAGGCGGATGGTCAGCGAGGCGTAGTTGGCGCGGAACTGCCGGCGCAGGGCGTCGAGCAGGGCGTTCCACGGTTTGTCCTCGAGCAGGCCGTCGTAGACCAGGCCGATCAGCCCCTGCAGCTCGGCGTAGCTGGTGCCCGCAGCGAGGCAAGAGGCGCACGCGCCCCCTGCCCCGTCCATCACAGACCGCCCCGGCGGGCCGCCTCCGGTCCGAACATCGCCGGGCGGAAGCCCGCCACGTTCAGCTTGAAGCCCTTGGGCTGCTCGTTGATCAGGTTGAACGCCAGATAGGTGTTCTCCAGCAGGTCGTGGTACAGGCCGACACCGGCCTGCATCGTCTGGGTCTCGTAGGCGTAGAAGAAGTTGAGCATCGAGGTGCGCCACAGTTCGCCGCGGCTGTCGTAGTTGTCGGCGACGATGGGGAACCAGGTGTCCTCGTCGATGTACAGACGACGCTTGCCGTACAGGTGGCGGTAGTCGGTCTTGAGGGTGCCTTCCAGCACCCACACGCGGTGCTTCTCGTAGCGCATGTGGGTCGGGTCGATATGGCCCGGCTTGAGGAGGTCGGCGTACTTCAGCTCCGGTGAATGGATGCGATAGGCGTTGTAGGGAATGTACAGCTCCTTCTTCTCGACGATCTTCCAGTCGTAGCGCTGGCCGGAACCGTTGAACAGCCGTACCTCGTCCACGGTGATCGAGCCGCCGGTGCCGGGGAACGCCATGTCGAAGCCGTAGCCGGGGGCCTGGCGCACGCGGCGGGTGCCCGGGTCGTAACGCCAGCTCTGGCGCGGCTCGGTCTTGTCGTTCCAGAACTCCATGCCGGTGTTCACCTCGCCCTTGTCGCGCAGCGGCAGCAGGGTCTCGTTGAGGTAGAAGGACGACTGGCCGCTGGTGTCGCCGATGCGCCCCGGCTCCAGGTGCGGCGCCAGGTTCTTCGAGTGCACGCGGCCCCAGTTGACCTTGCCGTCGCGCAGCACATAGGCGTTGTCCGAGACGTATTCCTCGGTCCACGCGCGCACGGTGAACAGCGAGGCGTTCTTCAGCAGTTCCAGACCATTCTTCGGCAGCGGGAACGGCGTGCCGCCGGTCTTGGCCACCACGCCCTCGCCGTCGTCGGTCAGCTGGGCATAGCCGACGTTGGCCTTGGTCGCCTGGCACACGCTGTCGTTGAAGCGGAAGTCGCGATGCGAGGGATAGACCGGCATGCGGAAGGTGTCCGGATACTGCCGGAACAGCGCCTTCATGCCGTCGGTGAGGTGCTGCTCGTACTCGGCCATGTTCGCCGCGGTGATGGTGAACAGCGGCTTCTCGTCCGCATAGGGATCGAGCGGATGGTTGCCGGTGCCCTGGAAATTCACATGGGGCGGCGCGCCCAGCCACTTGCCGGAATACTCCGGAATGCTGCCGTCGGCGTTGCCGGCGCGCTCGGCGCCCATGCAGGTGAGGGTGCTGCTGTCCAGCTGGGCCGCTTCATCGGTCTTGGCCAGTGCCGGCATGGCGAGCGCGAACAGCGCGCCGCAGGCGAACAGGCTGGCGAGTTGCGTGTGCTTCTTCATGGGTCCCTCCCCTTCTCAATAGGTGTACTTGGCGTTCAGCGACAGGTAGTCGCGATCCGCCAGGGTGCGGCCGTTGGCGATGTCGGCCGAGCCGAGGTAGCCGACGTAGGTCAGGCCGACCTGGAAGTTGCCCAGGTACTTGAAGTCGCCGCCGACGGTGATGCGCTTCTCGTCGCGGCCCAGGCCCGAATAGGCGCTGCCGGAGACGTTCTGGTTCCAGAACACCTTGGTGGTCAGGTCCCAGCCGCTGAACAGGCTCGGGTAGTCGAACATCGCGCCGACGCCGACCAGCGTGCTGCCGCGGGTCTGGCCGTCGTACTCGAAGTCGTCGAAGGTGCCGTTCTGAATGCCGCCGGTCACGACCAGATCCTCGACGCTGTCGATGCGCTGGTGCACCACCTCGCCCATCAGCGTGGTCTGGTGGGCCAGTGCGGTCGGGCCGATCATGTACACGGCGTTGAGGTTGCCCTGGATCAGGTTGCCGCGGGTCGGCGCGCCGTTGGACAGGTAGACCGCGGCGTCCTCGCGGTAGCTGAGGTCGCTGCCGATCTGCACCGCATCGCCGAGCTTGGTGCTCAGGCTCAACCCGGTCAGGGCGATGTCGTCGAAGTAGCCGAGCTGGTAGGCAGGCGCGTTGCCCGGCCCGGTACCGCGGCCCACGCGCTTGAGCGAGGAGTACTGGGTGTTGCCGGTGAAATCGAAGAACAGCGCCGGCACCCGGTCGTGGTAGCGGTAGTGGTAGAGGCCGACCTCGGTGTTCTGCGCCAGCTGGTAGCGCAGGCCCAGGCCCCACTGACCATCGTCGCCCGGCTCCACCTCGCCGGCGTAGTTGACCACTGCCCCCCCGGGCAGACGGAAGAACTGCGCGCCCGGTCCGAAGTAGTCGCTGCCGAAGAAGTCGCCCACCGGGTTGATCAGGGTCTTCTCCCACTCGTACTGCCAGAAGCCGACCAGGGTCAGGTCGTCGGTCAGCGAGAAGGATGCCGACAGCTGGCCGACCGGCAGGTAGGCGTCCTTGGCCTCGGTGCCCGGCACGTTGAACTTGGTGGCGTCCACCGGCGCCTGGCCCTGGCTGATGTTCGGCCAGAACAGGCTCTCGCCCCAGGCCACCAGGTGGCGGCCGGCCTTCACCGACAGGTAGCGGTCGTCGAAATTCCAGCTACCGAACACGAAGGCGTCCAGCAGGCGGAACTCGCCGCCGCTGCGCTCGCGGGTCTTCTCGATGAAGTGGTCGTGGGCGCCGAACTTGTTGACGGTGGCCGGCGAGTCGTTGTCGTTGCTGCCGTGGTAGGCCGCATCGTAGAAGTGGCTGGCGCGGACCATGGCGCCGACGTTGTCGTGGCGCAGCAGCGCCTCGCCGAACAGGCTGACGCGGTTGGTGATCAGCGAACCGCGGTCGAAGTTGCGCGTGCCGTCGTCGGAGTTGATATCGTTGAGGTACTCGTCGGCGGGCTTCTCGGTCCGCACCGAGGCGGTGTAGTTGACCGTCAGCGACGATTCGAGGGTGGTCGACTCGCCGAGTTCGAGGGTCGGCAGGGCGCTCGCCGCCCCGCTGCTCAATGCCACGGCCACTGCGAGCAACTCGCGCAGGTACGGCGGCTGGCCGGCGCGCCGGCACTCCTTTCTTGCTGCCTTGGGCATACTGCCTCCGGATTATTGTTTTTCTGGCATTGCAGGCCCGCGCTCGGACAAAGCCACCACGCGGGCAGGTCCATGACCCCGCCGCGCGTGAATCCGGCGCGGCGGGGACGGGTCCAGTGTGGGAATGGGCGGGTGGGTGACACATCACCCATTTGAGGGATATCCGGGCGATTGCAGGCGCCAGAGAGGCCTTTGCGCGCCCGGCGCGCAGGAGGGGCAGATCAGTCCGCGATGATGAACAAGTTGTCGCTGTCAGGCGCTTGGATCACACGCATGGCCCCCGGGCTCAAGCGCAACTCGCTGGCATCGTCATGCACTCGCGATAGCGCAACTCCTTGCTGCCGATGCTCGTACCAGTATCCGTCGGTACAGAGCAGCAGTTCGGTACCGGTCGCTAGCATCGTCACCCGATGCTCCGGGGCGCAAAAACGTCGGGCATTCAAGGAGCGGGTCAGCAGATGTCTGGACGCGGGATCACTGGCCTGCGGGGTAGAGTGATAGAAGGGCTGTCTGCTCAGGGTGTGCGGGATCGTCAGCCAGTCGATTTGCCCATCGGGCTGACAGACTCCGGCCAGGCAGTCGCCGACATGCAGGACATCCAGCCGACGGCTGTTCAGATCGAGCCGCACGCAGCAATAGCTGGCGATTTCGTGCAGGTAGTGCTGACGCAACTCACGCTGCCGCGCCTGCATCAAGCGAACGAGTGCGGATGCTTCAGGCGGTTCGTCCGCCGCCAAGGCATCGGTGATGATGCTAATCGCCCAGTGCCTCGCAAGCGCCTGCCCCTCGCCACGTTCGGCTCCGTCGACCAGCATGGCCAACAGGCAGTTTCCCTTGCGCCCCACAGCTGCTGCATCGTTGTTGGTGCGCGTCCGAGATCCTTGTTGGCTGGTCCACTCCACGCGCATCAGCCGTGTTCCCCGGCCAGCGCTTCCAAGCGGGCGAAAAGCAGCGCCTCGCGCTCCCGGGAGCCATAGGCCTGACTGGCGACGGCGTACTCGAAATCGGCATCAGCGAGCAAACTGGACAGTTCCCGAGCAATGTAACTGCGCACCTCGGCAGCCGCAGCGCGGATCTCTTCCAGCAGCTCCTCCCTCCCGTCGACCAGGTTGAGAATGTCCTCGATATCCCGGCTGGACAGTGCATCGCCACCACCACGTCCTTTATAGGCCTCCAGCTTGGTGGCGACAAAGTAGACGGGGTGGACCAGATTGATGGTGGTCTCCTTGTCCAAGGCATAGACCGTCGAGGTCGCCATCGCCTCCCGGTACCAGCGGTTGCTGAAACCCAGCACCTGCTCGTCGTCGGGCATGAAGTCGACGCGCAGATCGCCCAGGCGCATGGCGCAGATCGGAAAGTCGTCATCCATCTCCGCGACATCCAGACGGAAACCACGCCGGATCAGTTGCTCTTGCAGAGAGGAGAAGCCTGTGTAGCTCATGACATGCACGATCAGGTCGATATCGTCGGTGCTGCGCACCTGCTCGCGGGTGAAGGCATCGGTCAACAGCAGGCCGGTGGTGCACCCACCGACGAAAGTCATCTGCCGACACAGATCCGGTCCCAGAGCCTTGGCGACCAGCTTGAGCATGTCTCTCTGGGTGTTGAATGTCGTCATCGGATCTCTAGGCGCTCCTTGAGCAGGCTCGTGGCCAGATTGCTCTCGCGCGGCTGGCCAAGGCGGATGGCATCGATCAGCGCCATCAGCGCGTACATCTCCGGATCCCGCTTGGCGGCATAGGTCGCCGTCTTGAACAGCGGCTCGACCTTCAGCCCCTTGGTGTTGCCGTAGGCATCGGGCCAGACCAGCAGGTGCTCGCCGGCACTCAGCAACCTGCCCGCCAGCACCGGAGCAGCGAAGGAAGTGCCGATGCCCCTGGTCAGCTCCCCGGCACGCGCAGGGAACACATATTTCAGACCATGAACGATAAACTCCAGCAGCACCCTGGTATTGGCACGCGGCACGCCCAGCTTGCGATCCTCCCTGGCCAGACCGATGTCCATGCAATGCTTCAGCGAGCGGTTGATCTGCGTCTTGCTGATGCCGGTCTGCAGCTCCAGGGCGCGCGCCGTGTAGAGCGACGGACTTCCGACCGGCAGTGCAGCCAGATCCACCTCGTCCGGATGTTCCGGGGCGTTCTCCTCACTCCAGTCCTGCCAGTCGTGGGGCCAGGCCTTGTCCGAAACTTCTGCACGGGCAGCCATTTCCTGCCGCTGCAGGCAGACCAGTTTCAGCAGCACCCCTATATCTTGACTTTTCATGACCACCACAGAGCCCATGTCCCAGGTCCCGGGACCTGGGACAATGCTCATTGAGAGAAACCAGAAAAGCAAGAACCACCTGTCGAACACATCACGACAACCCAGATGTCAGGGCCAGAGCTCCAACGACGGCCAGAGAGAGCGACCGACCCACTCATCACCCCGCCGGCGCGTTGAGCCCCACCCCGAAGTCATGCCCCCACACGCTCACCTCGCTGGCTTCGTAGACGCTGTGCCGCGTCCAGTCGAGGACCAGACCGCCGAAGCCGTACTCGATGGCGAAGCCCGAGGGGGTGTCCATGTAGAAGGAGGTCATGCGGTCGTTGACGTGCTGGCCGAGGGTGGCCATCAGCTTCACGCCCGCGCGCTGCATGCGGTCGTGGGCGCGGCCGACTTCCACCAGGTTCTCCACCTCCACCATCAGGTGCACACAGCCACTGGGCACCGGCGCGCCGAACAGCGCCAGGCTGTGGTGGCGGCCGTTGTTGCAGTGCAGGAAGTAGATGGGGATGGCCGGGGCGTCCGGCGCCGGCTGGAAGCGGTGGATGTCGGACAGGCCGAAGCCCATGACATCGCGCAGGAACGCCCAGGTTTCCTCGAAGTTCGCCGCCGGCAGCACGGTGTGGCCCATGCCCAGCTCGCCGGTGACGAAACCCGGCACGCCGGCCGGCGAGACGAAGCGGCGAAAGTCCGAGCGCACGCCCCACACCAGCTCGTGCAGGTTGCCGGACGGGTCGCGCAGGCTGGCCAGGCCGTTGACCCGGCGCACCGCGCACAGCTCGGCGCAGCCGCGCTCGAACGGCACCCCGGCGCGCTCCAGCTCCGCGCAGGCCTGCTCGAAGGCCTCCTCGCCCGCCAGCTCCCAGCCGCTCGCCACGTAGCGGTCGGCCGGTCCGCCGGAGACGAACAGGCGGAACGGCCGCTCGTCCATCTTGATATAGAGGTCGCCCAGCGGCCCCTCCTCCACCATCATGCCCAGCACCTGCTCGGCCTGCCGGCGCCAGGCGCCCAGGTCGCGGCTCGACGCCACCACGTAGGCCAGTCCACGAATGTCCATCATCGGATTCTCCTCGTCGCGGCGCCGGGCGGGGCCACCATGGCGGCGCATGAACACCCCCTGTAGGGGCGAATTCATTCGCCAAACCACTCCGCAAAGGCGAATAAATTCGCCCCTACAGGAGACCGCGCCCGGCGCACTGCTCGCAATCAGCCTCTCAGGTGGCGCAGTTCCGGCTTCACGCCGACGTAGTCCATGTCGATCTCGTGCTCGTAGCGGCGGGTCGACTCCTCGGACGCCTCGTTGATCGGTTGGAAGAACTGGTCGTACCACTTGCGCGCGTGGTAGATCGGCCCGTCGCTCTCGCACAGCATCGGGTTGCCGATGCGCACCTTGTTGTCCCAGATGGCCACGTCGGTGCCCAGGGCGACCTGCTGCAGCTCGGTCCACTCGGCGATCAGCTGCTGGTTCTCCGCCTTGCCCAGGCCCGGGATGTTCTTGGTGGCCACGCCGAAGTGCAGGGTGAAGCTGTTGTGGTCGATCGCCGTGTTGCCGACGATGTAGATGGTCTCCATGTAGTGGCCCTTGTACGGTCCCTTCAGCGACACCAGCAGCACGCCCGGCCCGTAGTAGGTGGCGTAGGTGATCACCGCCTCGCCCGCGCTCATGATCCGCGAGCCGGAGATCTGCACCTGGGTGGCCTTGTGGTCCTCGAACAGGTTGGCGAAGAACAGCGACGGCGACTGGTGCGTCTCGTCGAAGTGCCCCATGTCGACGATGTTGTCCACCAGCTCGCGGCTGTTGGCGTTGATCACCCACTCGGCCCAGCGCATCTCGCTGTACTCCGGCGAATACAGCTCCTCCAGGCGCGGGATCTCCTGGCCCTCGATCGGCGGGTTGCCGTCCGGGTCGTGCCAGATGAACAGCGCCTCGTTCAGCTCGGCGGTGGCCCAGCGGCCCACCCGCGCCTTCGGCGGCACGCGCTTGCAGTAGGGAATGCTCACCGCCTTGCCTTCGCGGTCGAACTGCCAGCCGTGGAACGGGCAGACCACGTTGTCGTTCTCCAGGCGGCCGTGGCTGAGGTCGCCGCCCATGTGCGGGCACCAGGCGTCGAGTACCTGCAGCGCGCCGTCGGAGGTCTGGAACACCACCAGGCGGTAGCCGAAGGCGTTCACCGTATGCGGCTTGCCGTCCTTGTACTTCTGCGCCGAGCCCAGGCAGTGCCAGCCGCGGGCGTAACGCTCGGGGATCGGGTCGGCGATGATCTTTGCGCGATTCATGGACATGGTCGGGTCTCCTGGGCTCAGAGGAAGCTGTCGGTGGTGGTCTGGTCGGTGAGGGCGATGAAGCCGAAGGCGCGGCCGAACAGGTCGACGTTGTTGGCGATGTGCGCGCGGCCGGTGAACACGTCGAGGAAGATCCGCGTCAGCGGATTGCTGCGGTAGGTGCCGGTGGCGCCGCAGCAGCGCAGCAGCTCGTTGATGTGGTGGGCGCACTCGTTGGCCACCTGGGCGAGCTGGTAGCGCTGGCGCAGCCGCTCGTTGACCGGCGCCGCCTCGCCGCGCTCGGCCCAGGCCATCTGCACCTCGTAGTGGCGCTTGCGGTTCTCCACCATCTGCTCGTGGGCGACCACCGCGCGGGCGTAGGCCAGCTGCGCGTTGGGATCGTCCACCGTGCGCATGCCGACGTTCTTGCTGATGCCCTGCTTGGCGTAGTCCTTGAAGTGCTGGATGGCCGCCGCCAGGCCGCCGAGGCAGGCGTTGGACACCGCAGGAATGAACATCTGGGCGAACGGCACCCGGTACAGCGGCGCACTGTTCAGCTCGCGACCGGGGTTGGCCGCGTCGTCGTGCTGCTGGGTGGCGTGGGTGCGATGGAACGGCACGAAGGCGTCCTCGACCACGATGTCGTGACTGCCGGTGCCACGCAGGCCGATCACGTCCCAGTTGCGCTCGATGCGGTAGTCGCTCTTCGGCACCAGGAAGGTCCGGTAGCTGTTGCCCTTGCCGACGCCGGGCGTGATGTTGCCGCCGAGGAACACCCAGTCGCAGTGCTCGCAGCCAGTGGAGAAGCCCCAGCGCCCGCTGATGCGGTAGCCGCCCTCCACTTCCGTGACTTTGGCCACCGGCATATAGGTCGAGGCGATCAGCGTCGAGGCGTCCTCGCCCCACACCTCCTGCTGCGCCTGCTCGGGGAACAGCGCCAACTGCCACGGATGCACCGCCACCACGCCGTACATCCACGCGGTGGACATGCAGCCCTCGGCCAGCGTCTGCTGGATCTCGGCGAACACCTTGGGCCCGAACTCGAAGCCGCCGTGGCGTTTGGGCTGCATGACGCGGAACAGCTGCGCCTCCTGCAGCGCGGCGATCACGTCGTCGGCCACCTTCAGCTCGGCCTCGGCCTGCGCGGCACGCTCGGCCAGCAACGGCACCAGCGCCCGGGCACGGGCGACCAGCTCCTCGGGGGAAATTCTTGTTGTTTGATCCATCGACTCACCCATGGTCGTGCGGGAAAAAGTCGCGGGCCGCCAGCGTTTCTGCGGCGGCTCGCCCTGTGTGACACGGGATGGATTCTTTGGCGGGGGCCGGGGGGCGACATCATCCGAATGGAGTAGCCGCGCGCGTAGTGGGGGTTTTGTTGATCTGGAGCAATTTCTGAAGGGTGTATAGCACGATGAACTGATGGACTGCTATAACAGCGCTGTGTCGATTGTCCCTCCATGGACAGCAATTCGTAGAGAGCCTGCGTGCATCGTCTACCCTGCCCTTGATCCTCAAACTGCTGCTGAAAGCGCTGTGGGTCAAGTAAAATTACCGTTAGGGATAGCCTACCTACCCCCATAAATATCATTTAATTCCATCCAAAAAGAAGGAGCGAGCGAAATTGGAAGAAGGAAAAATTGCAGCTGACTTTATTGCAGGTAACCTAGAAAAAATCTGGCGACTCGGAAAAAAGACTTTTGGATCTATTGATGAAACAATCCAGATAAAACTTAAAACCGCATACTCAACATACCTAGAGAACACTAGAGAAAAATACTCAAAATCAAAATCATTTTTTATAAGAAACCAAGCCGTAGACCTTTACGAATATTACATACCCACAGGAATCTACAGCGGCACCCACGAAATACCAACCCCAAAATTCAAGCCATGCTTAGATTTATCAAATAGAATTGTAGTAACTGGGACCGGAGGCAGCGGAAAAAGCGTACTGATTAGACACCTTTTCCTTGACTGCATGTCTCAAAATGAGCACATACCAATATTAATTGAACTGCGCGACCTAAACTCCGGAAAGCTTTCGCTCGACGAATACATTATAGAAACATTGGACCTCCACGGCTTCAACATCTCTGGAAATTACGTGGAAAAAGCCAAAAAAGAGGGCCATTTCTGCTTCTTCCTAGACGGCTACGATGAGGTTGACCACTCGCTAAGAAAAAACCTTATAAAGCAAATACTGAAATTATCCGAAAAATTCAAAGACTGCCCAATCTTCATATCCTCTCGACCTGACGATACCTTCAACGGAATAGACAGCTTCAGCATCTTCCGAATGCAGGCGCTTGATCTAGAATCGGCATCAAACCTGATACGCAAACTTCCTTTCGATCAAGAAATAAAGTACAAATTCATTGACGCCCTGTCGAGCGGGCTATTTGAAAAACATGAATCCTTCTTGTCCAACCCGCTACTTCTTTCAATCATGCTGCTTACGTATGGTGAAAATGCCGAAATACCATCAAAACTCAGTATATTTTACAATCAAGCATACGAAGCACTATTCCAAAGGCATGACGCCAACAAAGGCGGGTACAGTAGAAGCAGAAAAAGTGAATTAGACATCCAAGACTTCTCTCGCGTCTTCTCACTTTTTGCGCTACAGACCTACGACAGAAGAATATTCAAGATGCCCAGGGCTCACTGCCTACAGTATATTGAGAAAGCGAAAGGGGCTCTCAAAAAAGAATTCAAGCCTGATGATTACCTGTCAGACCTACTAAGCGCCGCATGCCTCTTAATTGAAGACGGCTTGGAGATTGCCTTTTCACATAGATCATTCCAAGAGTACTTCGTTGCACTTCACATCTCATCCGCACCTCCAGAGATCCAAGAAAAACTTATAAACAGATACTGGAAAAACATGACATCAGACAACGTCATAAATTTACTCGCAGAAATAAACCCAGACCTAGTATCAAGAATTCTCGTAACACCAAAGCTTGAGGAAATATTCTCAGAAATAGGCGTCAGGGATAAGATCGGAATAACTCACGCCACGAAATACTTACAGCGAGCATACGAGACGATAACGCTAGACAATGAAAACCTATACGCAACAAGCCACGGAGCAGAAGCAAGTATTAGTGCAATCATCCACCTAGCAGTCGAAATGTGCTCAACGTACACATTTCCAGGAGATGATTACTTCGACACGCACCATCAGTTACTTCTTGAAAGACACGGAAAAAACGACGAGGTAAAATTAAAAACAAAAAACATAACATATAAAACACCGCTAATAGCTGAGATCCTTAATTCTCGTGGAGCCTTTTCAATATCCTACCTACAGGCCGCCTACGATGCATACAAAATACTAAAAAACAAGAACGAAAGCGCCATTGATGACTTGGATAAACTGCTAGGAATATAATCAACCACGCTGCTCGTAGGCCATGTCGAGCGCACGGGCAGCCAGCGCGTAGGGTAGACAACGGTGCAGCCTTGTCTACCGATGCCAACGGTGGGTAATCGCTATGCGAGTTACCCCCCTACTGACTGCCTTATCAAAACGGATTAGCCGGCTTCGTCCGCTAAAAGCCTGAAACTGACCTAATCAGACGGTCAAACTGACACGCTTTCGGTAGCCGGCTCACTTGCATCGTCATAACACATCAAGCCCCGCTCCCCTCCCCCACCGGATACCGCCACACCCCACAAGCCACCTCCGCCAGCACCTGCCCCCTGGCCAGAATCTCCCGCTCCGCCCACTCCTCCAGCGCATGCAGCTCGAGGCTCAGCCCCGGCTGGCTGTACCTGAGCAGCTCCGCCTTCTTCACTTCCCACGGCGAGCGCGACAGCGCCGGGTTCAGGCTGCCGGCGAGCAGGGTCAGGTTGCCGAGGGTGTGCTTGAGACGGTCGCGCTGTTCGGTGAAGGCCTGTCTGCCTTGCGGGTTCTTCTGCACGGCTTTCGGCAGCGGCCAGTGTTCGTCCCACTTCTGCGGCAGGATGTGTTCGATGGCCAGTGCGGACGGCTGGGCTTCCGCCGCGCCTTCCTGGTTGCCGAGCGCGGCGTCGAGGGCTTCCAGCACGGCGCGCACCCGGTACTGCGGCCACCACTGGTACAGCGGGTGGTCGAGGATCGCGCGCTTGAGTTCGGCGTCGGTGGGGAAGCGTGCGCTTTCGCCTTCGCTGGCCAGCAGGAACTGCTCGACGGCGCGGGCGCTGATGCTGCCGGTGTCCTCCAGATGGCGGATCAGGTCGAGGAACGGGCGGTTGTAGTTCTTGCTGGTCAGGCCGCAGATCATGCGGCGGAACAGGAACGACTCGAGCACGTCGAGGATCGCCTCGAACTCGTCCTCCTGTTGCGGGCGCAGTTGCTGGCTGCACAACAGCAGCAGCGGATGGATGGTCGAGGTGTCGAGCGCCTCCAGGCGCTTGAGGAAACGTGCCAGGTGCGAGCCCGGTTCGGGGCTGGCGAACTCGCGGAAGTGTTCGGCATAGCCGGCGAGCAGCGCCAGGTGTTCGCGGGCGCTGGTGGCCTCGCCGATCAGGCAGGAGCGCCAGTCGTCGGTGTACTGCACGTAGTGCTTGTACTCGTCGAACAGGTGCACGAAGCGGATGTCCCGGCGCATGGCCAGGGTCAGGAAATGGCGGATGAAGATGTCGATGCGCGGCCGGCTTTCGCGGCCCTGGCGGATTTCCTCGCGCCAGAACTCGCCGTCGAACTGCGCCCAGTAGGTGCGATAGAGCAGGTCGATGTCGTCGCCCTCGGCCTGGGCGCGGCGGAACAGGAAATTCTTGATCAGGTCGGCCGGCAGCAGCTGGGTGCCGCGGGCGTTGAGGGTTTCGAAGATCACCTGGGCCTCGTCGTGCTCGCCGAGTTCGATCACCACCAGCTGCAGGCCCTTCTGCGCCACCGCCCAGAGCGCCTCGAGGCGGTCCTCCAGCTCCAGGTAGGGGCGCTCCGCGACCGGCTGCTGCAGCCAGTCGGCGAACTGTTCGTGGAAGTACAGGTAGGCGCCGACGATGCCCTGCTCGCGGTCGACCGCCTCGCCCTCGGCCTGCAACTGCGCCAGCAGCGCCTCGGGGCTGCCGGCCCGATGCACCTGGGCGTAGGCCTTGCGGTCGAAGTTGGTCGGCAGCAGCTTGAAGATCTCCTCCGGCTTGTCGACCATCGCCGCGCGGTTGGCGACCAGCGACTCGAAGCGCTCGAAGTAGCGCTTGCTGCCCAGGCTGCCGCACAGGTCGCGCAGGGCGATCAGCAGCAGCTGCAGGGTGGTGAGGCGCTGCTGGCCGTCGATGACCTGGCGCAGCTGCACCCAACCGCTGGCGTCGAACAGCTGCTCGATCACCACCGCGCCGAGGAAGTGCGGACGCAGGCGCTGGCCGGCCAGCGCCTGGTCGAGCAGACGCTCGAAGTCGTCCCACAGCGGCTGCCAGTTGCTCTCGCGCCGCCACACGTAGGGGCGCTGGAACAGCGGGATCTGGTAGCAGACGGTGGGCTCGAAGATGCGCATCAGGGGACGGCTGTTGGCTTCCATGAACAGGTTCCTGCAGAGGGTTTCGAGAATCGGCTGGCCCGGATCATACACCGCCTGCGTCGGCGTGCATGGCTCCTGCCTGCGCCGCGCACGGCGCCCCAGGCGATGAACGGCAGGTCGCGCAGTTCGGCCCCGCCTGCCGGCGGGCAGCCGTGCCGCCGCGGCGGCGGACAGGCCGCGCGTCGCCCGAAGATGCCCATCCAGACGCGCGCGCCCCGGGCGGCGAATCGGCGGCGGCAGTCGGCCCGCGGCAGCGGCCGTAGCACGCACCGGGCCGGGCGCGAGAGAAGCGGACGAACGGCCGCGCCCGCGGCAGCAGGGCGGACCCAGTCTGCTAGCGTTACGGCTGACGGAACCCGTGCAGGGTTGCCGGACAGCCGATGCCCAACCCGGTGCCCCTGCATCGAAAGATCATGATGGAGCCCGATTCCTGATTCCGGGAGGCATCCCATGAAGCTGTTGAAAAGTCGATCCATGCAGTTGTGCTGTGCCGTCGCCGTGCTCTCGGCCGTGTCCGCCACGTCCGTGGTCATCGCGCAAAGCGAAAGCGATACCCCGCCCCCGCTGATGGTGATGAAGGGCGTTAAGGACGTGCAGACCCCCGAGTTCAAGCAGTACCAGTACGGCATGCCGCTGGACATCTCCAAGGTGGTCAAGGTCGAGTATTTCATTCCCGACAAGGCCAAGACCTACTGCGGAGCCATTCCCGCGGCCATGACCTACGAGGACTCCAAGGGTGAAAAACGCGGCCTGGTCTACCTGTACCCGGAGACCTCCGGCTGCACCAACTAGGGCATGAAAGGCGCAGTCACGACCGGCGCAGTTGCGGCTGCGCCGGCCGGCTGCAGGTGAACAATCCCCCCAAGCCTCTCAAGGAAGCCGCAGGGTCACTGCGCCGAGCGCGATGACGCAGGCAGCGGCTATGCGAACCGCGCTCAGCCGTTCCTTGAGGATCAGCCCCGAAATGGCCGTGGCGAACAGGATCGAGGTTTCCCGCAGGGCGGCGATCACCGCCACCGGGGCCAGGGTCATGGCCCACAGCGCCAGGCTGTACGAGGCGATGGTGCCGAAGCCGCCGATCAGTCCGTAGTGCCAGTTGCCGCCGAGGTAGCGGACCAGCGCCCCGCGCCGCTGCAACTGCGCCAGCGCCCAGGCGACCAGGGCCAGTCCGCTGAGCAGGAAGATCCACAGGCCATAGGCGACCGGCGCCCCGGACAGGCGCACGCCGACGCCGTCGATCAGGGTATAGCCGGCGATCACCCCGGCATTGGCCAGCGCGAGTCCCAGCCCGGGGCTGCCGGCGAGCCCGCGTCCGGCCATGCCGAGGATGCCGCCGCAGATGATCGCGATGCCGAGCCAGGCGCTGCCGCTCAGCGGCTCGCCCAGCCAGTAGATGCCGAGGACCGCGACCAGCAGGGGCGCGCAGCCGCGCATCAGCGGATAGGCATGGCTCATGTCGGCGGCCTGGTAGGCCCTGGCCAGCAGGGCGTAATAGACCACCTGGAGCAGCACCGACGCGGCTATGTACGGCCAGCTCGACGCGGCCGGCTGATCGAGGAACGGCAGCGCCACGCCGGCGAGCAGCGCGGCCGAGCCGGCGACCAGCACGGTGGTGAGCAGCTTGTCGCTGCCGCCCTTGACGATGGCGTTCCAGGAGGCGTGCAGCAGGGCCGCGAACAAGACGATGCCGTAGACGGTCACGAGGGGAGTCCTTGCGGGATGGCTCTCCAGTGTATAGCCGCGCCGGTGAAACTTTGACGGCCGGCGCCGCTCAGCCCACCGCCGCGCACAGCCCGCCCTCAGGACGGTGGGTGTACCGATACACCGGATGGCGACGGCACAGCGCCACTACCTGTTCGCGGAGACGCTGGGCGACCTGCTCGCTGCCGCCGGATTCCAGTGCGTCCAGCACGTCACAGAGCCAGCCTGCCAGTTGCTCGCACTCCGGCACGCCGAAGCCGCGGGTGGTCATGGCCGGGGTGCCGATGCGCAGCCCCGAGGTCACGAACGGCGAGCGCGGGTCGTTCGGCACCGAGTTCTTGTTGGCGGTGATGTAGGCGGCGCTCAGCGCGGCAGGCGCACGCCGGCCGGATCGCGACCGACCCTCCCTTCAGTGCTGACAGTCTCGGCGACCGGCTCGCGGCGCGGCAGGCGACCGTTGAGCACGGCATGGGCCAGCAGGCCAATCAGCAATCCCCAGAACGCCCCGCCGATCCCGAACAGGGTGATGTTGGCGGCGGCCGCCAGGAAGGTGATCAGCGAAGCCTCGCGGGACTTGGCGTCGGCCATGGCGCTGGCCAGGTTGCCGCCGATGGTGCCCAGCAGGGCGAGCCCGGTCAGGGTGGTGATGAAGGTCGTCGGGAAGGCCATGAACAGCGCCGCGAGGGTGACGCCGAAGACCCCGACGAGGATGTAGAACAGGCCTGCGGCGATGCCGGCGATCCAGCGTTTGCCGGGTTCCTCGTGGGCTTCCCTGCCGGTGCAGATGGCGGCGGTGATCGCGGCGATGTTGAAGGCATGCGAGCCGAACGGCGCCATGAGCAGGGAGCCCAGCCCGGTGACGATCACGATCGGGTTGGCGCTGGTGCGAAAGCCATCGTTGCGCAGCACCAGCATGCCGGGCATGTACTGGCCGGTCAGGGTGATCAGAAACAGCGGCAGAGCGACGCTCAGCAAGGCATTCAGCGAGAACTCGGGCACGGTGAACACCGGCGCGGCGAACTGCAGCGTCAGCCCCGACAGCTCGACCCGTCCCTGAGTCAGCAGGAAAGTCAGCCCCAGTACCAGGATGCCCACCACCGCGTAGCGTGCGGTGAAGCGCTTGAGCAGCAGGTAGGCGACGATCAGCAGCCCGGCCAGCAGCGGGTCGAGGCTCATGCCGGCGAAGGCGCCGATGCCGAACTGCAGCAGGATGCCGGCCAGCAGCCCGGAGGCCACGCCCGGCGGGATCAGGCGGATGACCTTGTCGAAGCAGCCGGACAGCCCCAGCAGCACGAAGGCGGCGGCGGAGATCAGGTAAGCGCCCACCGCCTCGGCATAGGGCGTGCTACCCAGGGCGACGACGAGGAATGCCGCTGCCGGCGTCGACCAGGCGGTGATGATCGGCTCGCGGGAAATCCAGCTGAGCAGCAGCCCGGTCACGCCCACGCCGATCGACACGGACCAGACCCAGGAAGCCGTCAACTCCGGACTAAGCCCCGCCACCTTGGCGGCCTGGAACACCAGAATGAAGGTGCCGCCGTAGTTGACGATCACCGAGATCAGACCGGCGACGACCGGATGGACGAGATCGCCGAGGCGAACGGGGGTCTTTGACGCTGAAGACGACATGGCGGAACGGTGCTCCTTGCAAAGCGAGGCGCTTGACCTCGAATGGAAGGAGATTTATAGCGCCGCATTGGCCTGCCTCGCCCGTACACTTCAGCAAGACAAGCCAGACCACTTTTCGGGCCGCCTGCCGAATTCTGGGCGCCCCGGACTCAGCCATGCACGCGGGCGGTTACGTTCTCCGTGCAGTGCAGACAGGCGGCACCCGGATTGAGGTTGCAGTCCGTCTCGACAGGAACGGCACCCGATACTCGCCGGGCACCTGCACTGGCGACGGGCAGATTCCACGAATAGACTGGCCTGCCCCTTCAGGCCAGTCCAACCATCCGGGGCAGACCACATGGCGAAGACCTTCGAGCTCGAAACGCTGAAGATGCGGCTCAACGATGCCGAGCTCCGACTGCTGGATCTGCACCAGCGGATTCAGCGCGCCCTGCGCGCACTGATCCTCGACGGCGCCCTCGCCCCGGGCCTGAAGCTGCCGGCGACCCGCGCCCTGGCCGGCTCGCTCGGGGTGGCTCGCGACACGGTCGAGAACGCCTACGTGCAACTGCACCGCGACGGTTTCATCGTGCGGCGCGGCGGCTCGGGCAGCTATGTTTCGCAGACGCTGGGCAACGAACTGCGCGGGATCACGCGCCGGCGCAGCAAGGCGCAGGACACCCGGCTCAACGAGGCGCCCCCCGGGCCGGGCCTGAGCCGGCGCGGCCGGATGATCCTCGACAGCGGCGGCGTGGCCGATCAACAGGTGATAAAGGCCTTCGCCACCGGCCTGCCGGAAACCCGCACCTTCCCCACCGATGTCTGGGAACGCCTGCAGCGCCGGGTCGTGAAGGACTGCCGGGGCGATGCCCTGTTGCATGGCGATCCGCAAGGCGCCGAGCCGCTGCGCAAGGCCATCGCCACCTATCTGAATCTCGAACGCGGCGCCAAGTGCTCCGTCGAGCAGATCCTGGTGCTGAGCAGCACGCGCCAGGCCCTGTTCCTCTGCGCGCAGTTGCTGGTCGACGCCGGCAAACCGATCCTGCTGGAAAACCCCGGCTACTACGGCGCCCGGAAAGCCTTCGAGACCGCCGAGGCGAGGATCGTGCCCATCGACGTCGATGCGCAGGGCATCCGCACCGACCTGCTGCAGGCAGACCGCAGCGGCGCCCAGTGCGTGTATGTCACGCCGTCCCATCAATACCCCAGCGGGGCGACCCTGTCGCTGGAGCTCCGGCTCGAGCTGATTCGCTGGGCCGTCGAGCAGGACAAGTGGATCATCGAGGACGACTACGACAGCGAGTTCCACTACGACGGGCTGCCGACCGCCTGCGTGCAGGGCCTGGACAAATACCAGCGCACCCTTTATATCGGCACCTTCAGCAAGACGCTCTACCCGGGCTTGCGGATCGGCTACATGGTGCTGCCCCACGAACTGGTCAGGGCCTTCACCTGCGCGCGCAGCATGATGGATGGCCACACGCCACAGATCCCTCAACTGACCCTGGCGCGCTTCATGGAAGACGGCTACTACAACGCCCATGTCCGCGCCATGCGCAAACTCTACGGGGAACGCCGGGCCATCATGCTCGCTGCCATCGGCCGGCACCTGGACGGGATCGTCACCGCCCTGCGCCCGCCGGGCGGGTTGCAGATTCCCTGCCTGCTGGCCGCGGGCTGGTCGTAGGAGCAGACCATCCGCCAGGCTGCCAGCGTCGGCGTGCAACTGTCCGGCCTCAGCCGGCTGTACGCCGGCGAGGCAACGCAGCAGGGCTGGCTGCTCGGCTATTCGTCCTTGACGGGGCATGAAATCGAGACGGCCATGCGGCGCCTGGCCGGTGCGCTGCGTGCCTAGCAGCCTGGCTGGCCAGAGCGCAGCAGGGTCCATGAAACACAGGGTGGCGACTGGCGATTCACGTGTTGCTTGTCCAGCGATCCTCCCCCGCAACGCCGAAAACCATGTCGGCCAGGTACTGAAATGAGCGCTTCCGAGTCAGTCTGGTTACCTGCCGCCGATCTGCGGTCCTCGGTCGATTTCCACATTCAGTGCAGTACACCGGAGGCGTCGGGGCAGCTGACCACCCATTTACCGCCTTCGGCGACGGCCAGTCTGACCCTGATGCTGAAGGGCAGAGTGAGCCTGCTGGAGGCTGCCACGCAGCAGCCCCGCGCCCTGCCCAGGGTGTTTTTCTCAGGCGCCCGGACTCAGCCGGCCAAACTGATCTCGGAAGGCTCTTTCTCCTGCCTGGTAGTGGTTTTCGCGCCGGGGCGCTGGCACTCACTGGTGGATGTTCCGGCGCTCAGCCTGCTGAACCGGCATCAGGATGCCCGCAGTCTGGGCGGGGGCGGACTGATCCAGCTTGCGGAGCGACTGGCTGCCGCTCCAGTCAGTCAGCAGCAGCCCCTGCTGGAGCAGGCCTTGCGCCACTGGTTGCAGCACGCTGCCGGGCAGACGCCGAGCGGCAGCTTCAGCCCGCTGGATACCTGCTGGATGCGCGACGCCCTACTGCACAAGCCGCCAGGGCAGATGGCGCGAGACTACGGCTTGTCGCTGCGCCAGATCGAGCGGCGTTTTGCCCAGCAGTTCGGCCTGACACCCAAGGCCTACCAGCGGCTGGCACGCCATGCCCTGTTGCTGGCGCATCTGGGGCAGGCGGCCGAGGCAGGCGACCTGGCCGGGCTGGCCTCGAAGCTGGGTTATGCCGATCAGGCGCATCTGAGCCGCGATCTGAAACACTTCACCGGCATGCAGCCGGGGAAGATGCTGCACCTGGCCCTGCAGAATCCGGGCTATTGGGCCTACCGGGTTCTGCCTCGGGCATTGGCAGAGGGTGCTGGCATGTCGCGTTTCTTCAAGCCCTGAAACCCTTCCGACTCTAGATTGCGGGCCGTTTCCCCGCGAGCCGGAGTCAGGCCATGTCATTGCCCACCACCCGCGAGTTGCTTGCCCGGATGCATGCGAGGCAACTGAGCTTCACCGAAGTGACCGAACAGCATCTGCAACGGATTGCCAGGCACAATGCCAGCGTCAACGCCCTCGTGACCCTGAACCGGGAGCAGGCTCTGCAGCAAGCCCTGGAGCTGGATCGAACGCTGGATCGGGAGCACCTGCCAGCGCTGGCCGGGCTGCCGATTACCGTCAAGGATGCCTTTGCCACGGCCGGATTGAGAACGACGGCCAGCCATCCGCCGCTTGCCGGTTATGTACCTGCGCAAGATGCGACCCTGGTGGCTCGTCTGCGTCAGGCCGGCGCGGTACTGCTGGGCAAGACCAACCTGCCGCAACTGGCCGGTTATCCGCACTGCAACAGCCCGCTGTTCGGCCCGACCCGTAACCCCTGGAATCCGGCACTGACATCGGGTGGCAGCTCCGGTGGCAGCGCCGCCGCCGTGGCGATGGGGTTTTCCTGCCTGGACCTGGGTAGCGACATCGGTGGCTCCATACGGATTCCGGCGGCCTTCTGCGGCGTGGCGGCTCTCAAGGCCACGGAGAACCGCCTGCCGCGCACCGGACACATCCCACACTTGCCGGACGGCAGGCGCAGCGTGCGCCATTGCCTGTCTTTTGGCCTGCTGGCGCGGGATGTGGACAGCCTGCAACTGGGGTTCGGGCAGTTGCTCGGGCCGGACGGCCTGGATGCCGAAGTTCCGCCATTGGCCTCGTTGCAGCCCGCACCGCCAGAGGGCAATCTGCGAATTGCCTGGTGGGATGATTTCGACGGCCTGCCGCTCTGTAAGCGCACCAGGGCTGCCTTGCAGCGCAGCGTGACGGCCTTGCAGGAACAGGGTTTCACCGTCGGACGCTGCAAGCCTCCGGATTTTGACTTCGATGCAGCCTGGCGTGCCTACGGTGCGATTGCCGGTGGCGAAATCGGACTGGGCATGCCCGGAACAGAACGCTGGCTACTGTCCGTGGCCGGTCGGTTTCTGCCGCGCTCGCAACGCTTGGGGCGTTACTTCACCCAGGGTCTGAGGTCCGGTCTGCACCACTACAACCAGGCGCTCAACCTGCGCGAGCAACTGATCCATGAACTGGAAGGGTTCCTGAGTCAGTGGGATGCCTGGATCTGCCCAGTGGCACCCACCGTGGCCTACCCACATACGGCAAAGCCTTGGTCCGCTCTGACGGTTGATCGGCAGCGTCTGCCTTATCTGGAAGCCACCGTCAGCATGACCACCCCTTTTTCGCTGACAGGAAGCCCTGTGGTCACCTTGCCCGCCGGCGTGGAGCAGGGATTGCCCGTCGGGCTTCAGGTTGTCGGCAAGCGCTGGCAGGATGAGCGACTGCTGGCAGTCTGTCGGCGCCTTGCGCCGGTCCTGGGTGGATATCAGGAACCACCTCTGCTGTCTGAATCATTCGTTTCCGGTGAGCAGACAGAGGGGGCATGAAGATGGCTGGACGCCAATGCTTGCTGGCAGGGGCATGGTGCAGTGGTGTGGCAGCACTGCTCCATCTGGGGTGTGTGCTGGTGGGGGCAGAAGGGTATCGCCTGCTGGGAGCTGGTGAGCGAATGGCAGGGCTCGCTGAGCAGGGACACTGGTATCCAGTGCTGGTTGCCTGGCTGATTGCGTCAGTGCTTGCCGCCTGGTCGCTGTATGCCTTGTCCGGTGCCGGACTGATCCGGCGGCTGCCTTGGCTGCGTTCAGGATTGAGTGGCATCGCAGCTATCTACATACTTCGCGGTGTCACATTTCCGCTCATCATGCCCGCCTTCCCTGAAAACAGCATGACTTTCTGGATAGTCACTTCTTTCATTTCCCTGGTTATTGGCGGGTTTTATGCTGTGGGCACCTATCGGCTCAGGGCAGAGCTGAGTTAGCGGCAGCGGGGACTGACCCTCTCTGCAAGTGGTCTCGCTTAACCAGGATAGGTCGTTGTAGAGTTCCCCGGAATGGCGCAGTGATGGGGCAGCCCCAGCTCTCGGTGCCAGCGCCCCCCCATTTGCGACCGCCACTTCCGGGACCAGTCATTGCGGCCCGAAGGCTCACACCAGGGCGCACGAAAACGCCTGACGGGGGCTTGCTTGCCTTCTCCAGCACCAGGAGAAGGCAAGCGAAGACCAGGGCGGCTCGACCGGAAGGCCGTCGCTCAGCCCACCGCCGCCCGCAACTCCCCCTTCACCACCTTGTTCGACGCATTCACCGGCAGCGCCTCGAAGAAGCGCACCAGGCGCGGCACCTTGTAGTTGGCCATGCGCTGGCGCGACCAGGCGATCAGCCCGGGCTCGTCGAGCTCTTGCCCCGGGCGCAGCACCACGCAGGCGCAGCCGACCTCGCCCATGCGCTCGTCGGGCACGCCGATCACCGCGACCTGGGCGATGGCCGGGTGTTCGAGCAGGCCGGCCTCGATCTCCGCCGGGTAGCAGTTGAAGCCGCCGACGATGAACATGTCCTTGAGGCGGTCGGTGATGCGCAGGTAGCCGCGTTCATCCAGGGTGCCGACGTCCCCGGTGTGCAGCCAGCCGTCGGCGTCGATGGTCTCGGCGGTGGCCTGCGGGTTCTCGAAGTAGCCCTGCATGACGTGGAAGCCGCGCAGGCACACCTCGCCCGCCTCGCCCGGCGGCAGCGGGCGGTTTTCACCGTCGACCACGCGCACCTCGGTGCCGGGGATGGCGCGGCCGCAGGTGGTGGCCACGGTCTCGGCGTCGTCGGCCGGATCGCAGATGGTCGCCAGGCCGCCGCACTCGGTCAGCCCGTAGGCGGTGGTGACCACCTCGAAGCCCAGCTCGCGGCGCATGCGCTCGACCAGCACCGGCGGGATGGTCGCCGCGCCGGTGACGGCGATGCGCAGGCTCGACAGGTCGGACTCGGCCAGCTTGGGGTGGGCGAGCATCGACAGGTACAGGGTCGGCGGGCCGGGCAGCACGGTGATGCGGTCGCGTTCGATGCGCTGGAACACCGCCTCGGCGTCGAACACCGGGTGCGGCAGGATGGTCGCGCCGCCGAGCAGGCAGGTCAGCCAGCCGGCCTTGTAGCCGAAGGCGTGGAAGAACGGGTTGACGATCAGGTAGCGGTCGCCGGGGCGCAGGCCGATGACCTGCACGTATTCGGCGAAGGCGCGCAGGTTCTGGCCGTGGGCGCTCATCACGCCCTTGGGCTTGCCGGTGGTGCCGGAGGTGAACAGCAGGTCGGACAGGTCGTCCGGGCGCACGGTCAGGGCGCGCGCCTGGGCCTCGTCCATGTCGACCGCTGAGCCTGCGGCAAGGAAGCCCTGCCAGCTCAGGTCGCCATGGTCGGAGGGCGCCTCGCAAGGCAGCACCACCACGCGCTCGAGACTGGCCGGGCGGTGGGGTTCGAGCATGGCCGGGTAGTCGACGCCGAGGAACTGGCCGACGCAGAACAGCAGGCGGGTACCGCTGCGTTCGAGGATGTCGGCGGCCTCGTTGCCCTTCATGCGCGTGTTGATCGGCACCAGGGTGGCGCCGGCGCAATGGATGCCCAGCGCGGCCAGCACCCAGTCGTAGCGGTTCGGTCCCCACACGGCGACGCGGTCGCCGGGCTGGATGCCCTCGGCGATCAGCGCGCGGCTCACCGCGAGCACCCGCTCGGGCAGTTCGGCGTAGTCGATGCGCACCTCGCCGTCGGCCAGGGCGCAGCGCCCGCCGTGGCGGCGCGCTGCCGCGAACACCAGGGCGGGAATGGTCGGCGGCACGCCCTCGGCGGCCGGGGTGGTCAGCGGAATATCGGTCATCTCGGCCATCCGTATCTCAGTCGGGGAAGCGCACGCGCACGTGCGCGCTGGTGGCCACGGCCTGGCAGGCCAGGGTCCAGCCTTCGTTCAGTTCCTGCTGGTCGAGAGCCTCGTTGCGCAGCAGCTCGACCTCGCCCTGCTCCACCGTGCACATGCACGAGGCGCAGGCGCCGACCAGGCAGGAGTGCGGCGCGCGCACCCCGGCGCGGCGCATGGCGTCGAGCAGGGTCTCGCCGGGTTGGCAGTCGAGGGCGTGCTCGGCGCCGTCGAGGCGTACCTCAAGATGCGCGGCCACCGCCGCCTCGCTGACCACGGCCTCGCCCTGCTCGCCCTCGCCGGGCAGCGAGACGAAGCGCTCGACGTGCACCTTGGCGCTGGGCACCTCGAGGCTGTGCAGCGCGGTCACCGCGGCGTCCATGAACGGGCCGGGGCCGCAGATGAAGGCCTCGGCCTGCCTGAACGGCCGCGCCAGTTCGGCGAGCTGCTCGACGGCGGGGATGCCCTGCACCGCATCCAGCCAGTGGATCACCTGCAGGCGGCGCGGATGGGCGGCGGCCAGGGCCTTCAGCTCGTCGCGGAAGATCACCGAGGCCTCGTCGCGGTTGGCGTAGATCAGCAGCACGCGGCCGGAACCGGCGTGCAGCACCGAACGCAGAATCGACAGCACCGGGGTGACGCCGCTGCCGCCGCCGAACAGCAGGAAGTCGCCGTCCAGGCTGCGCGGCACGAACACCCCGGCCGGGGCCATCACCTCGATGGCATCGCCGGCTTTCGGCACGTCGCACAGCCAGTTGGAGGCGCGGCCGTCGCGCACGCGCTTGACGGTGACGCGCAGCGGCTCGTCCAAGAGCGGCGTGCTGGACAGCGAGTAGCAGCGCGGCAGCCAGCTGCCCTCGTGGGGGATGCGCAGGGTGAGGAACTGGCCCGGCTTGTACTTGAACTGCGCGGCCAGTTCGGCCGGCACCTCGAACACCAGCGAGCGGGCGTCGGCGGTTTCCTCAATGACCTGCGCCACGCGCAGGGAGATGTATTCGGGACTGTTCATGGTCAGATACTCATGACGAACTGGCCGCTGTCGATGCGCAGTTCCATGCCGTTGATGGCGCGCGACTCGTCGCTGGCCAGGTACAGGGCGGCGGAAGCGACGTCCTCGGGCAGGCACATGCGGTTCATCGGGTCGCTGTCGATGGTGAACTTCGCCGGGTCGATGCCCGGCGGGTAGCTGGCGACGGTCATCGGCGTCAGCACGCCGTCGGGATGCAGCGAGTTGCAGCGGATGCGGTACTTCTGGCGGCGGCAGTGGGCCGCCACCGCGCGATTGAGGGCGGCCACCGCGCCCTTGGAGGCGCCGTAGGCGGCATAGTCGTCGCGTCCGGCCAGGGCGGCGATGGACGAGACGTTGATGATCGAGCCGCCGCCGCTGTCCTTCATCAGAGCGACGGCCATGCGGCAGCCGAGGAAGGCGCTGTCGGCGTTGACGCGCAGCAGCCTGTGCCAGTCGTCGAGGCTGGCTTCCTCGATGGAGCCCTTGAGCAGGATGCCGGCGTTGTTGACCAGCACGTCGAGGCGGCCGTAGCGCTCGCGCACGAAGTCGGCGACTGCATTCCAGTCGGCCTCGCTGGCGGCGTCGTGGCGGACGAAGCTGGCCGCGCCGCCCCGCTGTTCATTAAGTTGGTCGGCCAGCGCCTGGCCGGCGTCGGCGTTGAGGTCGCTGATCAGCACCTTGGCGCCCTCGCCCACCAGCGCCTGCACGATGGCGCGGCCGATGCCGCTGGCGCCGCCGGTGACCAGGGCGATCTTGTCCTGTACCCGTCCTGTCATGTTCGTCTCCTCGTTCAGGCGGGCGCGCCGGCTGGCGCTGCCCGGGTGGTCGTGGTGTGGTTCGCCTGGGCCGCCGCTTCGCCGGCGCGGCGGCCGGAGAACACGCAGTCGGCCAGCGACAGGCCGCTGATGTAGAGGTGCGAGGGGATGCCGATGGCGGTGCGCCCGGCGGCATACAGGCCGGAAATGGCCTGGCCCTGGCCGTCGAGCACCGCGCCGTTGTCCTCGTCGACCTTGAGGCCGCCGAGGGTCAGCGCGCCAAGCGGGAACACCGGGTTGCCCACCGAGATGTCGCAGGCGTAGAACGGCCCCTGGTCGAGCACCTGGCGGCTGCTTTCCGACTTGCCGACCGGGTCCGGCGCGGTGCCGCGAGCGGCGGCGTTGTAGGCGCGCAAGGACTCCTCAAGCAGCGCCGGCTGCATGCCAGTGACGCCCGCCAGTTCGCGGGCGGTGCGGCCCTTGCGCACCTTGAGCAGCATCAGCGCCAGCGCCGGCACGCTCTGGAACCACCAGTAGCCGCCGAACAGCGCCTGTTTGATCGCCTGCCGGCGCAGGCGCGCGTCGAGCACCAGCCAGGCCTTGCCGCCCTGCTCCTCGCACAGCGGATAGCCGAGGGTGCCGCCGTAGACTTCCTCGTTGACGAAGCGCTGGCCGGCGGTGTTGACCACGATGCCCTTCGGCCAGCACAGCGGCGGGTTGATGAAGCGCCACGGCGAGACCTGCTGCAGGCGGTCGCTGGCTGCCCCGGCCGAGAGGCCCAGGCGCAGGCCGCTGCCGTCGCAGCCGGTGGCGCCGACCTTGAAGTTGCGCCGGTACTTGGGCGCGTGTTCGCCGATCATCGCCCGGTTGAAGATGAAGCCGCCGGTGCTGAGGATCACCCCGCGGCGGGCTAGCACCAGGCGCGGCCGGGCGTGCTGCTGTTCGATCCGCGCCAGCTTGCGGCGCAGGCCGTCGCAGTAGCTCGGGGCGAAGTTCTGCAGGCGCTCGGCGCGCGCGGCCAGCTTGGCGTGCTCCCTGGCCGCCGCGCTGCCGGCCGGCAGGCACCACAGCTCGGCGCCGATCACCCGGCCCCGGGCGTCCAGCACCAGGCGGCGCGCGGCGGACTGCGTCTGCGGCCGCACGCCGGCCTTCAGGCAGGCGCGCTGCAGGTGGCCGTAGAGCACCGCGCCGCACTGGCCCTTGCCCACGGTACGGTGGCCGCGCGGCGCCGGTGGCAGCGCGCCGCGGTGCGAGGGCACCATCTCGTTGCCCGAGTAGTAGAGGAAGTAGCCGTCCGGCGGATAGGAGGTCTTGCCGCCGCCCGGCGGCATGCTGTGCGCGTAGCGCGCGCCGTGGCCTTCCAGCCACGCCAGGTTGGCCGCGCTGGACTCGCAGAAGCGGCGCAGGGTGGCGTCGCCGATCACGCCCTGGGTCTCGTGCTTGAGGTAGTCGAACATCGCCTCGGGGCTGTCGGCGTAGCCGGCGTCGCGCTGCTGGCGGGTACCGCCGCCGGCGTACACCACCCCGCCGCTCTTGGCGCTGGCGCCGCCGCCGGTGAAGCGGTCGGCGACCAGCACGTCGGCGCCCTGGGCGCGGGCCTCCAGCGCCGCGCAGGCGCCGGCCGCGCCCCAGCCGATCACCAGCACGTCGCACTGATCGTCCCACTGCAGGCTGCTGGCATCGGCCACCTGCAGCGGCAGCTGGATGTCGGTGCAGGTGGAAATCGCATCGTGCTTCATGACCGCTCTCCTCAGGCGCTGGCAGCGATGTGCCGGGCGGCGATGTAGCCGAAGGTCATCGCCGGGCCGAGGGTGCCGCCGGCGCCCGGGTAGCTGGTGCCCATCACCGAGGCCGAGGTATTGCCGATGGCGTACAGGCCGGGGATCGGCTGGCCGTTCTCGTGCAGCACCTGGGCGTTGGCGTTGGTCAGCAGGCCGCCCTTGGTGCCGATGTCGCCGGCATCCAGGCGCATGGCGTAGAACGGCCCCTTGGCGATCGGCGCAAGGCACGGGTTGGGCTTGACGTTGCTGTCGCCGTAGTAGCGGTCGAACACGTTGCCGCCGCGGGCGAAGTCGGCGTCGACGCCGGTGCGGGCGAACTCGTTGACGCGCTTGACGGTGGCATCCAGGCCGGCCGGGTCGACGCCGATCTGCCGGGCCAGGCCGTCGAGGCTGTCGGCCTTCCAGTACACGGTGTTCAGCCACTCCTTGCGCAGACGGCTGTCCGGCGACACCTGGGCCGGCATCAGCGGACCCATGGCGTAGTTGAAGCGGTAGTGGGCGTCGAAGATCACCCAGGCCGGGATGCTCTTGGCGTCCTTCTGGTGCTCCTTGTACATGGCGTCGACGAACTCCAGGTACGGCGCCGCCTCGTTGACGAAGCGCTTGCCCAGGCCGTTGACCACGATGGCGCCGGGGAAGGCGCGCTCGGCGAAGATACCGCGCGGCTTCTCTTCACCCGGCACCTTGATGGTCGGTGCCCACCAGGCCCAGTCCATCAGCTCGGTGGCGGCGCCGATGGCCTGCGCGGCCTCCAGCGCGGCGCCGGTGTTGTTGCCCGGCGGAGTGGCGCTCCAGTCGACGCGGGTCGGCTGCGGCAGGTACTTCTCGCGCAGCGCCTGGTTCTGCTCGAAGCCGCCGCAGCCGAAGATCACCCCGCGACGCGCCTGCAGGGTCATCTTCTGGCCTTCGCGCACCACCTGGATGCCGGTGACCCGGCCGTTCTCCACCACCAGCTCACGGAAGTCGGTGTTCAGCCACAGCGGCACGTCGCGGTCCATCAGCGAACGGCGCAGCGCGGCGATCAGCGAGGCGCCGAGGGCGGCGCGGCGGTCCATCTTGGTCTTGCGCCGCCACTTGAAGTCGAGCTTGTAGCGGGCGATCAGGCCGAGAATCATCAGTCGCCAGCCGAACTCGCGGGACATCGCCTTGTGCGCGTGGCGCGCGGTCCAGGCGATGCAGCCCATCAGCAGGGTGGTCGGCGACGGCTTGCGCATGTGCTCGTATTCGTCGCCGAGCAGGCTGGTGTCGAACAGCTCGGGGTCGAGGCTGCGCCCGCCGGGCAGCGAGCCGGGCAGGTGCTGGTAGTAGTCCGGGTACTTCTCGGCCACCGCGTAGCGCACGCGGCTACGGGTCTCGAGGTAGTGGATCATCCGCGGCGCGTACTCGAGGTAGGCGCGCAGGCGCTCCTCGTCGATCTTGCCCTCGGTGGAGGCCTTCAGGTAGGTCAGCGCCTTGTCGTAGCTGTCCTTGCCACCCTTCTCGGCGAAGTAGTGGTTGTTGGGGATCCAGATGCCGCCGCCGGAGATCGCCGAGGTGCCGCCGTACTTGTCGCTCTTCTCGACGACCAGCACCGAGAGGCCCTGGTCGGCAGCGACCACCGCCGCCGACATGGCGCCTGCGCCGGAGCCGACGACGATCACGTCGTAGGCGGATTGGGGCCGAACCTGTGTTGTCATTGTTTTCGTGTCCTTTGCCGTGGTGGTCGAGCCGAATTCAGACGTACGGATCGGGGTTGGGCAGGCCGAGCTGCACCGCGCCGTAGCTGCGGCCGTAGGCGGCCACGTTGTTGGAGATGTGCCCGCGCGCCTGGTGCAGGTCGCGGAAGGTGCGCGCCACCGGGTTGGTGTTGTACAGGCCGGAGGCGGCCATCGAGCGCAGCAGGTCGCTGACCCGCTCGGCACAGATATTGGTGACCTGGGCGGACTGGTAGCGGTACAGCAGGCGGGTCTCGGTGTCGGGGATCTCGCCCTTCTCGGCCAGCGCCAGCATGTGCGCGAAGTTGCGCTCGAGCACCAGCTTGAAGGCGTCGACGGTGGTGATCGCCTCGGCCACCGCGGTCTGCGCCACCGGGTCCTCGGCGGTCTTGGCGCCGTGCTTGCCGATGTGGCGGGCGGCGTTGTCGCGGAACTCGTTGATCGCGCCCTGCAGGGCGCCGAGGCACGAGCTGGACACCGCGCGGGTGAACACCTGGGCGAAGGGCAGCGCGTAGATCGGGTTGGTGTTGACCTCGCGGCCCGGGGTGGCCGCCAGGCTGGCGTTGTTGGTGCGCTGCACGCGGTGGGCGGGGACGAAGGCGTCCTCGATCACGATGTCGTGGCTGCCGGTGCCGCGCAGGCCGAGCACGTCCCAGTTCTTCTCGATGCGGTAGTCGCTGCGCGGCACCAGGAAGGTGCCGTGCTCGACCGGCAGGTCGCCGTCGGCCGGCAGGACGCCGCCGAGCAGGCACCACTGGCAGTGCTCGCTGCCGCTGGAGAAGCCCCAGCGCCCGCTGATGCGGTAGCCGCCTTCCACCGGGGTGACCTTGGCCACCGGCATGTAGGTGGAGGAAATCAGCGTCGAGGTGTCCTCGCCCCACACGTCCTGCTGGGCCTCGACCGGGTAGCGGGCCAGCTGCCAGGGGTGCACGCCCATCACGCCGTAGATCCAGGCGGTGGACATGCAGCCTTCGGCGAGGGTCATCTGGATCTCGAAGAAGGTGCGCGGGTCGACCTCGTAGCCGTCCCACTGCTTGGGCTGCAGGGCGCGGAACAGGCCGGCCTCCTGCATCTCGCGGATGGTCTCGTCGGGCACCTTGCCCTCGCGGTCGGCCCGCTCGGCCCGCTCGCGCAGGGCGGGCACCAGGCGGCGGGCGCGAGCGATCAGCTCGATCTCTACCGCGGTTTTCTCTCGCATGACATGCATCGCCAACTCCTCCATCCATCTCGATGAGCGAATCTGCTCGTGGCTTCGATCATCGGGCGCGGCCAGGCTGCGCTCATCGTCAAACCGGACTAGGCAGAAGCATGCAGACGGCGGACAGCAAAAGGCCCGGCGCTGGGCCGGGCCTTGGAAGGCGTGGGATGGGGAGTCGGAAGCGGCGTGGCGTGGCTGGCTTAGCCTTTGAAGCCCTTGGCCACGAAATACACCTCGCTCGAGCGGGAGCGCGAGGCATCGGGCTTGCGCACCACGACCTTTTCGAACGAGGTGCGGACATCCTTCAGGAACTCGTCCGAGCCTTCGCCCTGGAACACCTTGACCGCAAAGTTGCCGCCCGGCTTGAGCACCTGGCGGACCATGTCGAGGACCAGCTCGACCAGGTACATCGAGGAAGCCTGATCGGCGGCGGCAACCCCGCTGATGTTGGGGGCGATGTCGGAGATGATCAGGTCGGGCTGCCGGCCATCGAGCTTGTCGAGAATCTGCTGGAACACCTTGTCGTCGGTGAAGTCGCCCTGGATGAAGTCGACGTTTTCCAGCGAGTCCATCGGCAGGATGTCGCTGGCCAGCACCCGTCCCTTGTCGCCCACCAGACGGCCCGCCACCTGCGACCAGCCACCGGGCGCCGAGCCCAGATCCATGACCAGCATGCCGGGGCGGATCAGCTTGTCCTTCTCGATCAGCTCGAGCAGCTTGTAGGCGGCGCGCGAGCGATAACCGTCCTTCTGCGCCTGTTTGACGTAGGGATCGTTGACGTGTTCTTTCAGCCAGCGGCTGCTGCTTTTGGAGCGTTTCATGATGGAGCCAACCACGGAAATCAGGTGAGGAGCGGGCCAGCGCATGAGGCATGGGGCCGCAAAATGGCGGCAAGTATACGCCGATAGGGCTTGGCGCGGCACCGCCCCTGACAGGGGCGGGCGCCAGCAGCTACAATTCGCGCCTTTCCCCTCCCCCAGTTGCTTCCTTTGCCGGAGACACCGGCCAGGATTACCCCATGATTCGCATCAACGAACTGTCCCTGCCCCTCGACCACTCCCCCGAGGAGCTGCGCGCGGCCATCGTCAAGCGCCTGAATATCCGCGACGCCGACCTGCTGAACTTCAGCGTGTTCAAGCGCAGCTACGATGCCCGCAAGAAGAACAGCGTCATCCTGTTCATCTACATCATCAACCTGGAAGCCCGCGACGAGGCGTCGATCCTGGCGCGCCTGGCCGATGACAAGAACATCTGTCCGGCCCCGGACACCAGCTACCACCCGGTAGCCCAGGCACCGGCCGAGCTGAGCGAGCGGCCGCTGGTGGTGGGTTTCGGTCCCTGCGGCCTGTTCGCCGCCCTGCTGCTGGCGCAGATGGGCTTCAAGCCCATCGTGCTGGAGCGCGGCAAGGATGTGCGTCGGCGCACCAAGGACACCTGGGCCCTGTGGCGCAAGAAGACCCTGACCCCGGAATCCAACGTGCAGTTCGGCGAGGGCGGTGCCGGCCTGTTCTCCGACGGCAAGCTGTACAGCCAGATCAAGGACCCGAAGTTCTACGGCCGCAAGGTGATGCACGAGTTCGTCCGCGCCGGCGCGCCGGAAGAGATCATGTACGTCAGCAAGCCGCACATCGGCACCTTCCGCCTCACCGGCGTGGTCTCCACCATGCGCGAGGAGATCATCGCCCTGGGTGGCGAAGTGCGCTTCGAAAGCAAGGTGACCGACCTGCTGATCGACGACGGCCAGCTCGAGGGCGTGGTGCTGGAGAGCGGCGAAACCCTGCGCAGCCGCCATGTGGTGCTGGCGCTGGGCCACAGCTCGCGCGACACCTTCCGCATGCTGCACCGCCAGGGCGTATTCCTCGAGGCCAAGCCGTTTGCCGTGGGCTTCCGTATCGAGCACCCGCAATCGATGATCGACCAGGCGCGCCTGGGCAAATACGCCGGCCATCCGGAGCTGGGCGCCGCCGACTACAAGCTGGTGCACCAGGCCAAGAATGGCCGCGCGGTGTACAGCTTCTGCATGTGCCCCGGCGGCACCGTGGTGGCCGCCACCTCCGAGCCGGAGCGCGTGGTGACCAACGGCATGAGCCAGTACTCGCGCAACGAGCGCAACGCGAATGCCGGCATCGTCGTCGGCATCAACCCGGAGCAGGATTTCCCCGGCGGCCCGCTGGCCGGCGTGGAGTTCCAGGAGCGCCTGGAGTCGCGCGCCTATGAGCTGGGCGGCCGCGACTACTGCGCGCCCGCGCAACTGGTCGGCGACTTCATCCGCGGCGTGCCGTCGAGCGAGTTCGGCGAGGTCGAGCCCTCCTACAAACCCGGCGTGCGCCTGGGCGATCTGGCGCCGTCGCTGCCGGACTATGCGATCGAGGCCATCCGCGAGGCGCTGCCGGTCTTCGGCAAGCAGATCCGCGGCTTCGACCGCAACGACGCCGTGCTCACCGGCATCGAAACCCGCACCTCGTCGCCGGTGCGCATCACCCGCGACCCGGAGACCCTGCAAAGCCTCAACCTGCGCGGCCTGTTCCCGGCCGGCGAGGGTGCCGGCTATGCCGGCGGCATCCTGTCGGCGGGCGTGGATGGCATCAAGGTCGCCGAAGCGGTGGCCAGGTCGATGCTCGCCGGGCTCGAACCGACCGCCGCACAGAGCCACTGAGCGCCGCCTCGATGAAACTCGACGACATCAAGAAACTGCACCAGAAAAAGTACCGAGCCGAGTTCGGACATTTCCTGGTGGAGGGCGAGCACCTGCTGCTGGAGCTGCAGAAAGCCGCGACACACGACCCGCAGCTGCTGCGCAGTCAGCTGTACGTGACCGGCGCCTACGAGCACTGGCAAAGCCCGTTCAAGACGCACCTGATCAGCGACCGGCAAATGGCGCAGATCGCCGACACCAAGACCCCGCAGGGCATTCTTGCCGTGGTGCCGATGCCGGAAGCCACTGCGCCGGCTTCCGCGCCGGCGGCGAACGAGCGTGCCATCTACCTGCATGAGATCCAGGACCCCGGCAATCTGGGCACCATCCTGCGCACCCTGGCCTGGTTCGGCGGTTTTCGCTGCCTGCTCAGCCCGGACAGCGTCGATCCGTACAACCCCAAGGTGGTGCGCGCCAGCATGGGGGCGATCTTCCATACGCCGCTGGAGCTGGACGTAGAGCTGGAATCGCTGCGCACGCGCTTTGCCCGCATCGCCTGCCTGGACATGCAGGGCGAGCGCGTGCAGGCGACCAGCTTCAGGGACTTCGACTGCTACCTGTTCGGCAACGAAGCCCGCGGCGTGCCCCGCGAGCAGCTGATCGCACTGCATGCCCAGCCCTTCACGATTGCCGGCTGCGGCAGCATCGAATCGCTGAACCTGGCCTCGACGGTCAACATGTGTGCGTATGAGTTGAGCCGCTGACGGGTTCGGAACGCATGGCGCGGGGGCCAGGTTCCACCGTCCTGCCGCGCCATGCCACCCTCCAGCCCAGCGAAGGACGCAACTGGCCGGTCCCCTGTAGCTGCTGCAGCGCGCCGGCAGCCTCCTGCCATTCACACCGAACCGGTCACTCCGCGGTTGAGAGCGCAGATCAGCGAGCTCTGGTCGTTCACGGTGTAGCCTCCGCGCACAGCGCGATCAACCGCCACAGCTGCGGCGACCGCACCCTGACGCCGGACAAGGACTGCGTCTGGCCGCCAAGGCGACGCCAACAACCCCAACTACCTGCCGCTTCCGGAGAAGGACGCCTACATCATTCTGCGCATGTACGGCCCGAGCAAGGACATCCCTGGCGGCATCGCTGCCGGGGACTTCGTCTGCGAATAAATCCCTCCTGGCTTGCCAGATGCTGTCGACGTTCGCCTTCCCCCCGCGTCCCCTGGCGACTGACTGAAATCAGCTAAGAGTGGCCGCTCGCTCGGTAAACAGAAAGCCGGGCAGGCTGGAGCTCGCCCCCGTACCTCCACAACGCCAGGTCGAGGAAGGGTACAGTGGTGAAGTCGAATTGCCGCTTGATCACCCGGAACGGGTGCTCGGCTTTGGATCGTATCTGCGCCTTGGCCTTCTCGATCTTGCGCTTGGCCTTGTACAGCACGCTGCGGTTGCCCAAGTGCTTGTCGGTGCTGGGCCGGGTGCAGGCCTGTCAGATAGCGTTCCGATATCATTTCTGTGGTAAGTATTTCTAGGAAGGCGTGTTGCTGCCAATGCGCTCTGAGGGACTGTGATAAGGCCGAATTAGACCGCTACCGCGGCGACCTATCTGAAGGATGAGATGGCATGGACACGAAAGAAACCCTCGAACAGGGTTTTCTGTATGCGCAGGGTGGCTTCAACGAGCTACAGAACAAATTCCTGAACGAGGCATTGGATCAGTATTCAGTGCTGCTCAAGCAATCGATCAGCAAAGATAGCGGTGAATTTGCAAATTGGGCTCTAGACAAGCAACAAGGTCGAATCGCTGAAGCCCACCACACAGGTTCATACAACATCGAAGCAACCGGCAAGGGAGCCAACAACCACCGGGCGACGATGGACGTAGGTCGACGTAATGACCCGGTAACTGACATCCGCATCAACACCCCTGACGGCTCGAAGGACTACCAACTTAAGTTCTACAAGGATGCGGAGAGCAGCACCAAAGCCATCAACCACGGCGACTACCAGAACGTAGGCAAAATCGTCCCGGAGGAGCAGCTCGCTGACGCCAGAACCGTTGCCAAAGACGAGGCAACCAACAACGCCCAGAAGCGGCCCGAGGTCAGCAAAAACTACAAGAAGACCGCTGAAACGCTGGATGACTCGATTCATTCGGACGATCGCCCTGACATCAAGAGCAAGCCACTCAAGCGTCGCGGCAAAGGCAGCTCTGAGGAACTCGTCAAAGAGACCACCAAGGAAGGCAAAGGCCCTGAGTACGCAGAGAAAGACCGCGTGCGCGCTGAGTTCAATCGCATGCAGTACGCGAATGCAGCCAAGGCTGGGGCAATCGGTGGCGCCACGCTAAGCGCCGCTTCCGAGCTACTTGGCATCATGCGCAGCGATGAACCCCTCACGATGGAGCAGTGCTATGAGGCAGCCGAGCGCATTGTTCTGAGCTCGATCAAGGGCGCCGGCAATGCCGTTCTGGTTACTGGCATTCAGCACCTTGGCCAGAACCTGATCGACAGCGCCTCGCACACCGTACTCAAGAACGCAGGCGGCCACCTGATCAAAGGCAACGTAGCTTCGGCGCTTGCCAACATCGCGGTGAGCCTCGGTCAGAACCTCTACAAGTTCTCGCGAGGCGAAATCGACAGCCTGGAGTTCGGTGGCTCAATGATCAGCACCACAGTATCGGTGGTGGGCGGATCCTTGGCATACAGCGCAGGCACCGCGACGGCAACCTTCCTGGGCCAATGGGTAGCCTCCGAGATCGCCGCCACAGCGCTGTTTGGCACCACGCTTGGAGCCCTTGGTCCCATTGCGCTGGGCGCCGTATTCTCGATTGGGTTCTCCTTCGCTGTCTCTGCTTATGTTGGGCACTTCGCCGGCCAGGGTAAAAAGCTCGCAATGGAAGACTTGCAGGCTGCGATGGCCCAGCTCACCAACGGCTCAATCAACCTGTCGCAGTACGCAGGGTTGGTCGGAACCATGTCCGAGTTCAAGTTCGAGTGGAAGGACATGCTGCCATTTTCCGGCAGTATCTCGGTGTTCTCGGAATACCGTGCTCGCAAAGGTCAGCTCATGGCCGTGCAGAAGCAGATCGAGAAGCAGATCGCCAGCCTGCCCTCCCAGGAGGCAGAAGCCCTCTATCAGCTTAAGGCCAGCTACCAGCAGAAGATCCTGCAGATCGAGGAGGACTATGAGCGTCAACGCCAAGAGATCACTCGGCAAGCGGGTGAGCGCTATCAGATGTTGAGCAAAGACCTGAACGCTCACCTGGAGCTCCAGTTCCTCATGTTCACCCCCATCAAAAACACGCTTCTCAGCGAGCGCAAGGCGCTCCAGGCTGCCGGCACCGAACAGCAGCTTGAACAGACGCGCATGGATGCCTATCGCCAGGAGCTCAAAACGCTGCAGCAATCCCTTGAAGCGACTGCATTCGAGGGCGGCGACACCGATAAAATCGCACGGACGATGCTGGCCACGATTGATGTCCGTCTCACGGACGTGCTGCCTGAGCAGACGTCGTGGGATCAGGCCTACGAATTTTTTGTGCGCCCGTAGTGCAAGGAGCCCCAGGATGCTAAAGAAACTTGTCCATTACTTCACCAGCCGTAGCCTGGATAAGCATCTGCAAAAAACGCAGTGCATGATCGATGAGTATGAGCGCGAGGCCGCGGCTAGCCAAGCCCGCGTTAGAGCTCAAGCCGACGCGTACAAATTGCAGATCCAGCAGCTCGCCAAGCTGCGCGAGGAAGAGCTCAAGCAGTACGTTGAGTTCCTCAACGACCACATCGAGAAAACCACGGACTACATCGACCACCTCAAAGAGCTTCCACCGGCCATGTTCCTGTGTATCGAAGCATGGTTGCGCAAGAGCATCAGCGAGCAGCGCTGGAAGCTTGAGCGTGACAAAATGCAGGTCATCCAATCCACGATTTCGTACCTGGATGAGCTCAATCAAGAGATGATCCGGCTTTCGCGCGCCGAGGAACGCTGCACTTGGCAAGCGCAAATTGCGAATCGTCCGCCTCGCCTCACAACGCCGGAGATCACCAAGCTCGTCAAACAGTTTGCAAGAGATGCCAAGTCCGATGTCAAAGACTATGAGCGCGATCTGAGCCGTATCAAGAGCTACCAGGGCAAGCTGCGAAAGCAGCTAAGTGACCTCCGAATTTCCACCTCCGCGCTCAAGGCAGAGAAGGAGCGAAACAGTGAGCAACACCAGCTTGTGAGGCAGCGTGTGAAGGCTCTCTACGAGCAGTGCGGTACCAAATTCAGAGCACTGCAGGATATCTTCGAAAACTACTACCAGTTCTCGGATAGCGAGTCGCCTCTGGCCAACCTGTGGATTTCACAAATGCCCAATGGCGGTACGCTCAGGGAAATCAATCAGGTGCTCATCGATACGAGGCCCGATTGGGAAGACGCCAAGCGCAGGACATCAGACCTCAATCATCGTAAAGCGATTATCCAAACGCGCATCAAGTGGGCTCATGACTTTCAAGAGTTCTCCACACTCGACGTGGACAAGGCAGCGCGCTCGGAGATTTTCCATTCGCTGGCAGCCGCTCGCGAACACCAGAACAACCTCTACGCAGCCCGCCAGGTGTTCACATCTCGCCGCGATGAAATCAAGAAACTCATGGGTTGGATCAACGACCTGCACCCCTCAAAAACCATCGAGCAGGTATTCACCCTGCTCTCGCGCGATGACGCAGACATTTACTGGCCAGCGATCGGCCTGGCGACCAAGTCAGTACGTCACCCAGCAAGGAGGCAACAGTGAGCACATCAAGCACAACGCGCGTGAAGCTCAGCTTCCAATGGAGCGCCTGGCAATTCCGGGAGTGCTTCATCGCCATTTCCGAGGCCGTGCGACTGGGCTACACCACCAACGATGAGTTAATCAACGTCCTGCCCCAATTTACGGTCAACCGCCTCGTCCTGGGTTTGGACAAACTGCTCGCAGCAGAGATGGCTCACCTCAACATGGACACGCTCTCCATCGATGATGACATGCGCATCGTCGAGGCACTCGCGGCTGGCCAGGTGCTTGAGTTGCCGCTGAGCATCGAGCAGCTGGAACGAAACGATCCACTGATGAGCACGATTCTGATGGGCATTGGCGTACGTAACCCGGCGGGTGTGTTGGCGCTCTTGAAGCCCAAAGTCGAGGGGATCTGAGATGACATCTAAAGAGCACTTCAACCAGGGCGACCTGAGCACATCCCCCTCCCCTGTCTCACCGGCACCAGACTTCATCGACCACATCGACGACTGGCTGGAGTACCTGGTCAAGCTTGTCGAGATCACAGCCGATCCTATCACCCGCGCAAAGTATGAACGGCAGATCAGGTACGTCCTCAGATTCCGCAGTGGTGCCAACTGCAACGTCGCTCACAACAACACCTTGGCCAAGTATTACACCGAGGCGGCAGGATCCGGAGACGATGCATCGGGCAGCAAGTCGGCTGAGAAAACCCGCGCTACCGATCGCAAAACGAAGGTAGGTGCTGAGCTTGCCGAACTGGGCCTGCACGATTCGATGGCCATCCACGCCACAGCACCGGTGCAGAAGTGCTACCTGGCTGACACCTATGCCTACTCCCAAATCCAGAAAGCCCTGGCTTGCGAAGACATCTTCTTCCTCCAAGGGCCTCCCGGTACCGGTAAAACCACCGCAATCGTGGAGATCATCCTCCAGGCCCTGCGCAGCAAACCCGACGCGCGAATCCTCATCAGCTCTGAAACACACGTCGCGGTCGACAACGCCCTTGATCGCCTGACCACTCACCTTTCAGTTGCCGATATGTCTATGGTGATGCGCTACCCACGCTTCATGGTCGCCACCTTGGAAAACCCAGCCGCCATCGAAGTCCAAGCGCTTGATCGGGCTGATGCCGTATGGAGAGATGCGTGGGAGAAAGCGCCGGAGCTCACAGAGCGTTTGTGGCAAAAGCTGGATCGCGGACGCACGAACAGCGACGGGAGCATCGAACTTCCCCGGTGGCTGGTGCGCAACCTCGCCGACCGGCATCAGATCATCGGCGTGACCTGCAATCAGGTGGATCACTTCATCGACAAGGACAGTGACATGTTCGACCTGGCCATTGTCGATGAGTGCTCCAAAGCCACCCTGCCCGAGTGGCTCATGGCACTCACAGTGGCCCGCAAGTGCGTGCTGGTGGGCGACCACAAGCAGTTGCCACCGACCTTCTGCAAAGAAGAGTCTTCAGCCCTCTCGGCACTCGACAAGGCCCAGGAGAAGCTCATCAGAGGCGGCGTCATCGAGCGCATCTTCGAGAACTTCCCCGAGCACCTGAAAGGCACGCTGCTCAAGCAGTACCGGATGCTGCCTGAGATCGGCAAATTCATCTCCAAGCACTTTTACAACAACAGCCTCGACCACAGCCGCACGGAGGGTAATGGTCTGTTCGAGCACTTCGCATGGCTGACCTACGACTCCAAGGGGTACTTCGTTCCCCCTGAACGCGGAGAAGAGGAAAAGACACTGATCAACCAGCGCGAGATTCAGATCATCGTTGATCGCTTGAAAACGATGTGTGAGCAAATCAGCGAAGCAAAGGCTGCTGTGATTGCTGAAGCCTCATCCCGCGGTGATTCCGTGGGGTCTGGTGATGTGATGATGGATGCCAGCACCATCGTTCTTCAAAGCGAAGAGTCCAACCCCTACTTCAGCGACGGCAAGCAGCTGAGCGTAGCCGTGATCACGCCGTACCGCGCACAGTGCAGGCAGCTCAAGGTCGCCCTGGGCAAACTCGATTTCCGCGAGCACCTGACGATCGAGGTGGATACCGTCGATGCGTTCCAAGGGCGTCAGGCTGACGTCGTCTTCTTCTCGTTCGTGCGCACCGTCGGGCCCGCCACGTTCTATGCAGACGACCGACGCATGAACGTCGCCATCTCCCGGGCCAGAGACTGCGTGTACATGGTTGGTAGCCTTGATTACATTAGCCGGAAAAAACTACCGGCGCTGACGGCGCTTGCAGAGAGGCCGGTGCTTTCTAGGGACGGATAAGCACCTCCTGGTAAGTCGTGCTCTATCTGGTGCTCTATCGCTGCCATCTGCAGCTGACTGGCGGCGAGGAAGCACCGTAGGGTGGAAGACTCGCGCAGCGATCTTCCACCGGGCCCGCGCCAATGGTGGGAAACGCCTCCGGCAGTTTCCCACCCTATGGCTCAGGGCGTGACCTGCGCCTCCATGGCCGCAAGGAAGTGCTTGCTGTAGGGCGGCAGCAGGCCCCATTCGCGGCGTGAGTCGTAGGCGCCGGCCTCGAACACCGTGCGCGCGTGGCTGAACTCGAGGAAGCCCTCGCGGCCGTGGTAGTGGCCCATGCCGGAAGCGCCGATGCCGCCGAACGGGGCGTCCTGCATGGCGGCGTGCATCATCGCGTCGTTGATGGTCACCCCGCCGGACAGGCTGTGCTCCAGCACTCGCTGCTTCTCGGCCTCGTCCGTGCCGAACCAGTACAGCGCCAGCGGCCGGTCGCGACCGTTGATGTCGGCGAGCACCGCATCGATGGAGTCGTAGGGCAGCAGGACCATGGCCGGGCCGAATATCTCCTCCTGCTGGATGCGGCAGCCGGCCGGCGGATCGACCACCACGCGCAGCGGCCGGCGGCGGTCGGCTGGGTCGGCCGGCAATGCCTCGGGCAGCGACTCGACGCGCACGCCGGCGGCCACGGCGTCCTCCACCAGCCCCTCGACACGGGCCAGATGGCGCTGATTGACCACCGCCACCACGTCCGGGTTGCCCTGCACCTGCGGGAACAGGCTGGCGTAGGCGGCCTTGAGCTCGGCGAGGAACGCCTCGACCTGCTCGCACGGCACATAGACCAGGTCCGGGTTGACGCACAGCTGGCCGCCGTTGCTGGCCTTGGCGGCGGCGATGCGGAAGGCGGCGGTGGCCAGGTCGGCGCTGCGCGAAACGATGGTCGGCGACTTGCCGCCCAGTTCCAGGGTCACCGGCACCAAGTTGTCGGCGGCGTTGCGCATCACCAGCTTGCCGATGGCGGTGCTGCCGGTGAACACCAGGTGGTCGAACGGCTGGCGGGTCACCGCCTCGGCCATCTCGGCGCCACCCATGGCCACGCCGACCACCTGCGGGTCGAGGTGCTCGGCGCAGGCGGCGGCCAGCACCTCGGCGGTGCGCGGGGCGATTTCCGAGGGCTTGAGGATCGCCCGGTTGCCGGCGGCCAGCACGTAGGCCAGCGGGCTGAGCAGGGTGAACAGCGGTGCGTTCCAGGTGCCGACGATGGCCACCGAGCCCTTGGGCTGGTAGAGCACCCGCGCCCGGGCGCCGAGCTGGTCGTAGGGCGGGAACGGCTGGCGCTCCTGCGGCTGCATCCACTCCTCCAGATGGTCGCGGGCGTGCTTGAGCGAGGCCAGCGAGCCGAGCACGTCGTTCATCAGCGAGAAGCCCGCCGGGCGATTGCCGAAGTCCTCGTCCATGGCCTTCGCCAGCGGTTTGTGCCAGGCCACCAGCAGGTCGATCACCTGCTGGATGCGCCGGCGCCGTTCGCCTGCGGGGACGGCGCCCTCGGCGATGAAGGCGGTCTTCTGCGCAGCCAGCAGCGCGGCCAGCCCCTCGACAGTGGTAATCACGGAACTCATCGAACCTCCTCGATCCTTGCGGCGGCGGCCGGTGCGGCGCCCTGCGGCGATAGTGGCGAGGGCCGCCTTGCCGACGCCTCGTCCATAGAGACGATGCCACGTCCCGCCGGCGCTGCGAATACTCTGTGCACCATCCCCCGAACCCGCGAGGCAGAGCATGAACGCTCCGGCTACCTTCGACCCGCAGGCCTTCCGTGCCGCCCTGGGCACCTTCACCACCGGGGTGACCATCATCACCACCCGCACCGCCGAGGGCGAGGCGGTCGGCATCACCGCCAACAGCTTCAACTCGGTGTCGCTCAATCCGCCGCTGGTGCTGTGGAGCCTGGCCAAGAGCGCACGCAGCCTGCCGGCGTTCAGCGAGAGCCGCTTCTGGAACGTGCACGTGCTGGCCGCCGAGCAGGAGCCGCTGTCCGGGCGCTTCGCCACCCAGGGCAGCGACAAGTTCGCCGGCATCGAGTTGGACGACGGCATCGGCCCGGCGCCGCTGCTGCCCGGCTGCACCGCGCGCTTCCAGTGCCGCACCGCCTTCCAGTACGAGGGCGGCGACCACGTGATCTTCGTCGGCGAGGTGCTGGCCTTCGACAGCAGCGAGCGGCCGCCGCTGGCCTTCCAGAGCGGCCAGTACGCGCTGGCCGCGCGCAAGCCGCGCCAGGAACTGCGCCTGGGCGCCACCCCGCCGCCGGAATGCAGCTACACCGAGGACCTGCTCGGCTACCTGCTCGGCCGCGCCCACTACCAGATGCTCGACAGCCTGCGCCGCCTGCTGGCCGCGCAGAGCCTCGACGAGCACGTGTTCTTCATCCTCTCGGTGCTGTGCATCAGCGACAACCTGACCCTCGACGAGCTCAACGCCTTCGTCGCCTACACCGGCCACCGGGTGAGCGCAGAAACGCTGGCCGAGCTGGAGCGCAGCGACCTGATCGCCGGCGAGCAGGACGGCGAAGGCGAGCGCCGATACCTGCTGACCGCTGCCGGCCGCGAACGCTCACTGCACGAGATCGCCCTGGCCAAGGCCGTCGAGAGCGAGGTCGCCGACAAGCTGGAGCCCGGCGACGTGATGGCGCTCAAGGTGCTGCTCAAGCGCCTGGTGGCCGCCACCGATCCTGGCCTGCCGGACCTGTGGGCGGCGCGCTGAGATTTTCGTAGGGGCGAATTCATTCGCCAAGCAGGCCACCGGCCTGCCCTTGGCAACCCATGGGGCCGCATTGCGACCCATGGCGAATGAATTCGCCCCTACAGGCTGACAACGACAAGGAGATTTGCCATGAACATCCTGCAGCGCTTCAACCTCGACGGCAGCGTCGCGGTGATCACCGGCGGTGGCCGCGGCATCGGCCGCGCCATCGCCCTGGCCTACGCCGAAGCCGGCGCCGACGTGGTCTGCGCGGCGCGCACCCTGGCCGACGTGCAGGGCGTGGCCGACGAGGTCCGCGCCCTCGGCCGCCGCGCCCTGGCGCTGACCTGCGACGTCAACGACAGCGCGCAGCGCGAGGCGCTGATCGCCGCCGCCCGCGAGCAGTTCGGGCGCATCACCCATCTGGTCAACAACGCCGGCGGCGCCGGCCCCAACGATCCGCTGACGCTGACCCCGGAGCGCCTGGAGGAGATCCTGCGCTTCAACGTCACCTCGGCCTACCACCTCACCCAGCTGTGCGTGCCGCACATGCGCGAGGCCGGCGGCGGCAACGTCATCAACATCACCTCGGGCGCGGCGCGCTACGCCCAGCGCCAGTTCAGCGCCTACGGCACCGCCAAGGCAGCACTGACCCAGATGACCCGTCTGCTGGCCCAGGACTTCGCCCCTCAGGTGCGGGTCAACGGCATCGCCCCCGGGCCGATCCTCACCGATGCCCTGCAGCGGGTGATGCCCGCCGAGATGCGCATCGCGATGGAGACCGGCACCCCGCTGGGCAGCCTCGGCGAGGTCGAGGACATCGCCTGCGCCGCCCTGTACCTGGCCAGCCCGGCGTCGCGCTGGGTGACCGGCAAGATCCTCGAGGTCGACGGCGGCGCCGAGAACAGCGTCTGGCCGGGCTGAAAGACGCTGTAGGGGCGAATTCATTCGCCCACATGCCCCGGCAAGGCGAATGAATTCGCCCCTACAAGAAGGCAATCGCATGAACGAATCCCTGATCGACACCCTCGGCGACGAGCTGTTCGCCGCCCTGCGCGACCGGCGCACCCTGGTGCCACTCACCGAGCGCCACCCGGACATCACCCTGGACGACGCCTATCGCATCTCCCTGCGCTTCCTCGCCCAGCGCGAGCACCAGGGCGAGAAGGTGATCGGCAAGAAGATCGGCGTCACCAGCAAGGCCGTGCAGGACATGCTCAACGTCCACCAGCCGGACTTCGGCTTCCTCACCGACCGCATGCAGGTGGCCGACGGCAGCGATGTCAGCCTTATCGAGCACCGCCTGATCCAGCCGCGCGCCGAGGGCGAGATCGCCTTCATCCTCGCCGAGGACCTGGTCGGCCCCGGCATCACCGCCGAGGACGTGCTGGCCGCCAGCGCCTGGGTGGTGCCCTGCTTCGAGATCGTCGACTCGCGCATCCACGACTGGAAGATCCGCATCCAGGACACCGTGGCCGACAACGCCTCCTGCGGGGTGTTCGCCCTCGGCGAGCAGCGCATCGACCCGCGCAGCCTGGATCTCGCCGCCGTGCGCCTGGAGATGAGCAAGAACGGCCAACCGGCCGGCAGCGGCCTGGGCAGCGCGGTGCAGGGCCATCCCTGCGCGGCGGTGGCCTGGCTGGCCAACACCCTGGGCGAGCTGGGCATCCCGTTCCGCAAGGGCGAGGTGATCCTCTCCGGCGCCCTCGCCCCGCTGGTGCCGGTGACCGCCGGCGACAGCATCCACCTCTCCCTCAGCGGCCTGGGCGAAGCCTCGCTGCGCTTCGTGCCCTGATGTCCCCCTTTTCGAGAGCGAAACCATGACCAAGAAGATCAGATGTGCCCTGATCGGGCCGGGCAATATCGGCACCGACCTGCTCTACAAGCTCAAGCGCAGCCCGGTGCTGGAGCCGGTGTGGATGGTCGGCATCGACGCCACCTCCGAGGGCCTGGCCCGCGCCCGCGAGATGGGCCTGAAGACCACCAGCGACGGGGTCGACGGCCTGCTGCCGCACGTGCTGGAAGACAACATCCAGATCGCCTTCGATGCCACCTCGGCCTACGTGCACGCCGAGAACAGCCGCAAGCTCAATGAGCTGGGCGTGCTGATGATCGACCTGACCCCGGCCGCCATCGGCCCCTACTGCGTGCCGCCGGTCAATCTCAAGCACAACCTCAAGGCCGGGGCGATGAACGTCAACATGGTCACCTGCGGTGGCCAGGCGACCATCCCGCTGGTGGCGGCGGTGTCCAGCGTGCAGCCGGTGGAGTACGCCGAGATCGTCGCCACCGCCGCCTCCAAGTCGGTCGGCCCGGGCACCCGCAAGAACATCGACGAATTCACCCGCACCACCGCCGGCGCCATTGAGAAGGTCGGCGGCGCCAAGCAGGGTAAGGCGATCATCGTCATCAACCCGGCCGAGCCGCCGCTGATCATGCGCGACACCGTGCACTGCCTGACCGAGTCGGAGCCGGACCGCGAGGCGATCACCGCCGCCATCCTGGCGATGATCGAGCAGGTGCAGCAGTACGTGCCGGGCTACAAGCTGGTCAACGGCCCGGTGTTCGACGGCAACCGCGTGTCGATCTTCATGGAGGTGGAGGGCCTGGGCGACTACCTGCCCAAGTACGCCGGCAACCTCGACATCATGACCGCCGCCGCCGCGCGCACCGCCGAGATGTTCGCCGAGGAAATCCTCAGCGGCGAACTGACCCTCGCCCCGCAACCCGCCCTCGCCTAAGGAGCCGACCATGGATCTTCGCGGCAAGAAAATCACCGTCCACGACATGTGCCTGCGCGACGGCATGCACCCCAAGCGCCACCAGATCAGCCTGCAGCAGATGAAGGACATCGCCAGCGGCCTGGACGCCGCCGGCGTGCCGCTGATCGAGGTCACCCACGGCGACGGCCTCGGCGGGCGCTCGGTGAACTACGGCTTCCCGGCGCACAGCGACGAGGAATACCTGTCGGCGGTGATCCCGCTGATGAAGCAGGCCAGGGTCTCCGCCCTGCTGCTGCCGGGCATCGGCACCGTCGACCACCTGCGCATGGCCCACGAGCTGGGCGTCTCGACCATCCGCGTGGCCACCCACTGCACCGAGGCGGACGTCTCCGAGCAGCACATCAGCATCGCCCGCCAGCTGGGCATGGACACCGTCGGCTTCCTGATGATGGCGCACATGAACAGCCCGGAAGGCCTGGCCAGGCAGGGCAAGCTGATGGAGAGCTACGGCGCCAACTGCGTGTACATCACCGACTCGGCCGGCTATATGCTGCCCGACGACGTGGCCGCGCGGGTCGCCGCGCTGCGCGAAGTGCTCGATCCGGCCACCGAGATCGGCTTCCACGGCCACCACAACCTGTCGATGGGCGTGTCCAACTCCATCGCCGCCATCGGCGCCGGCGCCACCCGCATCGACGCCGCCTGTGCCGGCCTCGGCGCCGGGGCCGGCAATACGCCGATGGATATCCTCGTCGCGGTGTGCGACCGCATGGGCATCGAGACCGGCGTCAGCGTGTTCGGCATCCAGGACGTGGCCGAGGACCTGGTGGTGCCGATCATGGACTTCCCGATCCGCAGCGACCGCGACGCCCTGACCATGGGCTACGCCGGGGTCTACGGCTCGTTCCTGCTGTTCGCCAAGCGCGCCGAGAAGAAGTACGGCGTGTCGGCCCGCGAGATCCTCGTCGAGATGGGCCGCCGCGGCATGGTCGGCGGCCAGGAGGACATGATCGAGGACACCGCGATGACCATGGCCCGCGCCCGCGGCCTGCCGGTCTGAGTCCGTAGGGTGCGCCATGCGCACCAGGAAACCTCCGCCGCGCCCGTGGTGTGCGCGGCGCACCCTACGACACGCGCGGACGCGACCCGTAGGGTGCGCCATGCGCACCATGATTCCCCCGTCGCCAAGGAGGCCGCCATGGCCCGCGCCACCCCCTCCCCCGGCCTGTGGCACAGCCACGGCCTGCTGTTCCTCATGGCGCTGATGTACGCCGACAACTTCGTCGGCCGCCAGATCCTCGCGGTGATGATCGAGCCGATCAAGCAGGAGTTCGGCGCCAGCGACAGCGCCATGGGGCTGATCTCCGGCCTCGCCTTCGCCGCCGTCTACGCGGTGCTCGGCCTGCCCGCCGGGCGCCTGGCCGACCGCCTGCCGCGCACCCGCCTGCTCGCCGCCTCCTGCCTGCTGTGGGCGCTGGCGACCATGGCCTGCGGCCTGGCTGGCGGCTTCCTGGTGCTGATACTGGCGCGCATGGCGGTGGCGACCGCCGAGGCGCCGGCGACGCCGACCGCCTTCTCGCTGATCGCCGACCTCTACCCGCCGCACCGGCGCTCGTTCGCCATCAGTTGCTTCACCGCCGCACCGACCTTCGCCGCGCTGATCGGCCTGGCCGTCGGTGCCTGGCTGGTGGAGACCCACGGCTGGCGAACCACCTTCATCCTCATCGGCCTGCCGGGGCTGCTGATCGCTGCGCTGCTGGCCGTGACCGTGCGCGAGCCGCAGCGCGGCCGCTGGGAGATCAGTCATGTGCCGGCGGCGCCGCAGGGCATGCTGCGCACCGCGCTGGAGCTGTGGCGCGAACCGGCGCTGCGCTGCCTGCTGGTCGCCGGCGGCTTCTGCACCCTGAGCGGCTACGCCCTGGCGATGTGGAACGCCAGCTTCCTGGTGCGCTCCCACGACCTGTCGCTGCAGCAGGCCGGCCTGCTCGCCGGGCTGGTCGGCGGCGGCGTGGCCGCCATCGGCACCCTGACCAGCGGCTGGCTGACCGACCACCTGGCGCAGCGCAGCCGCCTGTGGCTGCTCGGCATCCCGCTGCTCGGCAATCTGCTCGGTGCCCTGGCGATCACCGCCTACCTGCTCTGGCCGGCCGGCACCCTCGCCCAGTTCGGCGCCCTGGCGGTGCCGACCGCGCTGCTGTGGTGCGCGCTGGCCTGCTTCTTCAGCGTGTGGTGGGTGGCCCCCTCCTACACCCTGATTACCCATCTGGTCGCCCCGGACCGGCGCGGCACGGCGATGGCGCTGCAGACCATCCTCTCCACCATCCTCGGCGTCGGCCTCGGCCCGCTGGCCACCGGCATGCTCAGCGACCTGCTGCTGCCGACCTTCGGCCAGGAGTCGCTGCGCTACGCCCTGCTGGCCAGCAGCCTGACGGTGGTGGTGCCGGTGCTGTTGCTGCTGCGGGTCTACGCACTGAGTCGCGAGAGCGCGGCGGCGCTGGCCTGGCGGCCGCAGTGAGGCTTCCGGCAGCCCGCCCCACGGCGGGCTGCCGGAAACACCGACGCACGGACAAAAAAAGACGGTAACCCCCCTGGAGGTTACCGCCAAACACGCTCGACCGTTTTGTTGCGAACAGGCGGCCTGGCCGCCTCAGAAACCGTTGATAAATGGCGCCAGGCCCATCCGCGAGAGGATCAGGCCCATGAAGTCGTCCGCGCGCAGCCGTTCGGCATAGGGATCGTGGACGCAGAGGAATACCAGCAGCAGTGCCGTCATGACGAAGAACAGAAGCAGTATCAGTTTTTGTTTTTCCAGCTTCATCGGATTCACTCCGCCCGGCGGACATGGCCCGGGAATGATTCGTTGCGATCCTCATGCTACTCGCGAAGAAAATGCCGACATCGTCCATGCGGACTACGGCCGCGGGCAATGGAAGCGGTAATTTCCGCCGGCGGCGCACGCGCCGCGGACAAGCTCTCCCACTCCAACGACAGGATGCCCCCACCATGCTGCGCCGCCTTCTGGCAGTGACCCTGCTGCTCCTGACCACCCTGCCCGCCTGGGCCACCACCGACGCCAGCGACCGTCTGCACGCCATGCGCAGCCACGGCTTCCTGCTGGTCGCCAACGTGCTGGTGTATTTCAACTATCACGACTCGGCCTCGACCTTCTCCCCGGAGGTTCGCGAGGCCTACCGGGCGCACCTCGCCGGCCTCGGACGCCTGGCCGGCGAGGCGCCCGCCACCCCGGGGCTCGGCGAGGCCGTGCAGGGCCTGCAGGAGGCGCTCGCCCAGCTCGAGAAGCAGCCGGAGGATGCCGCCGGCCAGTACGCCCGCTGGATCAACCCGCTGCTGCGCGCCCACGGCGAGCTGGAGAAGGCCGCCGCGGCAGCCTATGGCGGAACGGGCGCCGGCGACTCGCCGGCCGGGCGGCTGCAGCAGCAGAGCCTCGATCTGAGTCGCCTGCTGCTGCTCTACGAGACCCAGGCCTTCACCAACCTGGGGATCTTCGCCGTGGACTTCCACGAGGACAGCTTCCGCGAGATCGACCAGCGCGTCGCCGCCCGCCACGCCGCCCTGCTCGAGGAGCTGCCGGACGCGGGCGCCGCGCTCGGCAAGGTATGGACGGACTACAACTTCATCCGCCCGCACCTGCTCGACTCCGGCAAGGGCGTCGCCTCGCGAAGCGCGGTGCGCTATCTGGGCAAGGGCATCGAGCGCCTGGACCAGCTGGCGCTGGCCAGGCGCTGAGGACTAGCGCGGGACCACGGGTAGCCCGAAGCCCCCGGTCGGAGAGCACGAAACTTCCATGATCACCGCCCGGAGGGCCTGCGCCGCGCTCGACAGCTTGCGCCCGGCGTGGCACAGCAGGCCCACCCGCCGCTCGACGACCGGCTCGTCCAGCGGCACACAGACCGCGCCGAGTTCCTGCATCTGGCGGATGCACAGCGACGGGATCGCGCTCACCCCCAGACCGCAGGCCACCATGCGTCCCACGGTGACCAGTTGGTGGCTCTCGAAGGCGACCGTCAGCGTGCGCCCGCTGCGCGCCAGGCTCTCCTCGAGCAGCAGGCGTAACGCCGACGGCCGCTGCAGGGCGATGAAGTCGCCCTGCAGCAGTTGTTCCCAACCGACCTGCGCCTGCCGGGCCAGCGGCGAGTCGGCCGGCAGCACGGCGACGAAGCGGTCGGCGTACAGTTCGGTGAACTCCAGCTCCCCGGCCTGCTCGGGCTCGAAGCCGATGCCCAGCTCGACCCGGTGGTTGCGCACCATCTCCAGCACCTGCTCGTTGATCACGTCGTGCACCGCCACGTTGACCCGCGGATGGCGGTCGCGAAACGCCCGGAGCAGCAACGGCAGCTGGTTGGCGGCGAAGGAAGGCATGGCCGCGATGGCCACCTTGCCCAGCTGCAGGGTGAAGTGCTGACGCAGCAGCTCCTCGGTGTTGTCCCAGTCGGCGAGCAGGCGGCGGGCCAGCGGCAGCAGCGTCTCGCCTTCCGGGGTCAGCGCCACGCTGCGCGTGGTGCGCACCAGCAGGGGACCGCCGAGGGAGTCCTCCAGGCTCTTGATCGCCAGACTCAACGCCGGCTGCGACAGGTGCAGACGCTCGCAGGCCTGGGCGAAGCTCAGGCTCTGCGCCACGGCGAGGAAGGCGCGCAACTGCTTGACGGTCATTGATTTGTTTTCCCGATCAATCGATTTCAAAAACAAACTTAACAAATCAACGCCGAACACAGAAGCTCTCGGTCAACGCCCGGCAGCGCGGCTGCCGGCTCGACGACGACAAGAGGCGCAGCAATGAGTGGACTCGACAAGCGAGTAGGCAGCTACGAGGAAGCCCTGGCCGGGCTGACCGACGACATGACCATCCTGGCCGGCGGTTTCGGCCTGTGCGGCATCCCGGAAAACCTGATCGCGGAAATCCGCCGCCGCGGCACCCGCGGCCTGACCGTGGTTTCCAACAACTGCGGGGTGGACGGCTTCGGCCTGGGCGTGCTGCTGGAAGACCGGCAGATCCGCAAGATGATCGCCTCCTACGTCGGCGAGAACGCGCTGTTCGAGCAGCAGCTGCTCAACGGCGAGCTGGAGGTCGAGCTGACTCCGCAGGGCACCCTGGCCGAGCGCATCCGCGCCGGCGGCGCCGGGATCCCGGCCTTCTTCACCGCCACCGGCTATGGCACCGCGGTGGCCGAGGGCAAGGAAACCCGCCAGATCAAGGGTCGCCACTACATCCTCGAGGAAGCCATCACCGGCGACTTCGCCATCGTCAAGGGCTGGAAGGCCGACCACTACGGCAACGTGATCTACCGCCACACCGCGCAGAACTTCAATCCGCTGGTGGCCAGCGCCGGGCGGATCACCGTGGTCGAGGTGGAGGAGATCGTCGAACCCGGCGAGCTGGAGCCCAGCCAGATCCACACCCCCGGCATCTACGTCGACCGGATCATCCAGGGCAGCTTCGAGAAGCGCATCGAAAAGCGCACCGTGCGCGCCTGACCCTTTCGCCATTACCTGACAAGAAGAGGCCTGCGATGGCACTTACCCGCGAACAGATGGCTCAGCGCGTCGCGCGCGAGCTCAAGGACGGCTACTACGTCAACCTCGGCATCGGCATCCCGACCCTGGTGGCCAACTACGTGCCCGAGGGCATCGAGGTGATGCTGCAGTCGGAGAACGGCCTGCTCGGCATGGGCGCCTTCCCCACCGAGGAGGAACTGGACCCGGACATGATCAACGCCGGCAAGCAGACGGTCACCGCCACCAGGGGCGCGGCGATCTTCGACTCCGCGCAGTCCTTCGCCATGATCCGCGGCGGCCACGTCGACCTCACCGTGCTCGGCGCCTTCGAGGTGGACGTGCAGGGCAACATCGCCTCCTGGATGATCCCCGGCAAGCTGGTCAAGGGCATGGGCGGCGCCATGGACCTGGTGGCCGGCGCGGAGAACATCATCGTGCTGATGACCCACGCCTCCAAGGACGGCGAGTCCAAGCTGCTGCCACGCTGCAACCTGCCGCTGACCGGCGCCGGGTGCATCCGCCGGGTGCTGACCGATCTCGCCTATCTGGAGATCGAGAACGGCGCCTTCGTGCTCAAGGAGCGCGCACCGGGGGTGAGCGTCGAGGAGATCGTCGCCAAGACCGCCGGCGAGCTGGTGGTGCCGGAGCACGTCCCGGAAATGCACTTCGCCTGACCCCCGATCCGGCACCGAACCAACGGCAGGGTGGGAAACTCGCGCAGCGATTTCCCACCAGGCGGGGCGCAGCGACAGCCGCCTCGCCCGCCAGCGCAGCCCGCAATCACAACAAGGGAAGCCCCCCATGCACGAAGTCGTCATCGTCGCCGCCACCCGTACCGCCATCGGCGCCTTCCAGGGCGCGCTGAGCGCCATCCCCGCCGCCGAACTGGGCGCCACCGTGATCCGCGCCCTGCTGGAGAAGACCGGCCTCGACCCGGCCGCCGTCGATGAGGTGATCCTCGGCCAGGTGCTCACCGCCGGCGCCGGCCAGAACCCCGCCCGCCAGGCCGCCATCCTCGCCGGCCTGCCGCACGCCGTGCCGGCGCTGACCCTCAACAAGGTCTGCGGTTCCGGCCTCAAGGCCCTGCACCTGGCCGCCCAGGCGATCCGCTGCGGCGACGCCGAGGTGGTGATCGCCGGCGGCATGGAGAACATGAGCCTGTCGCCCTATGTGTTGCCCAAGGCGCGCACCGGCCTGCGCATGGGCCATGCGCAGATGCTCGACAGCATGATCCACGACGGTCTGTGGGACGCCTTCCACGACTACCACATGGGCATCACCGCCGAGAACCTGGTGGAGAAATACGGCCTGTCCCGCGAGGAGCAGGACGCCTTCGCCGCCGCCTCGCAGCAGAAGGCCTGCGCGGCGCTGGCGGCCGGCCGCTTCACCGACGAGATCACCCCGGTGCCGATCCCGCAGCGCAGGGGCGAGCCGCTGCCCTTCGCCGTCGACGAGCAGCCGCGCGAGGGCACCAGCGCCGAGAGCCTGGGCAAGCTCAAGCCGGCGTTCCGGAAGGACGGCAGCGTCACCGCCGGCAACGCCTCGACCCTCAACGACGGCGCCGCCGCGGTGCTGCTGATGAGCGCCGCCAGGGCCGAGCGACTGGGGCTGCCGGTGCTGGCGCGCGTCAAGGCCTATGCCAACGCCGGCGTCGATCCGGCGATCATGGGCATCGGTCCGGTGGCCGCCACCCGCCGCTGCCTGGACAAGGCCGGCTGGCAACTCGCCGACCTCGACCTGATCGAGGCCAACGAGGCCTTCGCCGCCCAGGCGCTGGCGGTCGGCAAGGAACTCGGCTGGGACGCGGAGAAGGTCAACGTCAACGGCGGCGCCATCGCCATCGGCCACCCGATCGGCGCCTCCGGCTGCCGCATCCTGGTGACCCTGCTCCACGAGATGATCCGCCGCGACGCCAGGCGCGGCCTGGCCACCCTGTGCATCGGCGGCGGCCAGGGCGTGGCGCTGGCCATCGAGCGCCCCTGAGCGTGACAACCCCGGCGCCCGACGGCGCCGGGTGATCGACCGCCTGCAGGGGTGACGGCTCGCTTCCGCCGAGCAGCTAGCGCGTCTGGACGGCGCCGCGGCCGAGCAACCTGGTCGCCCCCTGCGCCTTGCGGGTGAACCACAGCACCCGGCTCACCCCGCGGGTGATCGCCACGTAGGCCAGGCGCAGGCTCTCGTCCTGCATGGCCTGGTCGTAGCTGTTGCGGAAGAAGCCCGAGCGAGCGTACAGCGCGTTGCGCAGCGGATGCGGCTCGGGCGCCGCGCAGTCGTCGACGATGATCGCCACCTCGGCCTGCAGGCCCTTGGCGCGGTGGATGGTCAGCGCCTTGACCGGCAGCTTGCGGCCCAGCTCGCGCTGGATCTGCTGCAGCGGCTCGTTGCGCCGGCTGAGCAGCAGCACCGCGGTGCGCTCGGCGCTCTGCCGGCTGGCGGCGTGCTCGCACTGGGCGTGCACCTGCGCGAGCAGCTCGGGCATACGGCTGTTCAGCTCGAAGCCGGTCACCACCTGCACGCCGTGGTCGCCCGGCTGCACGGCCCTGGCCGCCTGGCTGGTCTTGGCCTGCTTGACCGCCACGGCGGCCAGCACCCGCTCGCCGTCACGGATCACCGGCTCGATGGAGCGATAGTTGGTGGAGAGGTTGAGCACCGCACTGGCCTTCGCCTTGCCCTTGCCGGGGAAGTGCCTGTCGAAGTCCATGAACAGCTCCGGCGAGCTGCCGCGCCAGCCGTAGATCGACTGCCAGTCGTCGCCGATCGCCATCAGGCTGACCGGCTCGCCGCGGCGCGCCAGGCAGCCGTGGACGGCCTGCAGCCACTGGACGATCTGCGGCGAGATGTCCTGGAATTCGTCGATCAGCAGATGGGCGAAGGGCGCCAGGGCCTCGCCCGCGATGCCCTCGCCGCCCTCGGCCAACTGGCGGGTGAGGCGCTGGAAGGCGCCGTTGAAGGTCAGCAGTCCCTGCTCCTCGAGAACCGCCTCGAAGTGCTTCCAGAACGCCACCAGCGCGGCGACGAAGCTGCGCTCGCGCTCCGGGCAGTCCAGCGCCCCGGCATCCAGCTGGTCGATGCGCAGGCCGATGCTCTCGATGAAGCCGGCCTGGGCGTAGAAGGCCTCGAACAGCGGCACGGCGGCGAACTCGCCGGCCAGGCGCAGACCGTCCAGCGGTGCGCGGCCGCTCTTGCCGCTCGGCGCCGGCAGGCCGAGCAGCGCGTGCACCCGCTCGGCGAAACCCGGCTCCTCGGCATAGCAGCACTGGTAGGCCTGCTTGAGCAGGCGCTGCTGGGCAGGCCGCAGGCGGCCGCCGCCCAGCGGGGTGTCCGGCTCGTCGGTCGCGGCGGCCCGGTCGTCCAGTTGCTCGAACCAGGCCGGGGTGCCCAGCTGCGTGCGGGCCAGCTGCGCCATCGCCGAGTGGAAGGTGCGCACGCAGTGGCGGGCCTGCGCCTCATTGAAGGGGTACTGCCAGAAGCCCAGCACCCGCAGCAGCTGCTCGCGCAGCTCGGCGCAGGAGGCGTTGGTGAAGGAAATCACCGTCAGCCGCTCGGCCGGGATGCCCAGGTGGCAGAGCATGAACACCACGCGCAGCACCAGGGTGGTGGACTTGCCGGAGCCGGCGCCGGCGAAGATGCGGGTCGCCGGCTGGCGGGCGAGGATCATCGCCCACTGCTCGTCCGAAGGCGCGCAGATCACTCCGGCGGCCACCGCCTCGGCCACCCGCGCGCGCATGGCCTCGACCTGCGCGGGCTCGACCGCCAGCAGCGCCGGACCGTAGATGCCGGCACCGCCGCGCGGCCTGGCCGGGGCCCGCGGCTTGTCTGCCTTGTCGGCCTTGGTTGTCTTGGCTGACCTGGCGCCTGGCTGCTTCGCCGCCGGGCGGGCCTTGCCCTGCTTGTTGGCCCGCGGCGCCGGCGCCTGGTGGAACAGCGCCGCCTCGCGCTCGGCGCGCAGGTAGGCCACGGTGCGCGGGAAGTAGCGCGCCAGGACTCCGGAGAGGAGCAGTTTGTAGCGCTTGACGGCAGACAGCATGCGACGGTTTCCGGTCAGGACATCAGATGGGGCGGCGCTATGGTAAGGGATTTGCCCGGAGCCGGCAGGCGGCGGCACGCCGCCATCACACCCGCCCCGGCGTCCTGTCCCGTGCCCGCCAGCGCTCGCAGTGCGCGTCGATCCGCGCCCGGAACCGGCAGCGCCATGCGCGGGATCTGCTCCGCTCTGGTCGGAATCCAGACGGCCTTTTCTCTTCCTCTTCCACGCCAGCCACTCCCGGTAGGCCGATTTCGTACCGGCCAGCGACAGCGGAGCGGCATTTCCGCCCATCAGATTGGATAAATCTTGTTTATCAAATCACAGGATCGGCTGTTTCATGTGCAGCATAGACGCATATCATGCTACATATAAACATACCACGTAATACAGTACGAAATCGTAGGAGCGACCCATGGCCCGAGGCGGCATCAACAAGGCGCTGGTCCACAAGGCCCGCCAGACCCTGCTGGCGCGCGGCGAGCATCCCAGCATCGATGCGGTACGCGTCGAGCTGGGCAATACCGGCTCGAAGACCACCATCCACCGCTACCTCAGGGAGCTGGAGGCGTCGGAAAGCGCGCGCCCCGTACAGGAAGTCATGCTCGGCCAGGAACTTGGCGAACTGGTGGCGCAACTGGCGGCGCGCCTGGAGGAAGAAGCGCAGCGGGCGGTGGCGCCGGAGCGCGAGGCCCTGGCCCGCGAGCGGGTCGAGTACCAGCAGCAGCTGGCCGAGGCGGCGGCACGCATTCGCCAGCTCGAAGCCGACAACGCCGCCCTGAGCGGGCAACTGCAGGCCGCGCGCGCTGCCTGCACAGAGGAGCAGCAGCTACGCCACCAGGCGCAGATCGAGGGCGCGCGCCTGCTGCAGGCCAGCGAGGATCTGGCCGCACGCCTGGCCGATCGCGACGCTCAGGTCGCTTCGCTGGAGCAGAAGCACCAGCACGCGCGCGAGGCGCTGGAGCACTACCGCACGGCCAGCAAGGAGCAACGCGAACAGGAGCAGCGCCGCCACGAGGCGCAGGTGCAGCAGCTGCAGGTGGAGCTGCGCCAGCTGCAGCAGACCCTGATCGTCAAGCAGGACGAGCTGACCCGGCTGAATCGCGACAACGAGCGCCTCGTCACCGAGGCCCGGCAGCTGCGCAGGGACATGGCGGGCCGGGAGGCCGACCTCGAGCGTCAGGCCAGCGCCTGCGCCGGCCTCAGGGAGCAGCTCGGCCTGGCGGAAGCCGGCAAGGCCCTGCTGCAGTCGCGCGTCGAGGATCTGCAGGGAGAGCTGGCCCGACAGGTGGAGGGCATGACCCTGCAGGCGCGCCAGACGGAGGCGCTGCAGGCGAGCCTGATCGAGATGGCCGCCCAGCTGCGGCTGGCCGCCGCACAGGCGACTGGCGAGCGCACCGAGCCGCGCGGCGCCGAAGGCGAGGCAACCGGGGATGTGCCCGCTGCCGGCTCATCCGCGGAGGCCGCGGCCGAGGCGCGGGACGACTCCGCATCCTGACTCCGCCGCGAACGCCCGGCCGGCGCCAGCTCCGGCCGGGCACCTCCACCCCTGCCCGCGGATTTTCCACCCGCAAAATCCACCCCCGGTTCGACGCCGGCAAGGGGGCCAGCCTGATAGAAACTGCCGCCAGCAGCGCCGTCTTGCGCCTCGGACAAGGCCATCGGCGCGGAAAACCACCCAGAACAAATCCAAGAGGAGAACGCCATGGCTGAAGCAAAAGTGCTGAGTGGCGCCGGCCTGCGCGGCCAGATCGCCGGACAGACTGCCCTGTCCACCGTCGGCAAGGAAGGTGCCGGCCTGA
>JAEAMF010000297.1_pt1 | contig 72854 bp, 62 predicted proteins | sample 8958721 | NCBI WGS metagenome assembly JAEAMF01 (sample SAMN16933255, study PRJNA681124) | bioreactor sludge metagenome | isolation source: anaerobic bioreactor treating anionic surfactant - SDBS | place: India: Bengaluru | collected 2019-02-28
ATCGTAACCTGAAATACGATAGGTCTTTTTGCTGTGTATCCATACTATAATTTTGCTTAGAATTTTACTTGAAGCCTAAAATTATAGCAGTAGATGAGCCCCTTTGCAGAAGTGGCAGGGTTTGGCTTTGAGAGGTAGGGTTTTACCACTTAGTAAATTGAAATAGAAACTTGAAAAGAATTAAGATTTGAATATTTTTTCATAAACTACTTTTGTGTTTAAACTTATTATCGTAATATTGCGATGTAAAAGTGTAAACTATGGGACTTACCAAATCAGAAATATTTACAGACCAACAGAATAAGCTGGCTTCTCGATTTAAGGTTTTGGCGCATCCTGCAAGGATTGCTATACTTCAATATATCATCAATCAAGATGCCTGCATCTGTAACGATTTGGTTGAGGAATTAGGGTTGGCACAGGCAACCATTTCACAACATCTAAAGGAATTAAAAAACATCGGTATCGTTCAGGGAACGATTGAGGGAAAATCTGTTTGCTATTGTATTGATGAAAAAGTATGGAATGAAATTCAAGAGGAATTTAATGCGTTTTTCAATCAGGAGGTAAAAGTAACCAAGTGCTGCCCATAGCATTTTTTTAATATTTAACATCGTTATATTGCAATATAACATTTATTGTGCTACTTAAAATTCAGTTAATATGAAACTATCAAAAATCAAAGAAATGTTACCAACATTAGAGAATGTTGAATTTCAGTTAGAGAACGGAACGCCTGTTCCCGAACATTTCCACGTTACCGAAGTGGGACAAATCAATAAAAATTTTATTGATTGCGGCGGTGTAATCCGCAATGAAAAAGTAGTAAACTTTCAGCTATGGAATGCCAACGATTATGAACATAGATTGAAACCAGGAAAACTATTGAATATCATCAAACTGTCTGAAGAAAAATTGGGTATTGAAGATGCTGAAATAGAAGTAGAATACCAAAGCGAAACGATTGGTAAATACGATTTAGACTTTAACGGAAAATATTTTGTATTGAAGAATAAACAAACCGCTTGTCTTGCTCAGGATGCTTGCGGTATTCCAACAGAGAAACAAAAGGTAAAACTATCAGAGCTAAACAGTACCACTTGTTGCACACCAAATTCAGGATGTTGTTAATAGTATAATCATAAAAATAAATAAAAATGAAAATTGCATTATTCAGTGACATTCACGCCAATCTACCTGCATTAGAAGCATTTTTTGAAGATGTAGAAAAAAGAAATCCCGACAGTATTTATTGCTTAGGCGATTTGGTAGGCTATAACATTTGGGCAAATGAAGTAGTGAACGAAATCCGTAAAAGGAAAATACCAACCATTGCAGGGAATTATGATTTTGGCATCGGGCGTATGAGCAATGATTGCGGATGTGCTTATAAAACCGATAGTGAAAAAGGCAATGGCAGCGTATCTATTTCCTTTACCAACTCTATTATGAAAGATGAAGAAAGAGCCTATTTGCGTACACTTCCGGCACATATCAAAGTAGAATTTCAGTTGAACGAGGACAAGCTCAATTTACTATTGGTACACGGTAGCCCAAGAAAGATAAACGAATACTTATTTGAAGACAGGGAAGAAAAAAGTATGCTTAGAATTATGGAACAGGCAGACGCAGACATTATGTGTTTCGGGCATACGCATAAGCCATACCACCGTATTTTAAATTCGGGAATTGACGGACAAGACCATTTCAGACACGCCATCAATATAGGTTCGGTAGGAAAGCCGAAAGACAGCGATGTAAGAGGCGGTTACGTAATACTTACTATCAACGAGCAAAGTTCTGTATTGGATAAAGACAGTATCAGTGTGGAATTTATACGCTTTGATTATGATATTGAAAGAGCAGCAAAAGCAGTAGAGGAAAGCATTTTACCAAACGAATACGCAGAAAATTTAAGGAGAGGTTACTAATCTAAAAATTTATAAAAATGGAATTTCCAACCGATAGAAAGTATTCAAAAGAACATACGTGGATAAGCGTACACGACAACACAGGTACAATAGGCATTACAGAATTTGCACAAAGCGAATTGGGCGAAATCGTATATGCAGATTTACCCAATGTTGGATATAGTTTTCAGCAGGATGAAGTATTCGGCTCTGTTGAAGCGGTTAAAACGGTCAGTGATTTATTTATGCCTGTATCGGGTAAAATCATTGAAACGAACCAACGCTTATTAAAAGAACCAACACTAATCAATTCAGAACCTTTTGGAAATGGTTGGCTGATAAAAATTGAAATAAAAGATATTGCAGAATTAGAAAAATTATTGACATCAAACCAATATAAAGAACTTACAAATTAGCCACGCAATGCAACCAAAACTAAAATTCTTAGACAGATACCTTACCTTATGGATATTCCTTGCAATGGCAGTAGGTATAGGATTGGGATATATCTTTCCCGGTATTTCAAAAATTACAAATGCCCTATCCGTAGGCACTACAAACATTCCGTTGGCAATAGGTTTAATATTGATGATGTACCCGCCATTGGCAAAGGTTGATTATTCATTGTTACCTATGGCATTTAAGGATAAAAAAGTAATCGGTATATCCTTATTGCTGAATTGGGTTATCGGCACGGTACTGATGTTCGGTTTAGCAGTTTTGTTTTTACGGAACGAACCCGATTATATGACAGGCTTGATATTGATAGGTTTGGCAAGGTGCATCGCAATGGTAATCGTTTGGAGTGACTTAGCTAAAGCAAACAGAGAATATACAGCTATGTTAGTTGCATTAAACAGTATCTTCCAGATACTTTCTTATAGCTTCTTAGTTTGGCTGTTCATCAACGTATTACCTTCAAAATTAGGATTAGCCAACTTCAATGTAAGCGTATCAATGAAAGACGTAACCGAAAGCGTATTGATATACTTAGGCATTCCATTTTTAGCAGGTTTTTTAAGTCGTTACTTCCTTATCAAATCAAAAGGTACAGAATGGTATAACAGGAAATTTGTACCCCGAATATCGCCCATTACATTATATGCTTTACTGTTTACAATCGTATTAATGTTCAGTCTGAAAGGCGATAAAATATTGGAATTGCCAATGGATGTAGTAAAAGTGGCAATACCGTTAGTAATCTATTTTGTACTGATGTTTTTCGTGAGCTTCTTTATCAATAAATCCCTTAAAGTTCCTTACGATAAAAACGCATCCATCGCATTTACAGCCACAGGAAACAATTTTGAATTGGCAATAGCCGTAGCAATAGCGGTTTTCGGTATTCATTCGCCACAGGCATTTGTGGGCGTTATCGGCCCACTGGTAGAAGTTCCGGTACTCATATTATTGGTAAGGGCAAGTTTATGGCTAAAGAAAAAATATTATTGAAGTTAATTTAAGAACGTACAAGAGCATTTTGAAGCATCAAAAAACTAAAGAAAACCCTCTGAATTAGAGGGTTTATTGTTGGTTTAAGATTTTGAGCATTCTGCCCACCTCAATATCCATTCTCGAAAAGGCAAACCATTTTTTGCCCAGGTCTTTTAGTGATGCCCCGATGTGGTAAAGCTCCGTACCGTCAATAATCAAAAATCGGTCGTGGGCATCGGAAAAAAGCTTAATATCTACTGGAGGATATTGGCTATTGTAGCGTTGTAAGTCTAACCGTAATTGACTGCTGATGCTTTTGGTGTAGATAGTAGCGGTTACACTGCTGTTTCGCTTGCCTAATATGGTTAGTACCGTATCATCCACATAATTATCAAGCAGGATAATAGAACTTTTGGCATTGCGAATAATATCAGAAACAAAGGTATAGGCATCAAAAATCTGCCCATTGTAGAAAATGCCTTTTTCGCTGTGGAGCTTGTCGCTTTCCATAGCCTTAAAAATTTCTTCAAATTTTTGGTCGGCTTCCAGTTGCTTCAATTCAATACTATCCAAACGATGAAACAAAGCGGCATTGCTGATAAGCATTCTACGCATTTCCACAAAGGCTTCCATAATTTCAACACTGACTTTAACTGCTATATCTGAACGGAGTATAGCGGAAGCCATTGCGACCCCTTGTTCAGTAAAAACATGAGGCAAATAACGCCTTCCGCCGTAATTTAAACTTGAGGTTCCAATTTGGAACCTCAAGTTTTCAACTTCCTCTTCGGTCAGTTGAAAGCAAAAAGAGACAGGAAATCGCTCAATGTTTCTCTTTACAGCTTTGTTGAGGTTTTTTGTTTCCACTTGGTATAATGAAGCAAGGTCGCTATCCAACATCACTTGCTTGCCACGTATGGTATAAATCAGGTTCTTAATTTCCATTAGGCTAATGGCAGGTCTATTTTCCATTACTTCTTGTAACTTTTGTTTTTTCAAATTCAAAAGAGGTTTTGCAATCCTCATTCAACACGATATAAGCATCGAATTTTTTTCCTGCTTTGCTTTTCATTCCTTTGATGAGTGAAGTTTTTCCTTTACTGACTAGGCTTTCAATATCTACTATGCCTATTTGTACGCCGCACACATTGCGAAACTGTACCCAGCCACAAACTTCATCGGGACATTTCACGATTTTATCACGGATAATGAGTTGCTGGCTTTTGCATTTTGGACAAACCAATTTAGGCAGGTTGTTTTGGGCAATGGAAGTTTGCAGCAATTCATTGGTAATAGATGAAGCGAAAGCTTCCATTTCGCTTTGAAATGTTCCTGCATCGGCTTCGTTATCTTCGATTTTCTGCAATGTGAGTTCCCATTCGGCAGTCATTGCAACGTCCGCAATTTTTCGGTCTTTGACCAACTCATATACCTGTAATCCCTTTTCGGTGGGGATTAAAGATTTCTTTTCTCGTTGGATATAGTTACGAGTAAACAATGTTTCGATTATTGCAGCTCTGGTAGCCGGAGTACCGATACCTATATTTTGCAGGGCTTTCCGTTCGTCTTCATTTTCGATTTCCTTTCCTGCGCTTTCCATAGCCGACAAAAGCCCTGCTTCGGTATAAAGCACAGGTGGTTTGGTTTTCTTTTCCAAAACAGAGGCTTCTTTTATTTTGAGTTTATTACCCTTTTTCAGTTCAAGCAAATCTTGTATAGGTTCGGTATCATCGTCCGTAAAACTTCCCTTAATCGAACGCCAACCAGCTTCCGTAACTTTACTACCTTTTACGATAAAATCATAATGCAATACTTGTAAAGCCACATCAGTTATCTCTTTGATACAAGCTTGTGAAAGGGCTTCCAGCAATCGAAACGCAATCATATCGTAAACAGCATTTTCCTTTGCGTTCAGTGCTGACGGGATTTTGTCTGTAATTAATAATCCGTGGTGATCGGTAACACGTAAATCGTTCACAATACGTTTACTGAAACGCCCCCATTTCATTTTTGACACGCCTTGTTTACAGGTTTCCCTGTCCTGTAAAGCCCTCACTAGTTTGGGAATTTCTGCCCACATATCTTCAGGAATGTATTTGCTTCCAGTACGTGGATAAGTGATAAACTTCTTTTCGTAAAGACTTTGAGCAATATTGAGAGTTTCTTCGGCAGAAAGGTTCAGCTTTTTGTTGGCTTCCTTTTGCAAGCCAGTCAGGTCGAACAATAAAGGCGGTTGTTCTGTAACGCTTTTGGTTTCGACCGATATAACTGTTGCAGTTTCGCTTCGCTGAATGGTTTTCAGCGTATCATCGGCGAGTTTTTGGTCTTCCCATTTAGATTTGGAAAGACTTTTAAAGTCTATTAGATCCTTATTATGTAATAGCTGTATCTGCCAATATTTCATTATCGAGAAATTTTTGTTTTCCAAATAGCGTTTGCATATCAAGGCCAGTGTTGGTGTCTGTACTCTTCCAAGCGAATAGATGCCATTGTCGACGGCTATGGAAAGTGCCTGTGTAGCATTGATACCTACGAGCCAATCGGCACGACTTCTGCCTTGTGCCGCCTGATACAAGCCGTCAAATGCTGTCCCGTCTTTCAGGTTATCAAAACCTTGCTTTATTGCCTTTTCGGTAAGTGAGCTTATCCAAAGACGTTCAAAAGGTTTGTTGCATTTGAGGTATTCGTAGATATAGCGAAATATCAGTTCGCCCTCACGTCCTGCATCGGTAGCGACAATAATGCTGTGACTACGATTAAAAAGCTGTTCGATAACTTTCAGTTGCTTTAATGCTCCTGTATCAGCGGTATAGCCTTTATCTTTTTTAACCTTGCGAACGGTTAATAAAAACGGGTTGGGTAATATGGGTAGGGATGCTTTATCAAATCCCGAGATCCCATAATCTTCGGGCATTCCCAATCCTATAAGATGTCCGAATGCCCACGTAACAAAATAGCCGTTACCTGTAAGGTAGCCGTCCTTTTTATCAGATGCACCCACAAGTCCAGCTATTTCTCTTGCTACACTTGGTTTTTCTGCAATAATTGTTTTCATAATTGATTACCTTTTTACGCCTTTGGACTTTGTAGGAGCTTTGGGCTTTTCCTGTTGTTCCTGCTGCTGTTTGTTTTTTGGGTTTTGTTGCCCCGACTTCAAAGGCTCGTTGATGTTTTTGGTTGCTTCGTTGGTCTTGCCTTCCGAATTAACGGCAGTTTGCGTTTTATGGGCTTCGGTGGGTTTTACCCTTTCTTTATATTGATTAGGAAACTCAAAGCCTGTTTTTCCGGTATCCTTGTTGAAAGTGATATAACCCTGATACGGTTGCCCTTTTTTATCTTTCAATCCGTCAATGTAAACGGTTTGCCCGGCTTTGAAATCCTTATGCTGTTCATCGGTCAGTTCTTTGCCTCTGAATGTTTTTGGAGCTTCCTGCGGCTGGCTTTGCTGATTACTTTGTTGATTGTTTTGAGTTTGACCGTTGCTTTGGGTTTGCCTGTGGGAATTATTGCGGTCAAAAAGGAACTCAACATAACGCTTGTCAGCATTGAACTGTACCGTTGCCGAAAACTCCGTTCCTTTAGTGGAAATCATACCCTCTAACTTTAGCGGTTTACCCTCCATTAAAGTTTGCTTTTGCTCATCGTTCAGTTTCACGCCTTTAATTTCATCTGGAATTTTTATGAAATCCGTCCGTAAGGCAATAACATCATTTGTTAGCCTATCTATACTGATAATGGACGGCATCAGTTCGCCCGTTTTGGTGTTGGTCAGGTTGACCACACGCCCCATATTACCCGTTTCGAGCAGGTTTTTCTTGTCTTCATCCGTAAATTTGTGTCCGAAAAATTCAGAGTGGAGATTAGGTTCTTTTTTGATGCCGTGTATTCCTACTACAACTTTTCCATCTTCGGCTTGCTGTAAAGACAAACGGGCATCCGTGCGGAGGATAGTACCGCCGAGGTTAACGCCTATCGGTAAGAGTTCATTGGTTTTATAGCCTTTCAATAAAGGTTCAAGGAGGTTCCTTTTTTCAAGGTATTCCTTACTTAATCCGAGATTGTTCATTGTATCCCAATCAATCTGCTCCGGCTTATAGCGGTATTCGCTTTTTTCAGGTGTTGTTTGTGTTGTTGCCATATCTTTTTGATTTTCTTGTTTCTGTTCGATTTTTACTTCGTGTTCTTTCATTACTTTTTCGCCTTCGGGAGTAGGCTTATCTACCTGCTTTTGCATTTCCTGTGCTTTTTCAACTGCGATAGGTGCAGGCACTTTGAAGAATGAAAAATTGGTTGGGTTCTTCAATTGGCTGAAAAAATTGGAGAAGAAGTTGGAAAAGAAATCGCCGCTTTTATCCACACGCATAAACTGGTTTTGGTTTTTCTTCGTGGGGTCAACGGTTTCCATTTTCCCGTTCTCGTCTATGCTCTTTACGGCTTGGATTTTCATTTTTTCTTTATCCAGCACCAATAAGATGTCCGATAGTTGTTCGGGCATTTCCTGTTTGTTTGTGGTTTCTTCGCTCATAGTCTGAAAAATTTAAAGTTCGATGCCTAAAGTAAAACAAGCGGTTACTGCATTGCATCAAGTGGCACTCAATGGCAGTCTTTGTCTTTCATTGTCTTTCATTGGCGTTCATTTTGAGGGAGGGTTAAAGCTCTCTCTTATGAACTGATGTACATCAGATAGCTTGTAATACAATTTTCCACTTATCGTATAATAAGGTAGTTTGCCAATGGAGCGATACCGTTGCAGAGAGCGGTTGCTTATTTTCAGCATTTGGAGCAAATCCTGATTATCGAGCAGTTCCTCGCCATCTATGCTGTTGCGTTTCTTTTGCAACTCGTCTATATTATCGCCCAGTATATCAAGGCGACCCATCAAGCGTTCCATCCACGCCAAAAATTCCATTCTGTCAATATTCATAGGGATATACTTTTAAGGGTTCATACCTATTTTTTATCTGTCTTTAACTTTCTGCCTTTTTCGATATAGCTTTTGCTTTTTGCCATAAGCTCCTGTACAAATTCATCACTGCTCTGTATAGCATTTGCATTGAGCATATCTTTGATAGCCCCAATGGTGTAGAAATACTGACCGTAGATTTTTGAATAAGCAATCTCGCCTTTGGTTCGCATACGCCATAAGGTCTTTTCGCTGATGTGCAGGTATTGACATACCTCGTGGTTATTGAGCCACAGGTCATCATAACTTTTATCTTCCTGTCTTTTCAGATAGTCGGCAATGGCATTGATACGGCTGTTGAGCTGTTGCCACGCTTCTTCTTCAATGGTTATTATTTTCATTGCACAGCTTTTTAAAGTTCACTATGCAAAATTGTGAAAGGTGGCAGTGTTTGTCTGCCAAGCCTTGCCAATTGGTTTGGCGGTTTTTTGAAAATTTTTACAATTAGGGAAAACCCTTGTTTAATAAGGGTTTTAGGGGATGTTGGATATTTTGTAATGAAGTTTTGAGAGCATTTGCCAATTGGCAGATATGGGCAAAGAAAAAGCAGTACATTTTGTGTACTGCTTTTAAATTATTGCTTTGAAGTCGCTAAAGGTCTTTATCCATATATTCTTCGAGGGATATTTTGAGCTGGTCTAAAAATGCCGTTCGGGAACCTGCCCTTGTTTTCATTCGGTGGAAAGAGTGATGTATATCGTTTAAGGGAGTTCGGAATAGCACTTGAAAAATCAAAGCTAATTTTCGGATGCCGATTTTTCCGTGTGCAATGGAATTAGAAGCATAAAGAGCATATATCAGTTCGATAAGTGCATTTTGAGAATTTGTCCACGAAATATCCTTGTTTGCTTCTCCATTTAATAAAATCAAATCTGGATTTTCTTCGGGGCTGATTTTAGTAAGCATATAAGTATAAAGTAATTCATTCGCTATAATGTGGGCTATTTTGTTATCAAAATATGTTGAAAAGCTAAGGTCAATTTCAAATACACCACTCTTTAATCCATCGTGGTAATTGATTTGTCCGAGCCTGAAATAACTATGGTCACGGTCTATTCTGCCTGCACGGTAGTATCTGTAAAAATCCTCATTGCAAATAGTTTCTTTATATTGTAATTTGAGGGTTTTTAATAGGTTCTCATAATAGCTTTGGTGTATTTTGCCATTGCTCACAGGGCAGGTAGTTTCGATGCGGAAGACTTTATTATAGTAAATGAGCTTCCCTAAGATTTGTGGTTTAATGTTCTTGAAAAAGTCAATTTCTTGCTGTTCATTTGTAAATCCATCCTGTACGACTTGGGCTTTTATATTGAACAACATTTCCTTTAGGAACAGGGTCATTTGATAAGCCTCTTCCGCCGTTGGCATCTTTTGAGAAGAAAATTTATCTTCCTGATGATGAATTTGCGCTAATATCTTATTCAACACGATTTCCATAGCATAGTCGTTTAGAAGTTCTCACAATTTGTTTCGGAGCTGCATCTATTGTTGATATGCTAAAATTTGGGAATAATATTGAAACCAATATCACAGAATACCCCCAGTGGGGAGATTTTTATTGATATTTAAGTAGAAAGGAAAGGGCGAAAAAATGGGTAAAGCACTAATGTACTCTACCCATTTTTTATTACATTTGCATTAATGATTTACAAGGTAATCAAGTGAAAGCAAGTGCAGTAAGCACCATTACTAAATCGTTACCGATAGAGTTCTCCACTCTTGTAAACTACTCTTTATTAGCCGATTTAGGCTTTATTAATCTTTTTTACTAAAAAAATAAAATTAAATACTAAGAAATTTATGCCTTTTAGTAAATTCATCCGTGAAAATCTGCGAAATCTGTGGGAATTTATTATTTAATTTAAAACAAAAAAGACTGCCGAAGCAGCCTTCAAAAAATTAATCTGAACTTTACTGAAATATAATGATATGAAATGGTGTTTTATTTAATTACTGAATTTTCCAACTAATCCCGAACATAAAATTGGTTCCTGCCTGAGAAAAATAAACAGGTCCGTTATAAACATATCCGTTGTTTACATATTTCTGATTAAAAACATTATTAACCAAAAGCTTTAAAGCAACATCATTTTTTGCAATTTTAAACTGATACTGTGCATTAAAGTCGGTCAAAAAATAATCTTTCAACTGCAAATCCTGAGTTTCTGTATTGTCTAAATATTGTTTGCCAACATACTGATTCATCAAAGAAAACTGGAAATTTTTAGTAGGATTGAATTTCAGGCTTAGATTAGCAATCACATTAGGTGAAAAAGAAATTTCTGTATTTCCAAGCTCATTAATTCCTGCTTCATTTTCTATTCTGAAATCAAGATTTCTGTTTTGGCTCAAACTTACATTTCCCGAAACTTCCCATTGTTTTGAAAGTTTTGCCAAAGCACCAACTTCAATTCCTCTTCTGTAACTTTTCCCGGAATTGGTTCTGATGAATTCTCCGATATTGCTGATCTGTCCGTTCAGAACCAACTGATTCAGATAATACATATAATAAAGATTGGCTGTGAAAGCTACTTTCCCAAACTGTTTTTCAAGTCCGGCTTCAAAATCATGAAGTTTTTCAGATTTCACATCATTGTTTGCAATTAAATCATCACGATTAGGTTCACGTTGTGCATGGGCATAAGAAAAGAACACTTTTCCGTTACCCAATTTATAATTTACTCCCGCTTTCGGATTAAAAAACAGCCAGTTTTTATTCAGATTCGCACCTTCACCATCTCCTTCCATTAAGATTTTGGTATCGTAATCGATATTTCTCAATTGCAGATCTCCGAAAAATTCAAAATCATTTACTTTAATTAAAGCTTTCGCAAAACCTGCCACTTCATTTTTCACAGAACGGTTTCTGTAATATTCATGCTCCTGAATCTGAGGAACAAAAACATCGGTCACATTTCCATAATGTCTTCCGTAATATTGATTTCCGACTACCCCAAAATTCACATCAAGATTTTCAAATTTTCCGTAAAGAGTAGAAACAATTCCGTAAAAATCATTATTCAACCATTTTTTTCTGATAAAATCTGAATATTCTTCTCCATTAAAATCAGGCAAATTATATCTTGCATAAGGATCTCCCTGTTTGTAGTTTTCATAATATCCTCTTCCTTTGGTATAATGTAAAGTGGTTTCTAAATTCCATCTTTCATTAATTCCTTGTTCCCAAAGAAGTTGATAATGATTTTGCCTGTAATTATCGGTTTCATTGTCATAAAAGCCAACAATATTTTCCCAATTCGCATCATATATTGCACCGGAAACATTGTATTTCGGGTTGGTTTCCCATGTTTTTCTGTCGATTCCGTTCCATGCTTGGTAGGTTTTTTCCTTTCCGCCAAAAGCCATTAATCGAATTTTTGTTTTTCCTTCTTCAAATAATGCAGTAAAGTTGTAAGAATTTAAATCTGAAAAAGCTCTGTCAATATATCCGTCAGAATGAATATCTGTATATCTTCCCGTCACAGAAAGTCTATTTTTCCAAAATTTGCCTGAACCTACTTCAGCAGAATATTTATAAGTATTAAATGATCCGTAACTGTCGTCTGTTTTAAAGTAAAACTTATCTTCAGGCTCTTTTGAAATCACATTGATACTTGCTCCAAATGCCGAAACACCATTGTTTGAAGTTCCTACTCCTCTTTGAATCACGATTTGCGAAGCAGAACTCGTTAAATCCGGAACGTTCACAAAGAAAGTTCCCTGACTTTCAGAATCGTTGAACGGAACACCATTCATCATCACATTAATTCCCCTTCCAGCAACACCACGAATTCTGAAACCTGTGTAACCCACTCCGTTTCCTGCATCGGAAGTTGAGATAATGGAGGTTTGGTTTTTTAAGAGAATAGGTAAATCCTGTCCGAGATTTCTGCTGTCGAGATCTTTCTGTACATTGATGATTTCTTTGGCGACAGGCAATCTTTTGGTAAAGTTAACAGCTTCTATTTCTCTGATTTTCAGAGAATCTGTGTTTTGAGTTTGTGCGAAACCCAGAGAACTTGCGGTAAGTCCTAAAAAAAATAATCCTTTCATTCTTATAAATTTTTAAAATTTAATGGAATAAAAGGGGCGATTAAAAATGTAACAATTTGAAAATTTAACAATGCAGCAATGCCGAAACATTGGTAAACTGATACATTGATTGGTACACTTACAAAGTTCCCTAAACAGCATTATCTGTTCCAGGTTCATTGGGTATAATCTCAGCCCCCATTGGAGCACCCCTTTAATTTCGCTGCAAAACTACGACAATTTAATGATTTTCCAAATTTAATAAGATTTGTTGTTAGAATCTATGTAATAATAGTTGATATCGTCTTTAGTCACTTCAAACATTTTCCCCAATTTCCAGCTGTAATTTCGTTTTATATCAGCATATTCAAAAGGAATAATAATATTGTTGTTGACATCAATTACTCCAAATTTATCTTTTTGCGAAGCTACAATCATAGGGTTCGACAGATCTTCTCCTTCAAGAATATGAAGATAATCGTATTTCGGATAAATTTTAAAGTGAGAACGATCTGCAGGATTACTGAATTTAGAATCTTCAATAACACCATAAAGCCCGTTTAGAATATAAGCATGGAAAAGCTGTTTTTTAAATTCCATATTACATTTTCCTAAATCTGCATCATTATATTGATACACTTTTTTCCCAGTCATATCAATTCTGTAGGCAATATTGTTTTTCTCAACCGTAGCAAATTTTGCCGTGCCAAATTTCTTGGCTTTCGGGTTTGGAGAGTTTAAAAGGTTGCAATCTTCCGCGAAAAACATCGCAATGTGGTATTGCGGCGCGATAATGGTTTTGCCTTTCTGATTAACATATCCAAAATTATCGTTCTTTTTTTGCGGAATCAATAACGGTATATTTTCATTAATCGCTATCAGATTACTTTCAGAAAAAGTTTTAAAAGATGGCTTTGAAGTATTTTTTTTATTTAATAACTGATTATTTTTCAAATTTTTAGTCTGAGAAAACAAACTTGCAGACAAAAAAATAAAAATAAACTTAATCACTTTTTTCATAATCACTCGTGTTCAAAATATCTGCCAAAAATAGAAAATATAAAATTCATATTTATATAGAATCTAAATAATTTAATCACAAAAAAATATTAAAAATTCGTATTTTTGGGAGCATTTTTAAATGTTTGATAATTGTGAGATGTCATAAACGTGATTTTTGGGATTAATATATCAAAAAACCTCACAAACAGTTTATCCGAAAACAGTTTTTTCTGCTATTTTATTGCAAAGAAAATCACATTTTCAGAAAAATTCTTTATTCTGACTTTCGGAACTGAACAATTAGCTCACGTTCTAAAATGATGCAGATAATTTTGTTTTCCCGAAGTGAATTATATTTAATGATACTTCAATTACAAAAATCTGCTATTAACTTTGAAAAGAAACTTCTATTTATGAATATTTATCAGGATTACATCCAAGAGATTGAAGAAAGAAAAAGCCAGGGTCTTCATCCAAAACCTATTGATGGTGCAGAATTATTAAGTGAAATCATTTCGCAGATTAAAGATTTGGATAATGCACATAGAGAAGACTCTCTTCAGTTTTTTATTTATAACGTTTTACCGGGAACTACGAGTGCAGCGAATGTAAAAGCTCAGTTTTTGAAAGAAATCATTCTGGGTGAATCTTTAGTAAAAGAAATTACTCCCGCTTTTGCTTTTGAACTGCTTTCTCATATGAAAGGTGGTCCTTCAATCAAAGTTTTGTTGGATTTGGCATTGGGTAATGATGTTGCAATCGCAAAAGAAGCTGCAAGTGTTCTTAAAACACAGGTTTTCCTTTACGAAGCAGATACAGACCGTCTGAAAGAAGCTTTCCACAATGGTAACGAAATTGCAAAAGAGCTCATTGAAAGCTATGCGCAGGCAGAATTTTTCACTCAGCTTCCGGAAGCTCCTGAAGAAATACAAGTAGTAACGTATATTGCCGGAGAAGGTGATATTTCTACAGACTTATTATCTCCCGGAAATCAGGCTCACTCAAGATCTGACCGTGAACTACACGGAAAATGTATGATGTCGCCAAAAGCTCAGGAAGAAATCAAAGCTTTACAGGCACAACATCCTGATAAAAGCGTTATGCTGATTGCTGAAAAAGGAACAATGGGTGTTGGTTCATCAAGAATGTCTGGTGTAAACAATGTGGCACTTTGGACAGGTAAACAGGCAAGTCCTTACATTCCTTTTGTCAATATTGCACCAATTGTAGGAGGAACAAACGGTATTTCTCCTATTTTCCTTACTACTGTAGATGTTACAGGTGGAATTGGTATCGATCTTCAAAACTGGGTAAAAGTTTTAGATGAAAGCGGAAACCCGATTCGTAACGAAAATGGGGAACCTATTCTTGAAGAAAAATATTCTGTTGCCACAGGAACTGTTCTCACTATCAATACAAAGACGAAAAAATTATACAACGGCGATCAGGAACTGAAAGATATTTCTAAATCATTCACGCCTCAAAAGATGGAATTCATCAAAGCTGGTGGTTCTTATGCTATCGTTTTTGGTAAAAAACTACAAACTTGGGCTTCAGGAATCTTAGGAATCGAAATCCCTGCAGTGTATGCTCCATCAAAAGAAATTACAAAAGAAGGCGTAGGTCTTACCGCTGTTGAAAAAATATTTAATAAAAATGCTGTTGGTTTAGCACCAGGAAAAGTTTTGCATGCAGGTTCAGACGTACGTGTAGAAGTTAACATTGTTGGTTCTCAAGACACAACTGGTTTAATGACTGCGCAGGAATTAGAATCTATGGCAGCAACTGTTATTTCTCCAATCGTTGACGGAGCTTACCAATCTGGTTGTCACACCGCTTCAGTTTGGGATAAAAAAGCTCAGGCAAACATTCCTAGATTGATGAAATTTATGAATGATTTCGGTTTAATTACCGCTCGCGATCCGAAAGGCGAATACCACGCAATGACGGATGTTATTCATAAAGTTTTGAATGATATTACCATCGACGAATGGGCGATCATCATTGGTGGAGATTCTCACACAAGAATGTCTAAAGGTGTTGCTTTCGGAGCTGACTCAGGAACTGTTGCACTTGCATTAGCTACAGGAGAAGCTTCTATGCCGATCCCGGAATCTGTGAAAGTGACTTTCAAAGGAGACATGAAACAGCATATGGATTTCCGTGATGTGGTACACGCAACACAGTTGCAGATGCTACAGCAATTTGGAGGAGAAAATGTTTTCCAAGGTAGAATTATTGAAGTTCATATCGGAACGCTTCCTGCGGATCAAGCATTTACATTTACAGACTGGACGGCTGAAATGAAAGCAAAAGCTTCAATCTGTATTTCTGAAGACGATACTTTAATTGAATCTTTGGAAATTGCAAAGAGCAGAATCCAGATTATGATTGACAAAGGGATGGATAATCACCTTCAGGTTCTTCAGGGATTGATTAACAAAGCAAACAAGAGAATTACCGAAATTAAATCTGGAGAAAAACCAGCTTTAACTCCAGATTCTAACGCTAGTTATTACGCAGAGGTAGTTGTTGATCTTGACGTTATTACAGAACCAATGATTGCCGATCCGGATGTGAACAACGAAGATGTTTCTAAAAGATATACCCACGATACTATCAGAGATCTTACCTATTACGGAGGAGACAAAAAAGTAGATCTTGGTTTTGTAGGATCTTGTATGGTTCACAAAGGTGATTTGAAAATTGTTTCTCAGATGTTGAGAAATATCGAAAAACAAAATGGTAAAGTAGAATTCAGCGCACCATTGGTTGTAGCTGCTCCGACTTATAACATCATTGATGAGCTGAAAGCAGAAGGCGATTGGGAATTGCTGGAAAAATATTCAGGTTTTGAATTTGACGATACTGCTCCTAAAGGCGAAGCCCGTGTTGAATACAAAAACATGATGTACCTTGAGCGTCCTGGCTGTAATCTTTGTATGGGAAATCAGGAAAAAGCAGAAAAAGGAGATACCGTTTTAGCAACTTCTACCCGACTTTTCCAAGGAAGAGTGGTTGAAGATTCTGAACGCAAAAAAGGAGAATCTCTTTTGGCTTCTACTCCTGTTGTTGTACTTTCTGCAATAATGGGAAGAATTCCTAGTATTGAAGAATATAAAGCTGCTGTAGAAGGTATCGACTTAACAACCTTTGTTCCTTCTATTAAAGAATTGGTAACTGTTGGTCATTAATTAAACTGTCTTAAAACGATTTATATTATAAAGGTTTAATTCAATTCGGCCTTGGCAAGTTCAATCTTGGCAAGGCTTTTTTAATAAAGTCTCAGACTTATATAAGATGAAAGATTTTGATCTGTTTAGATTTAAATCTTTCATTTTTTTGTTTAGAACATTTCCAATTAAGGGTAATCTCATTTATTTTGACTTAAATCAATCATTCGATTTTAATTTTTTCCTTAACTTGATAGAAATAAAATATAGTAGTCATTCATTAGAAATTATTCTTTTCATTGATTGAAGGAACAGAATTTGATGAATAGATTTGAAAATAATTTTTAAATTTTGTTTAAACTAAATCTTTTATAAAATGATTTATTGCTATTTGAGGAAATAGAATTTAAAATATGAATGTCCGTAATTAGTAATAATTTAGTTTTTAACAGTTTGTTTGTCATTCCGGAGGAATCTAAACCTCTTTATTTTCAACGTGTTGAGATTTCTCAGGAATGACAAAATGACTGGTGATTTTAGCGTTATGATTAAAAATGGACATTCAAAATTTAGAATTATCGAAAACAGAAAAAAATAAATTAAGATATGACTTTCGACATTGACATGATTAAAAAAGTGTACGAGCGTTATCCTGAACGTATTGCAATAGCAAGACAAATTACAGGAAAGCCATTAACACTTTCAGAAAAAATTCTTTACACCCATTTATGGGAAGGAAATGCAACACAAGAATATGAAAGAGGAAATTCATACGTGGATTTTGCTCCGGACAGAGTGGCAATGCAGGATGCTACTGCACAAATGGCACTTTTACAATTTATGCAGGCAGGAAAAGCTAAAGTTGCCGTTCCTTCAACTGCTCACGCAGATCACCTTATTCAGGCAAGAGTAGGCGCAGAAGCAGATTTGCAGGAAGGAATTAATAAAAATTCAGAAGTTTTCAACTTTTTAAGTTCTGTATGTGATAAATACGGAATCGGTTTCTGGAAACCCGGAGCCGGAATTATTCATCAGGTTGTATTAGAAAACTATGCTTTTCCTGGAGGAATGATGATCGGAACAGATTCTCATACGGTGAATGCAGGAGGTTTAGGAATGGTTGCCATCGGAGTTGGTGGTGCAGATGCAGTTGACGTAATGGCAGGAATGGCTTGGGAACTTAAGATGCCAAAATTAATCGGTGTGAAATTAACCGGTAAAATGTCTGGCTGGACTTCCGCAAAAGATGTTATCCTGAAAGTAGCAGGAATTCTTACCGTAAAAGGTGGAACCGGCTGTATCGTAGAATATTTCGGAGAAGGTGCAATTTCTTTATCAGCAACTGGAAAAGGAACAATCTGTAACATGGGTGCTGAAATTGGCGCTACTACTTCTACTTTCGGATACGATGATTCTATGAGAAGATACCTTGCTTCTACAGGAAGACAGGATGTTGTAGATGCTGCAGATAAAATTGCAGAACATTTAACAGGTGATGCAGAAGTGTATGCAAATCCTGAACAATATTTTGATCAGGTAATTGAAATTAATTTATCCGAATTAACTCCACATTTGAACGGTCCTTTCACTCCAGATTTAGCGACTCCTGTTTCTGAATTCAAAGAAAAAGCTATAGCAAATGGATGGCCAATTGAAGTAGAATGGGCATTAATCGGATCTTGCACCAATTCTTCTTACGAAGATCTATCAAGAGCAGCTTCAATCGTAGAAGATGCCGTAGCGAAAGGAGTAAAACCAAAAGCTATTTTAGGAATTAATCCTGGTTCTGAGCAAGTGAAATTCACAGCAGAAAGAGACGGATTCTTAAATTCATTTAGAAAATTTGAAAATGCGAGAATCTTCACCAATGCTTGCGGGCCTTGTATCGGACAATGGGACAGAGAAGGCGCTGAAAAAGGTGAGAAAAACTCGATCATCCATTCTTTCAACAGAAACTTTGCCAAAAGAGCCGACGGAAATCCAAATACTCATGCTTTCGTTGCTTCTCCGGAAATGGTTGCTGCCATTGCAATTTCAGGAAGATTAGATTTCAACCCGATTACAGACACATTGACGGCTGAAAACGGAGAACAAATAAGATTAAATGAACCTCAAGGTTTTGAGCTGCCAGCAAAAGGATTCGCAGTAGATGACAACGGTTATCAAGCTCCATCCGCAGACGGATCTTCAGTTCAGGTAAATGTTAGTCCGACTTCAGACAGACTTCAGTTATTGGAAGAATTTCCTGCATGGGATGGTAAAAATATTACCGGAGCGAGAGTTTTAATTAAAGCTTTCGGAAAATGTACAACTGACCATATTTCTATGGCAGGACCTTGGTTGAAATATAGAGGTCATCTTGATAATATCTCAAACAATATGTTGATTGGTGCTGTAAATGCTTACAATATGGAAACCAACAAGGTTAAGAATCAGCTTGATGGTACTTACGGTGAAGTCCCTGCTGTACAAAGAGCTTATAAAGCTGCAGGAATTCCTTCGATTGTTGTAGGAGATCAAAACTACGGTGAAGGTTCTTCAAGAGAACATGCTGCAATGGAACCAAGACATCTTGGTGTAAAAGCTGTTTTGGTAAAGTCTTTTGCAAGAATTCACGAAACCAACCTGAAAAAGCAGGGAATGTTGGGGTTAACTTTTGCCAATGAAGCTGATTACGATAAAATTCAGGAAGACGATGTGGTTAACTTCTTAGATTTGGATCAGTTTGCACCCGGAAAACAATTGACCTTAGAATTTATTCATACAGACGGAACTAAAGATATTGTAATGGCAAATCACACGTACAACGCTCAGCAGATTGACTGGTTCAAGGCTGGTTCTGCTTTGAATCTGATTAAGCAACAGGAAAATTAATATTTTAGTTTAAAATAATAAAAAAACCAACTTTATTAAAAGTTGGTTTTTTTATTAGCTTATTTAAAAATTTAAATGAGACAAAAAAAATCAACCGTTTCTGTTGATCTTTTTTTTAATAACTAATTTATCTGATGCCAATTCGTTCCGTCACTCTGGAGTTGGTAAACTCCAGTTGTAATGCTATTAACTGTAGTGCCTAAACTATTAATAAAAGAACTAATATTTGTAGTTCCCGAACTTGTATTCTTTTTCACGATATACATTCTTCCGGCACATGAAGATGCTGCAGGAAGAGTGATGGTAATCGCAGAAGCATTATTGGCAATTACAGTAAAGAAATTTTCATCTAAAGTTGTACTTGCTGTAATGGTAGCGACAGACTGTGATACAGATCCGTTTACCTGAAATGTAGAGTTAGCGGTAGTTCCTGCCATATTAATCCCTACTCTCACGTTAGAATTAAGACCTGTTCCCTGCAAACGCATCATTTCAACATATGCAGCAGGCGTGTAATTATACTTCCTGAAAATCATTGGCTCATTTCCATCATCTCCTATTGTAAAAACCATTTGTCCATTATCGCTCGTTCCTGCACTTCCGAGTTCAAAAAAATCTGTTCCTGCGCTAGAACCTCTCATCAAAAAGTTTCCTGATGCATCTGTGAAAATTACAGGCTTGTAAAAACTGGCTCCACCTGCTTCAAACTGTAGTGCAGAAACACCACTTGTTCCTCGAACGTATGTTACCGAAGCATCCGGCTGATTGTAAGGAATAAGGCTTGATGTACTTTCATAAAGCCCTAATGTCTGTCTTCTCCCAAATTCCAGCATTGATGTATTATTGGATCTTATAGACATCGGAACATCATTAATAGTTCCTAAAAAGTTAGCAGATGTTACATTGCTGTTACCGGTAAGAAGCCAGTTGGATGCTCCTGCCTGATTCGCAGGAACCCAAGCTGTACCATTCCAAGTCAATACCTGATTGGTTGTAGCGCCTTGTTGTGCAATTCCTAACGGACTTGCCGTAGATCCGTTTCCTGATAAGGTTGCATTCGTAACCACTTTTACCGAACCTGCATCTGCTAGTGAAGCTATAGATGTTGCAGAAACATATTTTACTACACCATCGCTATCAAATGCCATGATAGAATCTCTGGCAGCAGCATTAGAAGCAGCCTGAGTTATTCCTCTTACTCTTAAGCTTCCGTTAACATCTAATGTATGTGTAGGATTTGATGTATTGATCCCTACCTGACTAAAAATTAAAAAAGGAAAGCATGAAAATAAAATATATAAGACTTTCATATAAGTTGAATTTAGTTGATTTGTTGCCAATTTGTTCCGTCACTTTGCAATTGAATTACTCCGTTAGGTAAAACTGTTGAAGATGAACTTAGTCTATTTAAATAACTTGAAATATTTACCGTACTTGAAGTAAGTTTCTTTAAAACATAAATTCTCCCTCTAGATCCAGATGCAGAAGGTAAAGTGACTGTTATCGTATTTGAATTATTAAGAAGAACCGTGTATTGAGTTTCTGTTAAAGTTGTACTTGCAGTAATTGTAGAAATACTTCTTGAAACAGAACCTTTTACTTCAAATGTCGAATTGGGCTGATTACCATTTACATTAATACCGACAGTAACTCTACTATCAAGTCCCAATCCCTTCATACGCATCATTTCTACATAAGAATTGGTAGAATTGTTATACTTTCTAAAAACAATAGGCTCATTTCCGTCGTCCCCGATAGTAAACCGAAGAGAACCATCATTATTACTTCCGGAAGAAGTTGCCTCAAACCAATCATTACCTGCTGCCGAACCACGAAAACCAAAATTACCACTGCTGTCTGTAAAAAAAACAGGTTTGTAGATCTGGCTCATAGAAGATTCAAACTGTAAAGAAGAATTACCATTGGTCCCTCTTATATAAGCTACAGCATCGTTTGGCTGATTATAAGGGTAAAGACCTGTATTGCTGGAATCAAAAAGACCTAAAGTCTGCCTTCTCCCAAATTGCAACATTGTTGTATTATTAGAACGTATATTAAAACTAATATCATTGGTAGCTCCCAAAAAGTTTGTAGACAATGTGTTACTATTCCCTACTGAAAGCCAGTTACTGGAACTTATCTGATGTACAGGAACCCAGCCTGAAGTATTATCCCAACCTAATGCCTGATTGATACTTGCAGAAAGAGACGAAATACCTAAAGGATTGGATGAAGTTCCCGTTCCTGTAAGTTTTGAATTGGTAACCATTGGAAAAAATCCCTGAGGAATTTGCTGTATGATCTGCGAAGAAGAAGCATATTTTACCACTCCGTCATTTTCAAAAACCATTACAGAGTCTTTAACGGTACTTGTTCCTGCTGTGTTGATGGATCGTATTCTTAATGATCCGTTTATATCTAATGTTTGGGAAGGAGACTGTGTCTTAATACCAACGTTTTGAGAAAAACAAAAAAAAGGTATTAGAAATGCAATTGCACATACTATTTTCAATAGCTGTTTCAAACTAATTTTATTGTATTTCGACATCATTGTGATTTTTATATACTAAATACGAATTGCAAAGTAACAAAATTTAATTTTAATTTCAGCCAAGTTGTTGAAATTGTGCTTACTAAAATATAAATGTAACATTTCAGATTTTTCAGCGTCTAACTTATTAAATTTAAATCATCAGATGAAGAAAACTGTACTCACACTTTCTATTATTGCCTCAACATTCATTTTTGCACAAGAAACCAAAGATAATAAAGTAAAAGAGAAGGAAATAGAAGGTGTAGTGATTACCAAAACTAAAAAAGCTGTAGAACAGAAAGCCGACCGTACCATCTTCGATTTTTCGGAGCAACCGCATTTGAATAACGGAAATGTATTGGAAGGCATCAAAAAACTTCCCGGTCTTGTTTCTACAGATATTGCGGGAATGATGTATCAAGGGAAGATATTGGATGTTTTCCTCAACGGAAGACCATTAAACATTTCCAGTAACGAACTTAATTCTTTTCTGGAAGGAATGCCTGCTAATTCTGTAGAAAAAATTGAAGTCATTACGCAGCCGGGAGCAGAATTCCCTGCAACTTCGGGTGGTGCAATTATGAATATTATTACCAATAAAAATGCTAATAAATATTTAACAGCAACCTATTCCGGGAACTATAATTTTTCTAATGAGGGCAAACTGAGAAGCAGAACCAGCCACTCTTTAAATCTTAATGCAAGAAATAAATTGTTTGGATGGCAATTAAGCGCAGGACAAAACTACCGTGAAAGTATGCTGAATTCAAATCAGGATAATCTGATGTTTGCTAACACAGACAGAATCGGGAGAGGATATTTTGCCAAATCTGGTTTAACATTTGATCTGGGCGAAGACAGATTGCTCTTGAACTACGATATTTATCATAACAAAAACAGCAATTACACATCCAGTAATGGTTTAGCAGATATTTTAATTTCCAAAAACCCTAATGTTTTTAGAGAAGTTTCCTTCGATGCTTTTGATGCTGCCAAAACTAATAATCTGAGACAAGAAGCTGTTGCCACCTATCAAAAACGTTTTTCTGATGATAAATCAAAAAAATTAGACTTTCAGTTTGGATATACAAAATCCAACAGCAAGTTCGATCAGGATAATATATTCAGAAAAGGATTATTTACAGACTCTTCAATTGGAGAAACGTATAATTTCACTGCCGGAAATGTCCTAGAAAACAGTTCAGATATGAGAATTGCCAATTTTAAAGTAGATTATTCTCAACCTATAAAGATTTTAGATGAAGGAAAAGTAAGCTTGGGCGGACTTTACGAAAAGCAAAATTTTGATACCGAAAGTAAGGGCTTAACTAATCTTGAATATCAAAGACAAACCACTTCTACCTACTTAGAATTTCAGGCAAAACTGAAAAAATTTGATTTCATTGCCGGAGCAAGAGCAGAAAATTATGACATTTCGGGTATTACAAGACAAGATAGTGCAACTACGATCATTCAGAGAGATTTAATTCCTTTTAATAAGTTTAAAATTTTCCCAAATGCAAGTGTGCAATACAATGTGATGAAGCAGGTTTATGCATTGGCAAATTATAACAAGAAGATTAATCTTCCGAGTATTTCTGCGTTGAATCCTAACAACAGTACGTTTCAGGGACCGAATACACAAGTAACAGGAAATCCTTTTCTTCAGCCAACTATTTTTGACAATTATGAGGTGAAAATTTCGGCTTTTGATTATGCATTTATTGGCTACAGCGTAAGTAATGCAAAAAATCAGGTGGCACAAATCATCAGAAGAGAAGGAAAAAACATCTTTAATGAGCAGGTAAATATTTCTGACATGAAAATTCACAATTTCAATGTTGGCTTGCCTATTCCTTTTATGCTGTTTACAAAACCATTAAGTGAGATTATGAAGTTTGACTTTAATCCAGATAAAATCAATTTTATGTATTTGTACGCAGGATACCAAAAACATGATATTAATAATTTAAAAAACAATGGCTTTTGGATTTTTAATCTAATGACTCAAATTCTTCTTCCAAAAGATATTAAAATGACTGCTAACTATAGTTATCTTACCCCAAGAGCAGGATACTTTTATTTTACGGCAGAAAAACCATTTAATAATTCTTTGGATATTACTTTAACTAAAAAGTTTATGGATAATCGTTTAACGGTTTCTATTTTCGGAAATGATATTCTGAATGGTCAAATCATGCAGATAAGAACCAATAATCCGGATGGTGGGCAAAGTCTTTTCATCAGAACTAAATATGACAGCCGAAACTTCGGACTTTCTGTGAACTATAAAATCCCGACAAAAAATAAACTGGCAAAAGAAGATGCTAATATTTTGAACAGTAAAAAAGAAGAAACCGGGGGCGTTATGCAAACAGGACAATAATTTTATTAGGACAAAAAAATAAAATCGGCTTCCAAAATATTGGAAGCCGATTCTTTATTAACGAAATATGTTATTTCTTAATTATCTTGATTGATTGTTGAGAGCCATCCTTCATATCAAGTTGCAGAAGATACATTCCGGCAGAAAGATCATTTAATCTTAAAACCGCTTCCGGTTGATTAATCGTTCTCAATAACTTCCCTGAAAGATCAGAAACTCTTACTGTTTTTACCAATTCTGGTTTGGTAATATTGATAATTTCAAAGAATGGGTTTGGATATACTTTAATAGCATCTCTTTTATCAATTTCTGAAGTCGAAAGACAATTTGTATCTACTGTAGCCGTAACCATAGTTCTTGGTGATTCGCAAGCACTCACAACTTTCCAGTTGTAGAAGAAATAGAAATATTCTGGATAACCTGAAAAACTTTGTCCAGTAAGAGAAATTAATGTTGAACTATATGGAAATGTAGCGCCTGCCGTATTTCTATATAAGCTTGTAGATGTACTTCCCATTTTCATATAATAATTTCCTGCTGGTACAGAGATGTTTAATGGTACAACTTGAGGAACAGACGTACTACCGCCAGAAGTAGTTGTGTATGATACTGATTGTACCAATGTTCCTGCTGCTGTATAAACCTCAATAGAACCAGTTTGTCCTACTGTATTCGGGAAAACATCAACAGATTCTATCGTTAGATTCGTGTTTGCAGTAAAGAAAGTTCTGTAAGTTTCTAACGTACTGTAACCACCTGCTCCAATTGTTGCATTTAGAGGTCCAACACTCGCAGTAGATGGAGTTGAAGCAGAAACCCAATAGTTAGTGGTATTGTTAAGAACTGGTGTTGTAAAAGAAGTTCCTGTACCTACATTATTACCACCTGTTGCAGCATCGTACCAGATAAGAGAACCACTAGAGACTGCAGTAAGCGTAGCAGAGTTATTAGGACATACTGTCGTTCCGTTTGTAGAAGTTATTACAGGTGGTTGACATAAAGTTGTAAATGAAACACTCTGTGGAGACCAGTCACTAATATCAGTAGTAGAACATCTTGATCTTACCCATACATAATACATGGTAGAAGGTGCCAAAGATGAAATTGTAGTAGCTAAACCTGAAACACCTATTACGGATGGTACAGTAGAAGATGTTGGAGGAGTGCTTGAAGTACTGTAATATACATCATAGCCGTTTGCAGGAGGTGTTGTTGATGCTATCCAAGAAACTTGTGCAGTGATGGGAGTAATTGCAGAGATACTTGTTGTAACAGGAGCGAAACAAGTTGGTATCATCTCCCAATATACATCATCCCAATAATATGATTTGCCATCTGCAGTATTCATAATTGCTAATCTGGCATTTGCCGGAACTGAACTTGGAACAACAACTTTATACTCAGAAGTTGCATCATACAAAGTATTTGATAGACTTAATGCTTGTATTACATTAAACGTTCCCGCATTTGTAATATCAGTAACATATCCTACATTTAAAGTTCCTGTAGCAGTGCTTACTCTTGCTTTAAATCTTAACCAATGAGTGCCCGCATTCACATTGCTGAATTGTGGTAAAACAACTACCGATGGATTTTGCGTACTTGTGCTATATTGATAAATATTTCTTGTACCCGAAGCCGGTGTTGTTGTGCTAATAGTCTGTGTTCCATTTGTTGTAATAATTCTCTCCCAACAATCCGGCACAATATTTCCTGTAGTGTAAGAATCAAAATTTTCAAACATTGAAGTTAAAGATCCACATAATGTTTTGAAAGAGGGTGCAGCAACCCAACTACTTTTGTCAGATGTACTACAAACAGATCTAACCCATACATAATAAGTCGTATTACTTGCAAGACCATTAATAGCAGCAGTAGTTACTCCAGCTGTCACCGTACCAGAAGGCACAGTACTAGCAATAGGATCTGTGCTTGATGTTGAATAATAATATTCATAACCATTTGAAGGAGTTGAGGGAGAAGCCGACCACGATACACTTCCAGATGAAGACGTAAGTGTTGTTGTAGTAAGAGAACTTGGCGGTAAACATGAAGGTTTTGCCTCCCAATAAACATCATCATAATATAAAGTAGTTGCCGAATTTCCCGGATTTCTGATTGCTAACCTTGCAGTTGCAGGAACAGTTGCAGGAACCTCAACCGTATATTCTGAAACAGGATCTGAATAAGTTGTATTGGCAATTGACAGTGTTTGTAATGGTACAAAGGTACTTGCATCTGAAAAATTAGTAATATATCCAACAATTACATCTCTCGGTGCAGTAGTTACCCTTGCCTTAAATCTTAACCAATGTGTATTTGCATTGATGTTATTAAAAATTGGTAATATTACAATATTTGAATTTCCGCTAGCTGCATATTGATACATATTACCTGTACCTGAATTGGGCGTTGTTGCACTTACATTAACGGTTCCTTGTGCATCAAGTCTCATCCAACATGCGGGAAAAAGAGCAGATGAACCAGTCGCATAGCTATCAAAGTTTTCATACATAGAATTTATAGGAACACATGCTGTTACAAAAGTATGAACATACGTCCAAGCACTTTTTTGCGATCCACAAACACTTCTTAGCCAGAAATAATAATAAGTTCCTGCTGTAAGCGCTGAGTTAATACTCAAATTGGTGGTTGAAACACTGCCCAAAGCTGCCGCAGTATTTGAGGGAGGCACATCAGAAGTTGAATAATAGTATTCGTAGGTTGGGCTTCCTGAAGCAGGAGCAGACCAATTTAATACAGCTGAATCGGTTGTGCTAGATGCTGTCGTAATATTTGTTGGCAAACCACAAGTCTGGTTAATTCCCAAAAATGTAATATTAGAATAAATACTTGATCTGGTACCAGTACCGGGAGTATCAGGATTTACATCGGTAGTTGCACTTCTGTAGAGACTTCTGTTTGCGTAAGTGCTTGTAGTACTCGTAGTGTAAAATCTGTTTGTAGCTGTATTGGTACCTGCTTTATTTTCATCAACAGCAACAACAAGGTTTTGATTTCCATTGTAAACAAATGGAGTTGGAAGTGTAATAGTGACTTCACCATTATTATTTACAACTACTCCGCTGAAAACCTGTGTAAGTGATGAGACAGGAATCCAGTCTGTCGTACTGTCAAACGAGTTTTTATCCGTCGTTCCCATATAAACAACCCAATCATCACTATTTGCGATGGTACTTCCTGCTCCTAAATATAATTTAATGCCTGTGATAGATCCGTTGGCATTAATTTCAGTGGCATTAAAAATTTGTTGACTATAGGTGTAAGCGGTGCTCATAACAACAGGCACTACTCCCGTAGTAGTTCCGCTTCCAATATTTACCTGTGCATTTACTGTAGAATTTGCTGCAACAAGCATAACAAGTCCCATTGCTAGACTCCGAAATTGAGAATTAATTTCTTTCGGGATCGAAAAAAAGTTGTAGAAATGTTTCATGTAAGTTTAAATTAGATTCAAACAAATTTAACATTTTTTTAACAACATACAATATTATTATAAAAACATTACAATAAGAACATTTAATATGAATTATAAGCAAAGATATTCACAACTAATTACATTGAATTTAAATTCTAAAAGATTATTCGCAAGCTCTCCAGATCGCATCATTTTGCGGAACAGGAGCTATAATAATGATATTTTCTTTCGTTACAGGATGAATAAACTCCAACCTTCTTGCATGAAGATTAATTCCTCCATCAGGATTAGAACGGGATGCACCATATTTCAAATCACCTTTTATAGGAACTCCGATCTTGGAAAGCTGCGCACGAATTTGATGATGCCTTCCTGTTTCAAGATCAATTTCCAAAAGAAGATAATTATCTAAAGTTTTAATAATCTGATAAGTAAGAATAGATTCTTTGGCACCCTCTGTTAATTTAGTAAAAACAATTGCCTTATTATTTTTCTCGTTTTTCTTCAGATAATGTACCAATCTTTGGCTTTGAGGAATCATTTCTTTAGCAACTACAGCCCAGTAAGTTTTCCTGATTTCCCTGTTTTTCACCATTTGAGTCAGCCGGGAAAGTGCTTTGGAAGTTTTAGCATAAATTACCAAACCAGATGTAGGTCGGTCGATACGATGAACTAAACCGAGAAAAACATTTCCCGGTTTATGATCTCTTATTTTTATGAAACTTTTAATGGAATCTAATAGTGGTTCGTCTCCGGTTTTATCACCCTGTACGAGCTGTCCCACTTTTTTGTTGATCACCAAAAGATGATTATCTTCATATAGAATTTGCTCTTCCATAGTTTACTGACGCGTAGCTGATCTATTTGTAAATGAAATGATTACACCTCCTAACAAACCAATTGTCTTGATGAAAGAAAGATTAGAATCTATAGGTAAGAATGCTCCAACAATACACAGTGCTGCTGCACCATACATTGGATATCTAAACTTTTCATTCTGAAGCAACGGTGCCTGTAAAATAAAACTCAGACCTATCAAAAGATAAAACAATTTGTTTTTGATGATTACATTTACTTCAGGTGAGAAAAGATTAAACCATCCCACAACCAAACATAATATCGCCAAAACAGAGATTACTCCCTGTGCCACTTGTAAATTGTTATTTCTCATTAGTAGCTTTCATTTTGGTTTGGGAAATCAGAGCTTTTCACATCTTTTACATATTGCGCAACCGCTCCTGTAATTTCTGTATATAAATCTAAATATCTACGCAAAAATTTTGGAGAGAAACCTTTATTCATTCCCACCATGTCATGATACACCAAAACCTGACCATCACAATCTGCACCTGCTCCGATTCCTATGGTTGGAATACTGATGCTTTCTGAAACTTTTTTAGCCAAATCTGCAGGAATTTTTTCTAAAACAACTCCAAAGCAGCCCAATTCTTCCAGAAGTTTGGCATCACTAATTAATTTTTCTGCTTCTTCTTCATCTTTAGCTCTTACTTTATAAGTTCCGAATTGATAAATAGACTGTGGTGTTAATCCCAAATGTCCCATTACAGGAATTCCGGCATTAATTATTTTCTTAATTGATTTTGAAATCTCTTTACCGCCTTCTATTTTTATTGCATGAGCTCCACCCTCTTTCATCATTCTTACAGCAGACTCCAACGCTCTGTCTGGATTACTCTGATAGGTTCCGAAAGGAAGATCTGCAATTACCAAAGCTCTGTCTATTCCCCTTACTACACTTTGCGTATGATAAATCATCTGATCTAATGTGATAGGCAAAGTCGTTTCAAAGCCCGCCATTACATTTGCAGCAGAGTCTCCGATCAGGACAGCGTCAATTCCGCCTGCATCTACCATTTTTGCAGTAGTATAATCGTACGCAGTAAGCATTGTAATTTTTTCCTTATCGAATTTCATTTTTCGTAAGGTTTCTGTGGTAACTCTCTTAATTTCAGAATGAACAGACATAATATAATTATTATTTAAAAGTTAAAAAAGTCGGCTTTAGCCGACTTATATGTTTGTAATCTATAAAACTACGTGACCGAGTTTCATGAGTTTATCGTGATTCAGAATTTTGATATTTCTGCCGTCTACTTCTATCAGACTATCCTGTTTAAATTCGGAAATCAGTCTAATAGCGCTTTCTGTTGCAGTCCCAATAATATTGGCAATTTCTTCTCTAGTTAATGAGATTTTGATAAAACCTTCAGGATCTGTACCCAGCTTTTGTTCCAGAAGAATTAAAATTTCAGCCAATCTTTCTCTTACTGTTTTCTGAGCAAGGAAGGTAATGGTATTTGAAGATTCTCCCAATTCGTAAGATATTTTCTGAAGCATAATGAATGACAGCTTCGGATCTACTTCAAGAAGATCCATAAAGATATCTGCCGGTAGAAAAGTACATTCTACCTCTGTCATTGCTTCAGCTTTAGCTTGGAAATTTTCACCGCACAACAATGCACGATAGCCAATGATATCTCCTTCTTTTATAAATCTTAAAATCTGATCTTTACCAAAAGATCCTGACTTTGATAATTTTGCAGCTCCTTTTTCTAAAACATACACTCCTTTCGGAATTTCACCATCATCAAAAATGATGTCGTGTTTCTGAAAACTAAGCTTTTTTTTAGCATTAAGATATCTTTCGAAATCAGTACTTGAAAGCCTCTCTTTGAAGGAATTATCGTTAAAAACCTTAGCAAATCTTTCTTCAATAGCAATCTGTTTTTCCTGCGACATTTTAGTATGACATTTATCACAAAAATAGAACATTTTAACTCGATAAACAAAAAAAAATGTTATAATTTTGTGAGTCAATAATTTATGAAGATGAGCGAGAACTGTTTTCATTGTGGACAAGACATAGAGAAGGAAAGAATTTCTTTTGACGACAAAACTTTCTGTTGCAACGGTTGCAAATCTGTATATGAAATACTGAATATCAATAATCTAAGTAATTTCTACGAACTAAATAAGAAAGCAGGAATACGACCAAGCGATGAAAATTCTTCTCAGTTTGATTATCTCGACACTCCTGAAATTTTTGAGAGAATAACAGATTTCTCAGAAGGCAGTACAAGTCTTGTTACTTTTAAAATTCCCGTAATCCACTGTTCATCATGTATTTGGCTTTTAGAAAGCCTTCACACCATTCACAAAGACATTAAATATTCTCAGGTAAATTTCACAAGAAAAACCCTGCAAATTTCATTTAACCATAACGATTTAAAATTAAGCGAATTAGCTAAATTCCTAACCAATTTAGGCTACAAACCCGCAATCAGTCTTGAGACCGCAGAAAAAAACGAAGATCATCTTGATAAATCCTTGTTGGTGAAGCTTGCCATTGCAGGATTTGCTTTCGGTAACGGAATGTTTCTCGCTTTTCCGGAATATATTGGCGGCGAAGATGTCTGGATGGAACATTACAAAGGATTATTCAGATTTTTAATGTTCATGCTATCCATTCCCGTGGTACTTTATTCAGCTTCAGATTATTACAAATCTGCTTGGTATGGCTTAAAAAACAAAATCGTAAATATTGATGTCCCAATTGTTTTGGGAATATTCGTTTTGTTTGCAAGAAGCGTGTATGAAGTGGCAACAGATTACGGACCTGGATATTTTGACACCTTGTGCGGACTTTTATTCTTCATGCTTTTAGGCAAAATGTTCCAGAAAAGAACGTACAGCTCACTATCTTACGACAGAGATTACAAATCGTTTTACCCAATTGCTGTTACCAAAGTAGATTTTGGAGGAAAACAGGAAAACATATTGCTTTCTGAAATTAAAATTGGTGACAGAATTCTGGTAAGAAACCAAGAAATCATCCCTGTAGATGCTATTTTGATTAATGGCGAAGGAAACATTGATAACAGTTTTATCACAGGAGAAAGCGAAAGCATTAGTAAACAGCCAGGAGACAAAATTTTCGCAGGCGGAAAACAGATTGGCTCATCTCTGGAACTGGAAGTCATCAAAAATGTAGACCAGAGTTACCTTACACAGCTTTGGAACAAAGAGGCATTTAAAAAACACGAGACCGGTTTAGATACTTTAATCAATAATATCAGCAAATATTTCACATTCATCATTTTAGGGATTGCTTTAATATCAGGAATTTACTGGTCATTTATCGATTTAGAGAAGATGTTTCAGGTGATTTCTGCAATTCTGATTATTGCTTGTCCGTGCGCCTTGGCTCTTTCATCACCTTTTACTTTCGGACATATCATGAGGATTTTAGGCCGAAATAAATTCTATGTGAAAGACACTTTAACGATTGAAAAAATTTCTAAAATCGACGCAATTGTTTTTGATAAAACCGGAACAATTACCCAGAGAAAGAAAACCAATATCAAGTTTGAAGGTTCTGAAATATCTGAATTTGATTTGATGAATATTAAAACTTTACTGAAAAACTCTAACCATCCCCTTTCAAAATCACTCTATGATTTTATAGAAATTAATGATAACTACCTCCCGGTAGAAAACTTTGTGGAAATTTCAGGTAAAGGTTATGAAGCAAGCATACGGGGGAATATTTACAAAATAGGCTCTGCAAAATACAATAATCAGGAATCTAAAAATCTTGAAACTGCAGTGCATATAAGCAAGAACAATCAGTTTTTGGGTAAATTTATTTTTAAAAATGAATACCGCGAAAATCTTAAAAACCTATTTACAAAACTGAATCTTTACAAGATATTTATTCTGAGTGGAGACAATTCTTCAGAAGAAAATCAGCTTAAAACAATCATTCCGAATGTGAGTTCTATGGCATTCAACCAAAGCCCTGAAGACAAACTGAATTACATTCAAAACCTACAGAACAAAGGGATGAAAGTCGCTATGCTCGGAGACGGATTAAACGATGCGGGAGCACTGAAACAAAGCAACGTAGGAATTGCTATTTCTGATGACACCAACAGCTTTACACCTTCATCGGATGTTATTATGAATGGTGACAAAGTATCCAATCTTGATGATTATTTAAATGTCTGTAAAGGATCAATCACTATTGTGAAATTAACATTCGTAATCAGTTTTCTTTACAATATCGTAGGTCTCAGTTTTGCAGTAAGCGGAAATATGTCGCCATTATTTGCTGCCATACTTATGCCGATAAGTTCAATTACAGTGATTTCATTTACTACACTTTCAACCTGGATTCTCGGCAGAAAATACTTCAAGAAGACCGCTTAAACAAGCTTATTTAGACTTGTTTTAAATTAGCAGGAAGCCGCATTTCGTGATTAATATCATTATTTTTCACTAATTTTGAAGCCCATAATACTTTAATTTTGTTGTCTAATGGATATTCTATATTTAATGATCTTGTGCAGCGTTTCTTTGGCTGTAGTTTTTCTGGTCGTTTTTATAGTAAACGCCAGAAAAGGGCAGTTTGAAGATGATGAATCTCCTGCTGTAAGAATTCTTTTTGAGGACGAAATAAAAGATGACAAAAAAGATTCTGGCGACAAAAATGATAAAGAGGAAAAAAGAGAGATATAATAAAATTGAAGAAAAAAGTGAATAGTTAATATGGAGACACAAAAGTTTAGTTATGACAACAGTATTGTTAGGGCATTCCTATACGCGACCATAGTTTTTGGTATTATAGGATTTTTGTTCGGCCTTACTGCAGCATTGATGCTTTTCTACCCTGAACTTCCTGAGTTTTTGTTCGGAACTGATGATACGACGATTAAAAGTCTTTCATCCGGAGACATTTCGGGACTGATTAGCACGAATGGCGCATTTGGTTTTGGTAGAATAAGAATGTTACACACCTCCACAGTAATCTTTGCATTTGTATGTAATATTGTTTACGTGGGTGTTTATTATTCTACACAAAGACTATTAAAAACAAGAATGTATAGTGATACCTTGTCTTGGATTCATTTCTGGACTTGGCAATTGATGATTGTAGCTACATACATCACATTCTTTATGGGAATCAATACCTCGAAAGAATATGCAGAACATGAATGGCCAATCGATATTTTAATCGCTATATCTTGGATTATCTTCGGGATCAATATGATCATGACGATTAAAAAGAGAAGAGTAAGACACCTTTATGTTGCAATTTGGTTCTATCTTGGAACTTGGGTTGCCGTGGCGATGCTTCATATCTTTAATAACCTTGAAGTGCCTTTATCATTTGCAGGATGGAAATCTTATTCCGCTTACGCAGGAGCAAAAGATGCCATCGTACAATGGTGGTATGGTCATAATGCGGTTGCTTTCGTATTAACGACACCAGTTTTAGGTTTGATGTATTATTTCTTACCTAAAGCAGCAGACAGACCTGTATTTTCATACAAACTGTCTATTATTCACTTCTGGTCATTAATTTTCGTATACATCTGGGCTGGTCCTCACCACCTTCAGTATACCGCTTTACCAGCTTGGGCACAAGCAGTAGGAACAGGATTCTCTATTATGCTTATTGCACCATCTTGGGGAGGTATGCTGAATGGTCTTCTTACACTGAGAGGAGCTTGGGATAAAGTAAGAGAAAATCCTATTTTGAAATTCTTCGTAGTTGCAGTTACATGTTATGGTATGGCAACTTTTGAAGGTCCTTTATTGGCAACAAAAAACATCAATAAAATTGGTCACTTTACAGATTGGGTTATCGGTCACGTACATTTAGGAGCTTTAGGATGGAATGGTTTCATGGCATTCGGAGTTATCTATTATTTGGTACCAATCTTGTGGAGAACAAAAATATACTCTGTAAAATTAGCTAACTGGCATTTCTGGCTAGGTACTTTAGGAATTATTTTCTACGCAGTGCCAATGTACATCGCAGGATTCACACAAGGCTTAATGTGGAAGCAGTTTAATCCGGACGGAACTTTGTTGTGGAAAAACTGGCTAGATACAGTTACTGCAATTATACCTTACTATAAATTAAGATTCATGGGAGGTTTATTCTACCTTTCAGGAGCATTATTAATGGTAGTGAATGTTTATGCTACGGTAAGAAAAGGATCATTCCAAAAAGAAGTTCCTGCGGAAGCACCTGCTTTAGCAAACATAGGAAACAAACGTAAAGAAGGAGAAGGCTTCCACCTTTGGTTAGAAAGAATGCCAATGTTGTTAACAGTATTGTCATTGCTTACTATTTCAATAGGAAGTATGGTTGAGATTATTCCCACTTTATCATTAAAGAAAAGTGTACCTGTGATTTCTGCAGTGAAGCCTTATTCACCGTTAGAATTAGAAGGTAGAGATCTATATATCCGTGAAGGTTGTAATTCTTGTCACTCTCAAATGGTAAGACCATTTAGAGATGAGATTGTAAGATTTAACGGTAAAAACGGACAGTATTCCAAGGCAGGAGAATTCATTTACGACAGACCTTTCCTTTGGGGATCTAAAAGAACGGGACCAGATTTGCACAGAGAAGGTGGTAAAAACCCAAGTTCTTGGCATTACAAACACATGTACAACCCAAGATCTACGTCTGCAGGTTCTATTATGCCTCGTTTCCCATGGTTAATTGCCAATAATCTTGACAGATCAAAGATGGTTGACAAAATCACGTTAATGAAAAATACGTTTGACGTACCATATACAAAAGCTCAGATTGATTCTGCAGATAAGTGGGCAGATAATCAGGCTGCAAAAATTGTGAAAGATATTTTCTCTGAAGCAGCAGATTTAAAAGCCGAATATGCTAAAAGACCAGACGTAAAATTGGAGGATAAAGAAATTATAGCATTGATCGCTTATCTTCAAAGATTGGGTACAGATATTAAAACTACAGAAATAAAAACTGCTAGTAATAACTAAAAATTAGAGTAATCATGATTCCTCAAAACTTTAAAGATATATTATCCAATACGGAAAACGCAGGTTTGTACCAAACTTTGGCTTTAATATTCTTTATGCTGTTTTTTATCTCCTTAATAATCTATGTCTTCAGCAGACCTAAGAAATATTACAGAGAAGAAGAAAACGCACCTCTTGAGGATGACGAAGATGATTTTAATTTTAAAAAATAACTAATAAATATGCGATTACCACAGTCAATGAGTCTTACAGAATACAGTGAATGTGGTAATAGCATATAATTTTAAACAATAAAAATTCACACATGAAACAAAGAACACCGGTTTTTGTAAACATTTTGATAATAACAGGACTTCTTATCGTTTTTTATTATTTGTTTGTACAAAGCTATTCGTTTTTAGCTTCACCATATTTCTGGGGAACTGTAGTGATCAGTGCTATTTTAGCATACATTCATAGTGCAATCGGGGATTTGATTGAGAACAATAAATTCAAAAAATTAACTGCGGAAGAAAAGTCTGCTTATCTTAATGAAAAGAAGATTCCTTTCTTAAAAAGACAGTATGATGCTGCTTTCAAAAAGCAATCTGAAACTGAAGAAAAAGATATTCTTATCGATCATGGTTTTGACGGGATCATGGAGTTGGATAACCAGTTACCAAAATGGTGGTTAGGATTATTCTATTTCGGAACTGCATTTTGTATAGTTTATATCTGTGCTTATTCTTTCACAGATTTTGCACACCCAATCAGTGAGTACGACGCAGAATACAAAGAGCAAATGGCAGCAGTTACAGCTTATAATGAAAGTCAGCCGCCAATCACAATAGAAACCGCAGTATTCTCTGAAGATAATATTGCTGCAGGTGAAGAAATTTTCAAAAGCAATTGTGTATCTTGTCACTCAGATGGTGGTAAAGGTGGAATTGGTCCTAACCTTACAGATAACTTCTGGAAAAACCAACCAGAGAAAAAATTATTCAAAAATGTATTCCATGTTGTAGAAAATGGAGTAACAGGAACAGCAATGCAAGCTTGGGGTAAAAATGGAATCTTAACAGGAACAGATATTCAAAATGTTGCTGCTTATGTATACCATATCAACCAAGAGCTGCCTCCAATCACCACAGACAAAGGCGGAGCACCGGCTTACGGTACCGAAGCAAAGTGGGAGAAATAGTAATTAAAACTTAAAATATATGATTAAACATAATTTGTTATTAAATTAAAAAATAGTAACGAATTATGTTTTTTCTTTTTTAAAATCAAAACCAAACGAACAATGTCAGATAAAGAAGTAGAAATACGCGGCGGACAGGGGCAGGTTTTAGATCCTGAAACTTATAGAGATTCTATAGGTACAATGGAACAATCCGGAAAAAGAAAATGGATTTTTCCTAAAAAACCAAAAGGGAAATATACCAACTACAGAAACATCGTCAGTTACCTTTTGCTCGCGGTATATTTTATCGTTCCTTTTATAAAAATAAATGGGAATCCCTTCTTCCTATTCAATGTAATAGACAGAGAGTTTTTCATTATCGGACAGCCTTTCTATCCTCAAGACTTCTTTATTCTTACTTTAGGAGCTATTGCCTCTTTAATATTCATTATCATCTTTACGATTGCATTCGGAAGAATTTTCTGCGGGTGGATTTGCCCTCAGACAATTTTTATGGAATCTATCTTTCGTAAGATTGAATATGCTATTGAAGGTGACCGTAATAAGCAGATGAAGCTCGACAGACAGGAATGGAACAGTGAGAAGATATGGAAAAGAGGTCTTAAATGGTCAATATACGTTGTTATTTCATTGATTATTACCCATTTCATGTTCATGTACATTGTAGGATATGAAGAGGTTATCAATATTATTTCGCAAGGACCTTTTGCCAACCCCACCAATTTCATTGTGATGATTCTCTTTACGGCTGCATTTTATTTTGTATTTGCCTGGTTCAGAGAGCAGGTTTGTACATTGGTTTGTCCTTATGGAAGATTGCAGGGAGTTTTAATTGATAAAGAAACCATCAACGTTTTTTATGATTTCAACAGAGGTGAAAACCGATCAAAATGGCGAAAAGGAGAAGATCGCAAAGCAGCTGGTAAAGGTGATTGTATAGATTGTTATCAATGCGTGGTTGTTTGTCCTACAGGAATCGACATTCGCGACGGACAACAATTAGAATGCATCAACTGTACTGCATGTATTGATGCTTGTGATGAAGTAATGGAAAAAGTGGGTCTGCCAAAAGGTTTGGTACGCTACGCATCTGAAAAAGAAATAGAAACAGGAGCGCCTTACAAATTCACAGGAAGAATGAAAGGTTTTGCTGTTGTGTTGGTTCTTTTGGTAGGATTTTTAGGGTTTTTACTTTCCAGCCGTGGCGATATGGAAGCTAAATTCATTAAACCTGCAGGAAGCACTTTCTTTGTACGAGAAGGCAAAATTACCAATACGTATAACTATACTTTCCTGAATAAAACTAACAACAAAAAAATAGTTACTATTAAAGTAATAGAACCTGCAAAAGGTGAAATAAGTTACAGTGCATCAAGCAAGATTACAGTAGAAAGAGATAAAATTACAAAAGGAACCATCAATGTCAGCTTTCCGGAAGATGCTATGAAACTTTCTAAACAGAATATTACCATCGGCGTATATGACATGGATGGTCAACTGGTAGATTCTTACAAGACTTATTTTGAAGGACCATTTAAATTACAATTTTAATTTTTTTAAAGATGAAAAATTTCACTTGGGGACACGGAATTATATTGGCACTCGGATCATTTATCGTATTTATTTTATCGATGCTGTTTTTATTTCCAAACGGTCAAAAAAACTCGGAAATGGTAACCGATAAATACTACGAAGAAGAACTGGAATATCAGTCTGTTATAGATGCTAAGAAAAGAGCAGATACTATTAAAGAAAAACCTGCATTTTCTCAGAACGCCGAAGGAATCAGAATGACATTCCCGAAAAACATCAACAATACAAATGCAGATATTAAGTTTGTCCTCAACAGATCAGATGATCAGAATTTAGATGTAAAAAGATCTGAAAAGCTTGATGCCAATCAATCATTCCTTATTCCTGCAAAAGTTTTAATAAAAGGAAACTATACGCTACGATTGATGTGGACGACCAATAAAACAGATTACCGACTCGATTATGACGTAATATGGAAATAGCATTTGTTGTTTCAGCGATTGCACTAGGATTTGCTTCCGGGTTTCACTGCATCGGAATGTGTGGTCCTATTGCTCTTTCAATGGGGTTAACCAAAAAACAGGCAACCAATTTTTATCTCCAGAATCTAACTTATCAGTTCGGAAGAATCTTCACTTATTCATTATTAGGTGCAATTTTAGGAATTATTGGTGAAGGTTTTGAAATGGCAGGTTTTCAACAATATTTAACGATTGCTGTCGGAATTTTATTGATTGTGATGGCACTATTTTCATTTGGAGGGAAAGATTTTGCATCAAAAATTCCATTCCTATCTAAATTTTTATTTTCCGTTAAATCAAACTTAGGGAAACTTTTACAGAAAGCAGATTATCGCTCCAGATTCACCACTGGAATTCTTAACGGTTTTCTCCCATGCGGAATGGTTTATATGGCATTAACGGCAAGTTTAGCAGCAGGAGGAATTCTTCAGGGAGCATTCTACATGGCCTTATTCGGTTTGGGAACGCTTCCGTTTATGTTTACGGTAGTTTTAGTAGGAAACCTCATGAATCAGGCTTTCAGGCTCAGAATTCTAAAAGCAGTTCCTGTTATCATGATTATTCTTGGCGGATTATTTATTTTACGTGGTTTAGAATTGGGGATTCCTTACATCTCACCAAGAGCTGAAGCGATGACGATTTCAAAGGATAAACAAGGTGAATGTCATTTGCCTGGAGATCACAGCAAACATCCGCATAATGCGAATTGTCATTGAGTAAACATTCAAATTAATATCTAATGAAAATCTTCATTATAATTTGGACGATAATTTTTCTATTACCGGTTCTCTACTACCTATTTCAAAATCCGCAAACAAAGGGAATTAGTATAATTGACTTAAAACATTGTTTAATTATTTATATCATTCCAATTATTATTCTACTCACATTCAAAAACATAGCAAACATAATTAATAGATGACAAAAAATGAATTCAAAGAAAGCAACCGACTAATAAAAAGGTGCAACCATTAGTAAAAACGAGTGGACAGGTTGAAACAGCAGTTGAGCTTGTAGCTGAAGCACCAAGTTCTGGTAAGATCCTTAAAACTGTTGGTAAACCTTTAGGCAAAGCTGCTCCAATTTTAGAGACTACCTCAAATGTCATGGAATATGCAAATGGAGATATCAGTGGACAGCGATTATTATATAGATCTACTGGTGTGGGAACTTCTATATTAGTTGGCTGAAGCCGGTTCTGCTTACCCTGGATACGGAACCGTTATTGGTGCTGGAGTGGGTCCAATATTTGGCACAGAAGAACTGTTGTATGATCAATATAACCAATATGTAAAACCCGTTATGCTTCAAAAAGTAAACCACTTTAGGAATCAATTTAAATTTACAAGATAATTAAATGTTAAAATTTATTTTTAAAAACAAGCTTTCGGTTTTAGGTACATTTATTATTATTTGCTCTGTGGGAGTAATATTTTATAAAATCAATAAGTTTCAAAACTTAGTAGTTATTAGTCAAAATGTTAAAAATGTATATACCCAAACAGAAAAAAAGGAAAGTGAATTTAAATATGGAAAAACCAATCTAAATACTATTTACTTATATATAGAAACTCACTTAAATAATATTAAATTTTACACATACGAAAATATCGGAAATGATATTGAAAGTCAACATCTTGAAAAAATTAAGTCTGAACTTCCAATAGGTAGCAAGATCTCAATTTGGGTTGATAAAAATGAAATTAATAATTATGAAGATGTAGAAATTCAAAGATTAGAAATAAACCATGAAATTATAATTAATAATTCTATAAGTTTTCTTTATATTATCATAGCCATTTTTATTGGATCAATATTTTTATTTATTAGTAAGAAGTATACTTAGTCACTATGAAAAGCAGTAAGTATTAATTTTAAAAGTTCAGTCTATCAATATTTTACTTTAACAAAATCAAGGGTAAAAAATTGAATCTAGAATATCAAGAATGCTTAACTACCTTGTAGCCATCCGAATAATTTGTGTGACCCCAAAAAAACAAAACCTCGCAAAATTGCGAGGTTTTTACTATAAAATCAAAATTCTAATTTATCAAATCAAATCTCGCATACTCAGCAATTTTCTTAGGAAGCTTAATTCCTTCTTCGGTCTGATTATTCTCCAGCAAAGCCGCCATAATTCTTGGCAACGCCATTGCAGAACCATTCAAAGTATGCACTAACTGAGTTTTTCCGTCCGCTTTATAACGGCATTTCAAACGGTTTGCCTGAAAAGTTTCAAAATTTGAAACCGAACTTACTTCCAGCCACATTTCCTGAGCAGCACTCCATACTTCAAAATCGTAGGTCATTGCAGAAGCAAAACCTGTGTCACCACCACACAATCTCAAAACTCTGTAAGGCAATTCCAAATCTGTAAGAATTTCTTTGATGTGTTCTACCATTTCTTCCAAAACAGCATAAGAATTCTCAGGCTTTTCTAATCTTACAATCTCTACTTTTTCGAACTGATGAAGACGATTCAGACCTCTTACATGAGCTCCGTAACTACCTGCTTCTCTTCTGTAGCATTGAGAAAACGCAGTATTTTTAATCGGAAGATCTTTTTCATCTAATAAAACATCACGGTATAAATTCGTTACCGGAACTTCTGCTGTCGGGATTAAATATAATTTGTCTTCGTTGATGTAATACATTTGTCCTTCTTTATCGGGCAATTGTCCGGTTCCAAAACCTGAAGCTTCATTCACAACGTGAGGAGGATTAACTTCTGTATATCCTTTTTCAACATTTTTATCTAAAAAATACTGAACCAAAGCTCTCTGTAATCTTGCGCCTTTTCCTAAATACACTGGAAAACCTGCACCGGCAATTTTAACACCTAATTCAAAATCAATCAAATTATATTTCTTCGCCAATTCCCAATGCGGAATTGTGCCTTCACCCAATCCTTCTACATCATGAGACTGATAAATAATTTCGTTATCATCGGCAGAAGCGCCACTTTTCACCAATTCGTAAGGTACGTTTGGAATCTGATAGAGAATTTCTAATAATTTTTTTTCAATAACCTCCAATTGAGATTTCAAGTCGGCGCTCGATTCTTTGTACTGTGCTGTTTTAGATTTTGAGGATTCAGCTTCTTCTTTTTTTCCTTCTTTCATTAAAATTCCGATCTCTTTGGAGATTTTGTTGATTTCTGAAAGTTGAGAATCTAATTCAAACTGAATTTTTTTTCTCTCTTCGTCAGTAGCAATAGCTTCGTCTACCAACTCAAGATTTTTGAATTGTCTTTTTTGAAGACCTTCTAAAACGCGTTCTTTGTTTTCGCGCAAAAAATTGACTTGTAACATTTTTGTTGTTGTTGGGTGTTAGATGTTTGTTGGTGGGTGTTGCAGGACTTCCATCATCCAGCTTCCATCATCCAACAGATTTATGCAAATTTAAGATTATTTTATGATTGTAACATTATTTGGCTGATCCTGTATTTTGGTAAAAATCAGCTGGTTGTTGTAATTTATTTTCGACACCTCAAAAACCGATGGTGTCCAACGATAAAGAATTTCTAAAGTATCATTTACAGGGGTACTAAAAGTGGAATCTGTAAGCTTTTTCGTAAGTGCCACTCTTATTTGTGATCGATATACTCTTTCGTCAGAATCGCCGCCACTTTGCAATTGTCTTGTTGCTCCGGCTATATATTCAAGATAGCGTTTTGAGTTTTCTGCAGTTTTTGTAGAAAAGCTTACATTCGCAACATCTGTAGAAGCTAAAACATCGTTCATTGAAATGGTGGTAAAAGATCCTATCGAATCCGGGATCAATAAATCTTTGCCATTTGCATCCTGAATATAAAAATTAATAATCTGATCAATTTTCTGAATAGAATCTTCGTCGCTCCTACATCCCATAAGCGCAAAACATCCGAGTAAAATTCCAAAAAGTAGATTTTTCATAGTGCAAAGGTAAAATTTAAAATGAAACCGATTTTACTGATTTTCAAAATATTTCTGATACCAAAGTTCAAAAGTAACCAATTGCCAAATTTTCACGCAATCATACTCGTTATTTTGGTTTTTCCACCAATCATCTATGATTTCCGTCTTAAAAAATTTTCTTTTTTTAAGACTCTCCAGATTCTCAATAATAAAATCTTGAATCTTTTTTTCGCTTCTGATAAAATGGGCGAGAGGAAAAGAAAATCCTCGTTTCGGCATACTCAAAACATCAGAAGGAAGATGATTTCGTGCTACTTTTCTCAATAAAGGCTTATTCTGAACACCGTTATATCTCAATTTTTCCGGTAAAGATGAAACAAAATCAATTAAATCACTGCTTAAATAGGGATATCTGAATTCAATTCCGTATTTCATGGCACTCAGATCATCACGAAAAACATGGTGAGAAGAAAGAGAATATTTCATATCATATTCAAACAATCCGCTATAGTTTTTATTTTCTGAAAGATGGAATTTTTTCAATTTTGGATTAATCTGTCTGAATATTTCTTTTTTGAAAAGTTTTTTTGCCTGCAATGGTTTCATACCGACCTGACTTTGTCTGAAAAAATCGAACATGAAATCCTGAGAAAAGTAGTTTTTAACCTTTTGCGAAAAAGGATCTTTGGTAAAAATAAAATTTCTGACGAAATTGAAATTCTTCATCAAAAGCCATTTGTTGAGCTTCAAAGAATGAGAATATCCTGCAAACAATTCATCTGCACCGTTTCCGCTGAGAACGACTTTAAAACCTAAATTTTTAGCATATTCTGCTGCATTCATCAAAACTTCCAGACTGCTGTAAGGTTCTTCAAAATGTTGAATATTTTCTTTTAGCTGATTCAGAACGTCCTCATCAGAAACTTTTCTTATATGATGTGAAATATTAATTTTTTCCGCTACCAATGATGCGTTTTTTACTTCATCTTCAGAAAACGGATAAGCTATCGTGAATGCATTAATGCTATCTTTATATGGTTTTGATTTTACCGTAATCAACGTAGAATCTATTCCGCCGCTCATCATACTTGCAACCGGAACATCTGCGTAAAGCTGTTTTTCCACGCTCTCAGAAATAAGTTTATCAACTTTTGATACAGCTTCTTCCTCAGAAATATCATTTTTTGGATAAGGAAAATTCCAGTAAAATTCTTTTGTAATTTTAAAATTATTTAAATCTACGGTCATAAACGAAGCCGGCTCTAAAGAAAAAATATCTTTGAAACAAGTTTCGGGAGCTAAAGTGGTCTGAAAGAGAAAATTGGTATAAACACCTTGCCAATTAATTTCTGGATTTATATATTCATTTTTAAGAATAGATTTAATTTCTGAAGCCCAAACAAGTACATCGTGATTCTTGTAATAAAAAAGAGGTTTCAAACCTACCCTATCTCTTGCCAAAATTGCATTATTCTTTTCTAAGTCAATCAGCGCAATTGCAAACATCCCATCAAATCTGGCAAACATTTTTGTTCCCCACTCTTCGTAAGATTTTAAAATAACTTCTGTGTCTGAATTGCTTTTGAACTTATAACCTAAACTTTCAAGTTCTTTTCTTAGCTTTTTAAAATTATAAATTTCACCATTGAAAGTAATAGTAATTTTTTCGTCATCTGAAATCATTGGTTGATGTCCTTTTTCAGATAAATCTAAAATTGAAAGTCTGCGGAAACCTAAAGCCAATCGAGATTTTTCCTCTTTTAAAACAGGAAATATTTCCTTGATTTTTTTAGTAGAATCTTGTCCAGAAAAAGATGTTCCAACCGATCCATCAGAAATCCAAAAGCCCTCGTCATCCGGACCACGATGCCGAATTGCATTATTCATTTCTAAAATATTTTTAGAAGAAATCTCTTTCTTAAATGAATAATAACCGCAGATTCCGCACATAATCAGATTTTTTTGGATTCGTAAAAATAAGCAAAAGCAGGAAAAATTCCTGACAAAGCCAAACATACGAAAGTCACATAAGAAACTCCTTCTAAACCATACTCCGGAATAATAAGATAAAGACTGAGCGAAGTCGCAAAAAGCATAAAAAGGGAAATAATAAAATTCCAAACTGTTTTGCCTATAGAAGCCAACATATAAACGAATAACACTCTGAAAATTAAAGAAATGACAGCCGCAAATAAAAGTATTCTGTAAATTTCTGTATTTTGATACTGATTCCCAAATATTGAGAGAATCGGTTTGTCGAAAAACAATCCGAAAGCTAAAACTACAATTCCAACCGCTGAAAAAAGTTTCCAATAATTAAAAATAAACCTGTATTGATATTTTTTGTCACGATGATGCTGACAAAGTTTCGGATACTCAGTCTGCATAAATATAAATCCTAAAACCAAAATATTCATCGGAATCATGGAACTTACCTTATAATACGCAACATCCTGCTCCTGCATTAATAAACCAATGAAAAATATATCGAGAATGAAAACAAGCTCTCCAATTTGAGTAGTCAAAGCAGTTGTCCAGGAAAATCGCCAGAATTCTTTACTTTTAAAATCATCAAAAGTTATTTTTTTTAAAGAAAAACTTAGTCTTCGGTCATAAAAAAACAGGAAGAATGGCGAAATACACAAACTGAAAATAAATCCGTTCAATTGCCAGAAATAAGTACATCCTACTCCTAAAATAAACGAAATGAGCGATAGAAAAATATCAAATCTCGCAAAAGACTGATTGTCTAATTCCGCACGATATTCTGCTTTTTTCTGTTCTACCAAATACATTCCCAAAAAACGGATACTGAATAAAAAAATCAAATAAATTTTAGAAAAATCTTCCCAATATAAAATACAGGAAACCAACAACATTACGATTGTAAGAATAAAATTATAAATCAAACCATACGAAAATGCATAGCGAAAAAGCAGTTGCTTCTGAAGAGAATCGGCAATACTCGAACCATACTTAACGACTCCTTGCGCAGCGCCAAATCCTGAAAAAGCAAGAAAAATGGTAAGAAAATTTAAACCAAATGTTGCTGCTCCAAAATCTTCTTTAGATAAAATACGGGCTACAAAAACGCTTAGCAAAAATGCAGAAAGCCTCGATATGAGCAAAGATAAACCTACCCAAATTCCTTTTTTTGCGATGAAATCTTTGATAAAGGCAATCATTTTTCTAAGACAAATTCATAAATTTCTGAGAAAGCTTCTGCTATTTTTTCCGGGCTGTATTTTTCTTTTATTCTGTGATGCAAAACATCTGCACTATTAAAACTAACATTCTGTAATAGCATATTTTTCATTGCAGAGTACAAATCTTCTACATTATCTTTTTCTACCAAAATTCCTGTATTTTGATTTACAAATTCTGGAACACCACCTACTCTGGAAGATATTACGGGTATTCCACAAGCATTTGCTTCTACCAAAACACAACCCTGAGTTTCATTTTCACTGAAAAGTATTAAAGCATGAGACTTCTGCATCTTTTCTGCGACTTTATTTAACGGTAAAAAACCAAATGTTGAAATATATTCGGATGCGGAGAGATGATCAATCTGCTTTTCAATATGTTTAAAATCGCTTCCGCCAATCTCGAGACGAAATGTATAACCTTCCTCAAACAGTTTATTAGCAACCTCTATTATTTTATCAGGATTTTTTCTTTCAACTAAAGATGAAACATGCAAAAAGGTAAAAATATTATTTTTTTTTACTTCGTGATTGAGTTTAAATATATTAGTATCAACAACATTTGAAATTACTTCAATCCTTTTGGTAACGCCTAAAACAGTCAAACCCTTCTTTAAATTTTCACTTACCGGTAAAACAGCAGAAGATTGATTAGCAATAAACTTTGCAAAAAAACGCCACACTTTCCCGTGAGCATCTGAAGCGTTTTCCTGATAGGCTGTCCAATGTTCAGAAATGACGAAAGGAATTTTAAATTTCTTTTTAAGATAAACCGCAAAAAACATAGAATTATGCAAAACATTTGCATGTACCAAATCAGGTTTCTTCATTCTGGAAAATCCTAATTGATAACCTTTCATTCTTCGATAAAAATTCTGAAGCGGATTGTTAGAATTTCTGTAATAAACAATCAGTGTTCTGATTCCATTAATGATTTGCTCATCAAACAAATATTTTTCATTCTGATTAAAATCTCCGATAGAATGCAAAACTTCAACGTGATGTTTCAGAGATACAGCCTCTGCGTGTCTTTGAACAAAATTACCATTGGACGGCTCAACTTTGTTGGGAAACCAGGAAGAGATGAAGAGGATATTTTTTCTTTCCAAAATTTTATTTAAGTGTATCTTTGTTGACTATTATATCAAACGAATCTAAGCAAAAATGAACGCTAAAATTAATAAAATTCTTTCTTTTATTCGAATAATTCTTAAAAAGCCGAGTTTAATTAATATAATTTTAGACAGTCCGCTTGTTGCTGAAGAAAGATTCAAAAAATTTTATCCTAATTTTACTTCCTTACCGCAGATTGATGTAGAGCAACTTGGTGAAGAAATTCCTAAAAGCATTAATACTTTTATTCTTGACGGCGGCTCTTTGATCACTGATTTGCAATTACTTTCAACCCTTGCTTCCAGACAAGACGTAAACTCTTATCTGGAAATTGGCACATGGCGCGGTGAAAGTGTCTACAATGTTTCAAAATACGTTGACGACTGCACAACAATCAATCTATCCGCTGCCGAAATGAAAGCGATGGGATTAAGTCCTGAATACGCAGAACAGCATGGAATACTTTCCTCTAAAAATCCAAAAATTCTGCATATTGGAGCGAATACCAAAACTTTTGACTTTGCTTCATTAAATAAAAAGTATGATTTGGTTTTTATTGACGGCGAACACAGCTATGAAATGGTTTTAAATGACACTCAGAAAGTATTTAAACATCTTTTGCATGACAATTCCTTAGTTGTATGGCATGATTATGCTTACAGCCCTCAAAATATGCGCTATGAAGTTTTTCAGGCAATATTAGATGGTGTAGGAAATGAAAATCACGCTTACCTTTATCATCCGAAAAACACGCTTTGTGCAGTTTTTACAAAGAAAAAATTAAAATCTTCTGCTTTCGACAAGATGAAATTTCCTGAAAAAATCTTTACCGTAAATATAGAAAAGGAAAATTTTTCTTAATGAAATAATCTCTCTTAACTCTGAAATCCAAAAACAGCATTATAAGATTGTTCGTCACTACTGAGTTTTTTAATTATATCATAATTGAATTGATTAAACAGATCAATAATTTCTTTTTCAGTACGACCAGAGTCTTGCAGCGTTTGATGATTGATTTCTATTAAAACTTGCGGCTTACTATCATTCAGAATTTTCGTCATTCCGAGAATTGCATTATATTCTCCTCCTTCTATATCAATTTTAATCAGATCGATTTTCTCTATGCTATTATTGGATGCATAATCATCTAAAGTTATGCTTTCCACAATCTCTTTCGATGTAAAGTGTTTTAGAAAAGAAGAAGCCATTCCTATATTATGATCTTCTTCATTATATAAAATTTCAACTGTAGAATTTTGATTGGAAATTGCCTTATTTTCAGAAATAATATTTTTAAAATTATTGATTTCAATATTGTTTTTAAACTGTCTGTAATTGGAAGAAAATGCTTCAAAAGAAATCACTTTACCTTTATCACCAACAACTTTAGAAGCATTAAGGGAAAAAAGCCCAATATTTGCACCAATATCTACGAAGACATTTCCAGGTTTGAGATATTGAGAAATATAATCTATTTCAGGCCTCTCATAATCACCCAAAAAATATATTTGCTGCTGAATCCAATCATCCAAATGTATTTTCAGACGGATATTTTTTCTGTAAATAATTTCCGTTTTAATACCGGAAAAAAGTTTGTACGGAGCAAAAATATGTTTATGAAATCCAAAGTATTTTTTAGCAAAAAAGGGAATTTTAAACAAACTCCTGAATAGCTCAGCTATCAGTTTACTCACCATAAGAGTTATTTAATTCCGGCTGCCCAACTTCTGTGAAATGGAAGCAGGAAATTTCCCAAAAACTCAAGGTAGGTATTTTTAGAAAAATCGAACACTTCAATTTCTTTGGATAATTCTCCGTTTCTGATTTTATTTTTAAAGTCGAGAAGCTTTAAGGTTTTTACTTCACCGTTTTCTATGAAACTCGCTTTCATACGGTCAAATAATCCCAATTGATATTCCTCATCAATCTCTCTCATAATCTTTCCTAAAGCATCAATACTGCAACCTGAAGCCACCTCCTTTTCTTCATCTACACAGATGATGATAAACTGATTTTTTTCAATTTTAAAAGATGATGAAAGTGGTTTCCCATGAGCTGCCCAACCTGCAAGAAAATCAAATAATTTTTCTGTAATTACTTTTGCTTCTTTCGTTGTAAAAGCTCTTGATGCAGGATAAATAATCACTCTGTAGTCTTCTGCTTCTACTATATTAGATTCTTCGATTTTCATTTTCAAATAAATTTAAAGAGTAAAATTACGCAATTTTATCCATTTTTTTTAACGAAAAAACTCAGAAAAAATCCTGAGTTTTAATATGATTAAAAGTTTACTATTTATAAATCTTCAGCTTCTGCCAAAAGCTCTACAATATCTTTTACTTCTACTTCTGTATTTTTATTGAAATGTTTCACTCCGTCAGTTAACATCGTGTTACAGAAAGGACAGCCTGTTGCAATAATTTTTGGCTCAGTAGACAAAGCTTCTTCTGTTCTTTCGATATTGATATCTTTATCACCTTTTTCAGGTTCTTTAAACATCTGCGCTCCACCTGCTCCACAGCACAAGCCATTGGTTTTGCAACGTTTCATTTCTACCAATTCTGCATCCAGTTTTTCTAAAAGCATTCTTGGCGCTTCGTACTCACCATTTGCTCTACCAAGATAACAAGGATCGTGGAAAGTGATTTTTTTTCCTTTAAAAGCTCCACCTTCAATTTTTAATCTTCCCTCCTCCATCAATTGCTTCAAAAACTGAGTATGATGAATGACTTCAAATTTTCCTCCTAAACTCGGATATTCATTTTTTAAAGTATTAAAACAGTGCGGACAAGCGGTAACAATCTTTTTCACATCATAGGCATTAAGAACTTCAATGTTCGTCATTGCCATCATTTGGAAGACAAATTCGTTTCCGGCGCGTTTAGCAGGATCTCCTGTACAGCTTTCTTCCTGACCGAGAACCGCAAATTCTACTCCGATTTTATGTAATATCTTGCAAAATGCTTTTGTGATTTTTTTTGCTCTGTCGTCAAAACTTCCAGCACAGCCAACCCAAAATAAAACTTCAGGTGATTTTCCTTCGGCAGCATATTCTGCCATTGTTTTTATAGTGAAATCCATTTTATGAATTTTTACATTTATCAATTAAACATAGTATCCAATCTCTGAATCTTGGACATTTCTCAATTATTTTTTCAAATCCAACTTCCTCTGCTATTAAATTTCCCTCAGCAATTTTATCATATTTCTGTTTCTTTTCTCCTAATATTTTAATAATCCTTTTTGAAGGAGCCGTTTCGTTACCAGAATTAATTTCTTCTGGATTTGTGTATTGATTAATAACATTTATTAACTCATTTACAACCCACTCATCATCAAACCAATTAATAAACCCTTTATCAGAACTAAAAAGCAAAGACTCAAATTCATGTTTTTGTATGTATGGAATAAATCTTTTATCATTTATATCTAATTTGATTCCTTCCTTTAACAATTCGATTTTTGAATCTATTTGAATTGCACTTTTAGCCTCTTCAAACTTTGGAAAGTTTGTTGGTATTTTAAAATAGTCAACAAACATTGAAACGATTACATCTGTTTCTGACTTTAAAATGTTTTCAATATCATTTTTAAGGTGCTCATAATTAACAAAACCGCCTTTATGCCCCTTACTTGTTTGAATCATTATTGCTCTCACATCAAAAATTTCATGAGAAACAAAAAAATTTCTTAAAGATTTTTCTACAAACTCTTTTTCAGTTTGACCCTCAACTATTATAATTAATCTTTTCATGGCTGCCCTTTAATAACATTTTTTTGCCATAAATCACCAATTGTATATTCTGAAAGCCAACTATTTAAATTATCTGAATTTAGTCGATTGAATACAGATTCATTATTTTCTCTATCAACGGTTATTATTTCTTCAGGTTCAAAATTATCAACGAAATTTACAGATTGTGTCGAAATAATAATTTGAGATTTTGCAGATGCTTTCCTTATTAAGCCTGATAATTTGTTGATTGCAAATGGATGTAATCCTAATTCGGGCTCGTCTATAATGATTACTTCAGGTAAATTAGGTTGCATTAATAAAGTAGCTAAAGCAATGAATCGCAAAGTTCCATCAGATAAATGAGAAGCGTTAAAATAAGAATCTGGTTGATCGATTTCTTTCCATTCTAATTTTATCATGCTTTCATTTAATCTATCTGGACTTAACTCAAATCTTTCAAAATATGGAGCTATTGATTTTACGGTTTTCTCAATTCTATTAAAGTATTTTGGATGTTTTTCCTGTAAATAATATAAAAATGCAGGCAAGTTTTGACCGTTATCTTTTAGATATTTATTATCGCTGATTTGAGACGAACTTCTTAATGGAGAGTTTTCTCCCGTATCATGAAAATGAAAAATTTTTAATGATTCAAAATAGTTCTTTAAATAAATATTTCTAAAAGAGCTTGAATTTTTTATCAAACTCTCAAAAATACTTTCGTAAATATTGTAACCTCTTTCATCATTATCCCACTTTGTATTGTAACCACTTGCTTCTTTTTCTATAATTAGATTACTTTCAGAAGTTGATGATAAATAAAAATAATAGGAATTATTATGTGACGAATCTAAACTTTCTTTAAATAAAACTTTCCCGTAAATTTCATTTGTTTGCTTTCTACCAAAATGTAATAAATTATCTGCGCCACCTTGTTTACCTACATAGTTTTGAAGCCTTTGCTCATAGATACTATTGACCAAGCGAAAAAAAGAAAGAAAATTTGACTTCCCAACACCGTTTGAACCGATTAAAATATTAATCGGCTTTAATTCTAAATCTAAATTTCTGATAGATTTATATCCTTCTATCTTTATTCTATTAATCATTTGCCCAATTCAAACGATCTGCCTGATTATATTGCCACGGTGCAGCATTATTTTCTACATTCGTCATCATTAAGTTTAATTCTTGCGGCGCTGCAGATTGCTCCATGACCAAGAATCTTCTCATTTCAAAAATGATAGAAAGTGGATCCAGCAATACCGGACAGGCTTCTGTACAAGCATTACAAGTTGTACATGCCCAAAGTTCTTCTTTCGTGATATAATCGTTCAATAATTTCTTACCGTCATCTTCAAATTTTCCGTTTTTATCGATGTTTCTTCCAACTTCTTCTAAACGATCTCTGGTTTTCATCAAAATAGCTCTCGGAGACAGTTTTTTTCCTGTAATATTTGCAGGGCAAACTGATGTACAACGACCACATTCTGTACAAGAATACGCATTTAATAATTGAACCTGATTCAGATCAAAAACATCTTCTGCACCAAACTTCGAAGGAGCTTCTGCAGCATCACCTTCAGCAGGAACAGCGTAAGGATCTGCATTCGGATCCATCATCAGTTTAATTTCTTTTGTAACAGAATCCAGATTATTAAACTTTCCATACGAATTAAGATTTGCGTACCAAGTACTTGGAAAAGCTAAAATAATATGTAAATGTTTAGAATAATAAAGGTAATTCATGAAGAACAAAATTCCAACAAAGTGAAACCACCATGCTGCTCTCTCCAACCCAAATAAAAACCCGTTATCAAAACTGAACACCTCAAGAAAAGGAACAAAAGTCATTTCGCTGATTGGGAAACTACCATGTTCTGCTAAAACGCCTCTCGTTTGCAATATTAAGTCTGAAGAATTCATTGTAAAGAATGCTACCATTAAAGCAAACTCAATGATCAGAATCCAATTCGCATCATTTTTCGGCCATCCGAAAAGTTCTTTCATCGTTAATCTTTTAACACCGTAAAAATTTCTACGTATAAAAAAGATGACAACGCCAACAATAACGAGAAGTGCCAAAACCTCTAATGTTGCTGTGAAAATACCATAAAAAGTGTGTCCGAAAATGGTTGCTAAGAAACGGTGTGTTCCAAAGATTCCGTCTACGATGATTTCTATTAATTCAATATTAATAATGATAAAACCCACATACACAAAAAGGTGAAGAATACCCGCTACAGGTCTTTTCACCATTCTACTTTGTCCCATTGCTACACGAACCATGGTTTCCCAGCGTTCAGCTTTTCTATCGCTGCGATTAATTTCTCTACCTAATCTGATATTTCTATAGATTTTCAAAAGGCTTTTTCCAAATAACCCAAAACCCGCAACTAATAGAATCAGAAAAATAATATTGTCAAGATATTGCATAAGGTTGATTAGTCTTTACTGTTCTTACCAAATACTGAGAAGTTCACATATTTCTTAGGATTGGCTTTTAAATCTTCTATCAGAGCATTCAAATTGGTTGATGCTGCATTCAAATTATTATAAAGTTGATCGTCTTTCATGATTTTTCCCAAACTTCCTTCTCCTCTGTCAATTCCTGAAACAACTTTATTTAACTGACCTACTGTATTGTCTAAATTAGCAATTGTTGCATTTAATTTTTGAGTATCAATACTTTCTGCTAAGTTTCCGTATTTGTCTAAAGTTACTTTCCCACTTTTCATCGTAAGACTCGCCTCATCAAGAACTTTCTGTAGTTTAGGATCATTGTTTCCTACCAATCTATTTACACTTCCTGCAGTAGTTTCTAATGCACCAACGGTTTTATTAAGATTGTGAAGTAAAATTTTAATTTCTTCTCTATTCTGAGCATTCATTACCTGATTAGCATTTACCATCAAAGAATCAACCCTGTGTAAAACAGTTTGCAACTGATCTTTAACCGGACCTACCTGAGAAGAAAGACTATTCATCATTCCTAATTTGAAGGCTCCCTGCAAAGTATCTCCGTCTTTTGCAGTTGCACCACCGTAAGCAAGATTTACCCTCATTTCTTTGCCAGACATTAATCCCGGTTCAAAGATTTCAAGACTTGAATTTTTTGAAAATTCAAAATTATCATCTACCGTAATTTTTACGATAAAATGAATTTTTCCGTCTTTGGAAGTCTGAGGAATTATTTTATCTACCTGTCCTACTTTTAAACCATTGATAGATACCGGTGAAGACTGTGTAAGACCTTCAACGTTATCATATTTTGCATAAAATATATTATCGGTAGTAAAAAGACTTCTGCCTTTCATGAATTGGAACAAAACGACAAAGCCGACAACAGCTAAGATTGCTATTAAACCAGCTTTTAATTCTTTACTGAACTTCACTTTTTAAATTTTTTCTAATTAGCAAATATAGTACATTTAAATTAATGTTTTTCTTTATTGCTATGGGTTGAACACAAAAAAAGTGGCAAAAACTCTGCCACTTTTTTATATTGTTGATTTTAGATCTTATTGTTGATTTCCAAGCTTACCCCAGATCTCGATTCTGTAATCATCGATATCTGCATTATCCTGTAAACTCTTCAACCAAGACTGACCAAACATTCCTGCATTTCTCTGCGTAACAGATTCTGTAAATTGTTTAGCATCTCCAGGCTGTTTGTTCATGGTTTCGTTCTTTTTAACCAAAACGTAAACTCCTGTTCCACCTTCAATAGGATTTGAAATTGCACCTTTTTTAACACCAAATGCAGCACCTGCAACTTTAGGCTCCATTGCGCCTGCGACAGATGGGTTCAAAATATTTACCTGTGCAGATTGTTTAGTTGTAGCAAAAGTTTTCGCAACCTGATCTAAGCTTATCGCTTTACCTATTTTATCAGAGATTTGTTTAGCTGCCAATTTGTTCATTACAACTGTTTCAATCTGATCTCTTACAGATTCCGGATCAGCAAGACCTTTTTCCTGTTTTCCGTTTAAGTACACAACGATTTTATCTCCTGTACCATCAACTGTGAAAATCTCAGAATCTCCTTTTTCTCTTTTCTTATCAAAAGCCCATGCAAGGATTTCCCCATCTTTATCTGTTCCTAAACCTTGTAACTGACCATCAAATCTTTTTGCAGACTTTGCATTTGAATATTGATAGTTTGATTTTTTAGCAATATTCACAAAATCATTAAATGATTTCCCCTGAATCTGCTGAATAAATCTTCTTGAGTTTTTATCTACAACTGCTTCCGTTGCCTCAGAAGGCTTGATCGCTTTTACTAAGTGAGCTACCTTGTAACCCATTGTTCCAGCTTTTTTATCTTCAACATTGATAATGTGGTAACCAAAACTAGTTTCTGTTAAACCTGTAGCTCCTTTAGGATTATTCGCAAGGAAAGCTAAATATGGCGGAGCAAATTGACTTTGAGGAGTCGTCCAACCAACGCTACCATTTCTTTCAACCGCATTTGGCTCATCAGATAATTTAAGACCTTCCGCAAATTTTGCAGGATTTCCTTTAATCACTGCCATCAAGCTGTCAGCAATTTTCTTCGCCTGCTCTTTAGTTCTTGTTGCTGTAGATCTTTCTGCACCTTTATATGCAATCAAGATATGTTTAGATAATGTAGAATCCGAAGGTTTTTTGTCGATCAATTTAGAAACAACATATAAGTTCTGTTCTTTATAAGGACCAAAAGTCTGACCGATTGCAGCAGTTTCTATTTTACCTTGTAAACCTTGTGGCATCTGGTTAGCCTGAACATACTGATTATTAAAAGGAACATCAGAATTTGCCATTACAAACATAGAATCGTTTGTAGTATTCATGAAGTTTTCTTTACCTCCACTTTCGTCTGTACCTACAGAAAATATTTTTGTAATATCTTTCAATACTGCAGCATCATCTGCCGGACTTGGCTGAGAAGGGAAAAATACAATACCCAAATTTCTGCTAGGTTCGGTTTTGAACATTACAGGATGTTGGTCTATATATTTTTTTAAATCTTCAGTTGTTACTTTAATTTTATTTTTCTGTATGTAAGAAGCGTAATCTACTTTCACAAAATCGATATAAGCAAGCATATCTCTTTGTTTCATTAATTCTTCTGCTTCTTTTTTACCCGTAGTAATTCCTGTAGAAATATTAGCAAAAACCTGTCTTGCCATAATTCTGTATTCGATTGTTTTTCTGGTTTTCAACCATTGGTTGTAACCTTCCGGGTTTGTATTTTGCAGAGTTTCAATTTCTTTTTTTAACTCCTGAAGCTTGAAATTTCCTTTTTCGTCAAAAAGTTGCTTGTTTTGAGCAAACATTTGATCATACTGAATCTGGTTCCAGAACAAATCGTCTGTCATTTCAAATCCCATTTTTTCAAATTGCTGCTTTACCAATTTTGACTGCACAAGCAATTGCCAAGCTTGTTCTTCAAGTCCGCTTTTTGGCTGTTGCTGTTGTTCAGCTTGTTGCTGTAATATGAAAAGCTGGTCATTATATTCCTCACGGGTAATTTTTTCACCATTTACTTTTCCTAAAACATCAGGATTTTTTCCAAAAACTTTATCCAGACTTTCCGGGTTTACCAAAAACGCTAAAAGCGCCAATGCGATCATTCCCATCAAAAGCCAAGGTCTACTCCTAATCTGTCCTAAAATTGCCATTTTATAAATATAGTTTTATATCAGTGTGCGAAAATACACATTTTTAAGAAATTACAGAAATATAAGATGGTTTTTTAATTTTTAAAATTTAAATCAACACAAAATGGAAATTTTGACCGTATTTTTTATCAATAAACAAATGGCATAAGTATTGCGAAAATTACGTACACATTATATGTAAAGCTTTTTCTAAACATATTTTGATTTATCCTTTAACGATTAAAACTCTAAATGACAATTTGTCATTACACTTTATTATGACAGAATTTGAAGATATAAATTTTGATGAAATCTTAGGCAACGGTTTTGATATTGTAGCTGAAGAGATCAACCTTTCTGATGTAGATGAGAACGAAAAAAATGCTGAACAGGTAGTTTTTCCTATCCTTCCTGTAAGAAATATGGTAATGTTTCCGAATGTGGTTATTCCTATTACAGCAGGAAGAAAAACATCGATCCAGCTTCTTGAGGAAGCACAGCAAAACGGTGATCTAATAGGAATTGTAAGCCAGAGAAATTCTGATATTGAACAGCCTAAAGAGAAAGATTTTTATCAAATCGGGACTTTAGCAAAGATCATTAAAATTATAAAACTTCCTGAAGGAAACGTTACTGCGATTACCAAAGGTTTTCATCGATTCAAAATAAAGAAAATTACCGATACTCAACCTTATTTTAAAGGTGAAATCACAAGACTGAAAGATTCTAAGGCAAAAAACAAAGAAGAATACGAAGCTTTGTTGGAAAATATAAAAGATTTGGCTTTAAAAATCATTGAGCTAGATCCTAATATTCCCAATGCTGCAAATTTTGCGATAAAAAACATCAACAATAATGATGATTTATTGAATTTTATCTGTACGAATGCCAATTTCTCTTATCTGGAAAAGCAAAAACTTCTGGAAGAAAAAAGCCTCATGGAAAGAGCAAAAAAATGCTACGAAATGATGCATGAAGACTTCAGAAAGCTGGAACTGAGAAATCAAATTCACCAGAAAACCTCTAAAGATCTTGATAAGCAACAGCGCGAGTATTTCCTTAATCAACAGATCAGAACGATACAGGACGAGCTTGGAGGAGGACCAGAAAGTGATGTTGAAGATTTGATAAAAAAAGCCAGCACAAAAAACTGGAAACCCGAAGTTGAGGAACATTTTCAAAAAGAAATCGCAAGATTACAGAGACAAAACCCCAATTCTCCAGACTATAATGTTCAGAGAAATTACCTAGATTTCTTTACAGATCTTCCGTGGGAAACTTTTACCAAAGATACTTTCGATATCGAAAAAGCAGAAAAAGTTTTAGATAAAGCTCATTTTGGTTTAGAAGACATTAAGAAAAGAATTTTGGAACACATGGCTGTTTTGAAATTGAAAAACAATATGAAATCTCCTATTTTATTATTGGTAGGACCTCCGGGAGTTGGGAAAACATCTCTTGGAAAATCTGTTGCCGATGCTTTAGGAAGAAAATACGTACGCGTTTCTTTAGGCGGGCTGCATGACGAAAGTGAAATTCGTGGTCATAGAAAAACATATATTGGTGCGATGGCAGGAAGAATTCTTCAGTCCATTAAAAAATCCGGAACATCCAATCCCGTGATTGTTTTAGATGAAATTGACAAAGTAGGAAAAGGAATGCATGGCGATCCAAGTTCTGCTTTGCTTGAAGTTCTTGATCCTGAACAAAATAACGCGTTCTATGATAACTTCCTTGAAATGGGATATGACTTATCTAAAGTAATGTTTATCGCAACGGCAAATTCTCTGTCTACAATCCAGACTCCGCTTTTGGACAGAATGGAAGTTATTCAAATTGCAGGATACACTCTTGAGGAAAAAACAGAGATTGCAAAGAGACATTTAATTAAAAAACAACAGGAAGAAAATGGTTTGACTGCGAAATCTTTCAAACTTGGAAATCCTGAACTAAAACATATCATTGAAGCACACACTTCTGAAAGCGGTGTGAGAACTTTAGAAAAAAGAATTGCAGCCATCGCACGTTGGGTAGCTTTGCAAACCGCTTTGGTAAAAGAATATGATGCTAAAATTTCAGTACAAAAAGTAGACGAAATACTGGGAGTTCCACGACCGAAAAGTCTGTCTGAATTGACAGATGTTCCTGGAGTTGTAACCGGATTGGCGTGGACGAGTGTAGGTGGTGATATTTTATTTATCGAGAGCATTACCAGTAACGGGAAAGGAAATCTTACGATGACGGGAAATCTGGGAACGGTAATGAAAGAATCTGCAACCATTGCTTTGGAATATATAAAAGCCAAACATACCGAACTCGGAATTGAGGAAGAAGATCTGGAAAAGAAAAACATTCACGTTCACGTTCCTGAAGGCGCAACACCGAAAGACGGACCTTCCGCAGGTATTGCAATGCTCACCTCTATGGTTTCTACCTTCAGAAATAAAAAAGTGAGACCACATTTGGCAATGACAGGTGAAATTACTCTAAGAGGGAAAGTGCTTCCTGTAGGTGGAATTAAAGAAAAACTACTTGCGGCAACAAGAGCAGGAATAAAAGAAGTGATTCTTTGTGAAGCCAACAGAAAAGATGTAGAAGAAATAAAACAGGATTATCTGAAAAACCTGAAAGTAAATTATGTAAACTGGATGAGAGAAGTGCTTGAGCTTGCCATCGAAAAATAATTTTAACGTTAAAACACAGAACCTCATCATAAAACGGTGAGGTTTTTGTTATTTTGTAAAAAAACTTCATCATGAATCTCTTCAAACTCCCTTTTCTTTTAAAACTTGCACTTGCTGTAGTATCAATCATTGGATTAGGGTATTTGGTGAAACTGGGGCAAAGTATTTTAGCACCTTTCTTTTTAGCATTTTTAATGGCGATGCTTTTTTTACCTGTTGCCAATTTTCTGGAAAAGAAACTGAGATTTCCCAGATCTATTTCTACAATTATTTCTGTGACAATACTTCTGGTTATACTTACAGGGCTGATATTTTTCTTCGGTTCTCAAATTTCAAGTTTCAGCAGGGATGTTCCGCAACTTTCCAAGCAGTTTAATCTGGCATTTCACAATCTGCAAGCTTGGGTCTCAAAAACCTTTAATGTAAAGATTGATGAGCAGCTCGATTATCTGGATCAGGGATTAAGCAAGCTTTTATCTTCATCAGGAATCATTTTAGGATTTACTTTAGGCGTATTTTCTTCAAGTTTGGGATTTCTTGCATTTTTCATTCTGTTTTTCATCTTTATTTTGAATTACAGAAGAATATTAAATAATTTTATCGTTAATGTATTTAATGAAAAACATAAAGCAAGCGTTCAGGAAGTAGTTTCTGAAGTAAGAATCATGACGAAAAGATATATTATCGGTTTATGTCTTCAGATTGTTATTGTTTCGGTTTTAACTACAACTGTTCTTACCATTTTAGGAGTTAAATACGCAATTTTACTTGGCGTTTTAACGGGATTATTAAATGTAATTCCATACATCGGAATTTGTATTTCACTTTTAATTTCCTGTTTTATTGCTTTTGCAACAGGTACAGTTTCCACTTGCATTTATGTAGCAATAGGATATGTAATTGTACATATAATTGACGGAAACATTGTTTTACCTTTCGTAGTAGGATCAAAAGTAAAAATCAATGCGCTGTTCTCATTTATCGGAATTCTTTTAGGGGAACATCTTTGGGGAATTTCCGGAATGTTCTTATGCATTCCTGCAATTGCCATCATTAAAATTATTTTTGAACGAGTGGAAGGTTTAAAACCTTGGGGAAATCTTTTGGGTGAAGATGAAAAACCTCATAAAAAGAAAAAAACCTATAAAATTTCTAAAAACATCACGCTCAAGGAAATGGATTAAAAAATTAAAAGTCCGTCTCACCATTAGTGAAACAGACTTTTTATAACTTAAGATAAACCTTTAAGTAAAAGATTTTATTTAAGAGACTTTTTTTTATTATCCTAAAGGACAAAGAGGACTCATTCCGTTGGGACAGGTTTGATCGCACGGAATATAAGACTGACTGTCTGTACAATATCCCAAAACAGGATCTCCTCCTCCACCTGAACCTCCTAAACAAGGATCTCCCGGTGGAATTATACAAGGACACCCAATTGGTCCTATATCACATTTTCCGGAACCGCCGGCTCCGTTGATTCTTTTTAAATCTGAACGATCTAATTTTTTAAAGTTTTTCAACATGATTAATATTTATTTTTGGATTGTAAACAAATATATAAAATCTGAGAATATAAAATAAAAAATTCTTTGAAAAGAGAAATATTTAAATTTAGTGTAAATGAAAACTAATTTTATTTAATTTTAATTAAAAATAAAAAATCATGAAAATCGTTAAATTTATTATTTGTCTCCTATTCGGATTAATGTTAATTAATGCCGGTCTCGACAAGTTTTTTCACTACAATCCAATGCCCGAATTATCAGAAGAGCAAATAAAAATCTATGCAGCTTTTGGCACGATCGGTTGGTTAATGCCATTAGTTGGTGCTGTAGAAGTAATTGGAGGACTGTTATGTATTTTCTCAAAAAGCAGAGCTTTGGGTGCCATTGTAATATTGCCTATCATGGTAGGAATTGTATTGCATAATGTTTACAGAGATCCTTCATCAGTAGGAATTGCCATTTCTGCAGTTTTAATGTTGATCAATATTTGGATAATTATTGATAACAAAGAAAAATACAACGCTTTAGTGAAGTAAACAAATGGTCAATAGTCAATTCCTAAATAATAAAAAGTGAATTTACTATTGACCATTCACTTTAAGAATTACACAAAAGCACTAAAACCCGTAATTGATCTTCCGACAATCAGCGAATTGATTTCTTTTGTGCCTTCATAAGAATAGATGGCTTCTGCATCTGCAACAAATCTTGCTACATCATACTCGAGCAAAATTCCGTTTCCGCCCATTACTTCGCGCGCTCTGGAGACAATATCTCTTGTTCTCATGGTACAGAAAACTTTTGCTAAAGAAGCATGTTCATCTTTCAAAATTCCTTCATCCTGCATTTCAGAAAGTCTGAAAACCATTGTTTGCATTGCTGTAAGATTCGACAACATTTCCACCAAATGTCCCTGAATCATTTGAAATGAAGCAATCGGTTTCCCGAATTGTTCACGGGTTCTGGTGTAATCTAAAGCACTTTCATACGCTCCTCTTGCACAACCTGTTGCCATCCATGCAACTCCGGCTCTTGTCATTCGCAAAACTTTTGCGGTATCTTTAAATGAATTGGCATTTTGCAAACGGTTTTCTTCTGTAATTAAGCAATCTTTTAAAGTGATTAATCCGTTCTGAACAATTCTCAACGCCATTTTTCCTTTGATTTTCTCAACAGAATATCCCGGATTATCTTTTTCTACAATAAAACCTTTCACTTCACCATCATCTAAATCTCTTGCCCAAATAATGATGATATCTGCAAACGTTGCATTGCCAATCCATTTCTTTTGTCCGTTTAAAATCCATCCTTCAGGAGTTTTTTTGCAGGTTACGGTTAATCCTCCCGCTGCTCCTGAACCTACTTCTGGCTCCGTTAGACCAAATGCTCCTATTTTCTCGAATTTCTGCATTTGAGGAAGCCATTTTTGTTTTTGTTCTTCGGAACCACAAATGTAAATGGAACCCATCGACAAACCAGACTGGACTCCAAAAAAGGTAGCAATAGAAGCATCTACTCTTGCCATTTCCATTGCAATAACGCCTTCCATAAGGAAAGGCATTCCTTTGCAGCCATATCCTTCGTAGGTTACTCCGCAAATATCCAACTTCTGGAACTTTGGAATTAATTCAAACGGAAACTCATCTCGCAACCAATAATGATTTACCAAAGGTTTTACTTCTTTTTCCATAAATTCCCGTACTTTTTGTTGAACTTCTCTTTGCTCCGGTGTTAAAGTATGATAGATGTCGTAGAAATCTCCATCAATTGGCGGCAATTCTTTTTTCTTTTGATGAGGATCAAGCATTTTTACCATTCCATTCAATTGTTTATCATCCAGTTTAGAAAAATTTTCCATGAGTTTCGGAAGATTTACTTTTTGGGAAATTGAACTTAACTGATCGAAATCTATTGATCTGAATAATTCTATGGCGTTTCTGATTTTGGAAAAAGTATTAGACATAGTGATAGATGATTTTATTTGTAAAAATCAAGCAAAAATCAATCCGAAATACCACACGCCAACAAATCCACATTTTACAAAATACTGAATTTCAAATCATTAAATTGTAAAATTTTTTACATTTATTTTACTTTTTGTTTTCAAACATTACAAACGATTCGTGCTCAACTTTGAGGTAAGCAAATATTTAAAATCTAAAACATGAAAACAACTTACATTAAATTATCATTCGCAGCAGCACTTTTACTTGGAGTTTATTCTTGTAAAAAAGGAGAAGCTACAGTAATCAATAATGATTCTTCTGCGAGTGCAGAATATGCAGAAATTTCTTCCGACAGTATTTCTTCTGTAGCCACCATGAAGGTAAAAGACAAACAGTTCATTAAAACCGCAGATGTCAATATGGAAGTAAAAGATGTTTACGATGCAACAATTTCCATCGAAAAATCGGTTCAGGAATTGGGTGGATTTGTAACTCAAAGTAATTTAAGAAGTAACGTCCTGTCGGAAGATTCTTACAACACTTCAGATACAGAAGCTATGCTTGTAAAGAAATATCAGACGGAAAATACCATGCAGGTGAGAGTTCCTACAGAAAATCTGGGAACACTTTTAACATTCATCAATGATAAAAAACTGTTTCTGAATTCAAGAGTTATTAATGCGGAAGATGTAACATCTAGTATAAAATACGCTGAACTTGAGGGAAAAAGAATAAAGAAAACAGGAGAAAATATTTCTCAGCTCAAAACCAATAAAGACAAGGTAAACATGAGCAATGATAATATGTCTGAAGAAAACCAACAACAGCTTGCCAATATGGATGTAACCGACCATCTAAAATACAGTACGGTTGACATTTATATAAAAGAGCCTCAACTTCGAGTTGCTGAAATTGCTGTTACCAATACTACAAATATTGACAACAAGTACCAATTCTCTTTTCTGTACAGTGCAAAAAATGCTTTCATAGAAGGATTTTACCTGATTCAGCGATTGATTGTAGGATTGATTATGATTTGGCCATTTCTCATCATTTCCTTTTTCACATTTTACTTTTACAGAAAAAATCAATCTAAAAAGAAAAGAAATCTACCATTTTTAGAAAAAAGTTCGGCATCCTAACCTTTGGTTATCAACATAAATTTTTCAAACCTCTGCTTTTGTGGAGGTTTTTTATTTAAAGTTTAAAAGTAATTTCATTGTACGTCTTTTTAGGAGTTGCAAAATGGAGAACAAAAAATACTATTTTTGCAAAGTCACTCACAGACATATCACAAATAATAGAAAATGAATAGTTTTTTTAATTTCATCAATCTTCAGAATGGTGAGGAAAGTAAGTCAAAAGTTTTAGAAAATGTAACTTCCAACATTTCCTTTCGAGGTTCAAATCTCTGGATTTTGGCATGTGCAATTATGATTGCATCAATTGGGCTAAATGTAAATTCTACAGCCGTAATTATCGGAGCGATGCTTATTTCTCCTCTAATGGGACCTATCGTAGGAGCTGGTTTTGCATTGGGAACTTTCAACTTTCCACTTTTAAAGAAATCTTTTAAAAACCTTCTAATCGCCACTGCTGTAAGTCTTTCTGTATCTGCTTTCTATTTCTACATAAGTCCGTTTAAAGATGTACAGTCGGAATTACTTGCCAGAACTTCCCCAAACATTTACGATGTTTTGATCGCTTTTTTTGGCGGATTAGTTGGCGTCATAGCCATAACCAGAGTTGAAAAAGGAAATCCCATTCCCGGAGTAGCCATTGCAACAGCACTAATGCCGCCTTTATGCACTGCAGGATTTGGAATCGCTACATTAAATTTTTCTTACTTCTTCGGAGCTTTTTATCTCTATACCATCAATTGTTTTTTCATTTGTATTGCAACATTTTTCGTGGTTAAATATTTAAAATACCCTTCCGCTTTAATCGACAGCAAATATGAAAAAAGAATAAAATACGGAATTTCTGCTCTCATCATCGTCATGATCGTACCAAGTTTTTATCTCGCTTTAAATCTTTATAACGAAAAAAAATACACCAAAACAGCAGAGCAATTTATTGAGAAAGAATTTGATAAGAAAGGATATACCGTTATCTACAAGAAAATTAATTACAATACCAATCCTCGATCTATTGATGTTGCTTTTATCAACAAAAAATTCAGTGACGAAGAGATTACCTTCTACAACAAAATGCTTGAAGAAAGTGGTTTGAAGAATACACAACTCAACATTCGACAAAATTCTACCGATATAAAATCTGAAATTTTAAGCGAAATCAGCAAGTTCGATAATAATATCTCCGAGAAAGATATTGCAATTTCAAAACTGAGGGAAGAATTAGACACATACAAAGTTTCAGATTCTACACTTTCAAAAGAAATCAGTATTCTATTTCCTAAGATTAACGAAATCTCATACGGTAAAATAGAAAAATATCCTCAGACAGACAGCGCAAGATTACAGTTTGTGGTGCTATATTCAGGACAGGACGTTAATGATAATCAACTGAAGAACTGGCTACAAAAAAGACTCAACGAAAAGGATGTACAGCTCGTAAAAAAAGCAGAAAACAGTAAGTAAAATTTTATTAGGTAAAGATTTAAATTAAATTTTTCACTCTAAATCTTAAGATAACAAACACGATTTGCAAAAATAACTGATTAGAAAAAATCTTTAATAAAGTTAAGCAGCTATAAAAAAGGCTGCTTTTTTCAGATTTAAACATTACTTATCAATCGAAGACCTTCACGCCAATCATTTTTTCCTTAAATTTGCAAATTGAAATTTATATAAATACGATTTCAGAGAATTTATTAGCAATAAATTCCTAAATCTTATAATATTCCTACTTATGCTATCAAAAATAAATCCTACACAAACCAATAGCTGGAAAGCACTAAACGATCATTTTGGAAACAATGATTTTGAATTGAGAAGCCTTTTTCAGTACAACTCCAATCGTTTTGAAGAATTTTCGATTAAAAAAGAAAATTTCCTTTTCGATTATTCTAAAAATTTAATAGATCACAGAACGAAAGAACTTCTCTTAAATTTAGCAGATGAATGTCAACTGAAAGATGCGATTTCTAAAATGTTTTCGGGAGACAAAATTAACGAAACTGAAGGAAGAGCAGTTCTTCACACTGCTTTGAGAGATTTTTCTGATAAAGAAATTCTGGTAGATGGTGAAAACATCAAACCTCAGATTAAAAGAGTTTTGGATCACATGAAATCTTTTTCTGAAAACGTTATTTCAGGAAACCACAAAGGATTTAGCGGAAAAGAAATCACCGATGTTGTAAATATCGGAATCGGAGGTTCAGATTTAGGACCTGTGATGGTAGTTTCTGCGTTGAAGCATTTTAAAACAAGATTAGATGTTCATTTTGTTTCTAACGTAGACGGAAATCATATTGCAGAAGTTGTAAAAAACTTAAATCCTGAAACAACTTTATTTATTATAGCTTCCAAAACGTTTACCACTCAGGAAACGATGACGAATGCCAATTCTGCTAAAGACTGGTTCTTAAAAGCAGGAAAGCAGGAAGATGTAGCAAAACATTTTGTCGCTTTATCAACTAACGTTCAAGCTGTTAAAGACTTCGGCATTGCAGAAGAAAACATCTTCGAATTCTGGGATTGGGTTGGCGGAAGATACTCGCTTTGGAGTGCAATCGGCTTAAGTATTGTTCTTGCAGTAGGTTATGAAAATTTTGAACAACTATTAAAAGGTGCTGAAAATACAGATCAACATTTCCAGACAGCAGATTTTTCTGAAAACATCCCTGTTTTGATGGGACTTTTGGGAATTTGGTATCGCAATTTTTATGCGGCAACGAGCCATGCTGTTTTACCTTATTCTCAATATCTTGACAGATTTGCAGCATATCTGCAGCAAGGCGACATGGAAAGTAACGGAAAGTGTGTCGACAGAAACGGAGAATTTGTAGAATATGAAACAGGACCAATAATTTGGGGAGAACCGGGAACAAACGGACAACATGCTTTCTATCAATTGATTCACCAAGGAACAGAATTGATTCCCGCAGATTTTATTGCGTATGCAAAAAGCCCGAATAAAGTTTCTGACCATCAGGATAAACTTTTAGCCAACTTTTTTGCTCAGACTGAAGCACTTGCATTCGGAAAAACTGAACAAGAAGTTGAAGAAGAATTAAAAGCTGCCGGAAAATCTGAGGAAGAGATTGATTTTTTAATAAATTACAAAGTCTTCCACGGAAACACACCAACTAACTCCATTATATTCAATGAATTAACACCATTTTCATTAGGACAGTTAATTGCTTTGTATGAGCATAAAATTTTCGTTCAAGGTGTGATTTGGAATATATTCAGTTTCGATCAGTTCGGTGTAGAGTTAGGAAAAGTTTTGGCGAATAAAATTTTACCGGAACTTGAAAGCAACGAAACAGTTAGTTCACATGATTCTTCAACCAACGGATTGATTAATTATTATAAAGCAAACAAATAAATTATTGCTGATTTTCATTAATTTTGATTAAAAATACAAAGATATGAGTACCATTACCATCCATCTTAAAAATAAAGAAGAAGAAACTTTAATGGAAAATCTTTTGAAAAAGATGAAAATCAGCTTTGAAAAAAATGAGGATGATTTTGAGCTGACGGATGAAATGAAAAGGGTGATTGATGAAGCTTTAAAACAAGACAGATCAAAAGCAATAGATGGCAAGGAATCTTTAAAAAGAATCAGAGCTAAATATGGACTTTAGTTATAAATTCTTGCCCACTGCCGAAAAAGACATTGAAGAAGCAACAAAGTATTATGCTGATATCTCGGTAAAAGTTTTAAAAAACTTCAATAAACAATTAGATCTGGCAATTGATAGAATAATTACAAATCCGTATTTTCAGAAAAGACATAGAAATGTAAGAGCTTTCACTGTAAAGAAATTTCCTTACATTATTTTCTATGAAATTAGTGAAGATGAAAAAATGATTTATATACTCTCCGTCTTCTGCACACACCAGAATCCGGAAAAATATCCATAAAAATCTAATAAAAAGTAATAAAAGTAAAAATGGCAGAAATTCTTGACGGATTAAAAGTATCCAAAGAAATAAAACAGGAAATCAAAGCTGAAGTAGAAAAAATTCTTGCCAACAAGAGAAGAGCGCCGCATTTGGTAGCCATTCTTGTGGGAAACAACGGAGCAAGTAAGGCTTATGTAAATGCAAAAGTAAAAGATTGTGAAGAAGTTGGATTTCAATCGAGCTTAATTAAATTTCCAAGCACCGTTTCAGAATCTGAATTATTGGAAAAGATCGATGAATTAAATAAGTCGAAAGCAGTAGACGGATTTATCGTTCAGTTGCCTTTACCAAAGCAGATTGATCAGGAAAAAATCATCAACGCAATTGATCCGAGAAAAGATGTTGACGGGTTTCACCCTGAAAATTTCGGAAAAATGGCTTTGGAAATGGATACGTTCTTACCGGCAACACCGTTTGGAATTTTAACATTACTGGAAAGATATAATATTGAAACAAAAGGTAAAGACTGTGTAATTATCGGAAGAAGTAAAATTGTAGGAAGACCGATGAGCATTCTAATGGGAAGAAAAGATTTCCCGGGAAATTCTACGGTAACGTTAACACACTCTTACACTAAAGACATCGAAGAATATACTAAAAAAGCAGACATCGTAATTACCGCTTTAGGCGATCCTCACTTTTTAAAAGGTGAAATGATAAAAGAAGGAGCTGTAATTGTGGATGTAGGTATTACAAGAGTAGATGACGATTCTCCAAAAGGATATTATTTGGCGGGTGACGTAGATTTCGACAGCTGTGCGGCAAAAGCAAGCTGGATTACGCCCGTTCCGGGAGGAGTAGGTCCTATGACAAGAGCGATGCTGATGAAAAATACCATCATTGCTTATAAAACTTCGGTCTATAATGACTAATTTATAATGAACAAAGAACAAGATATTTTATTAAATGAAGGTAAAATACTCCCTGTGATGGAGCATTTTTACACCATTCAGGGAGAAGGAGCGCATACCGGGAAAGCAGCCTATTTCATCAGATTAGGCGGTTGCGATGTGGGTTGCCATTGGTGCGATGTAAAAGAAAGCTGGAATCCTGATCTACATCCGTTAATGAATGCGGAAGAGATTGCAGAAACTGCAGCAAAACACTGTAAGATTGTAGTATTGACTGGTGGTGAACCATTGATGTGGAATTTAAATATCTTGACTTCGAAATTGAAAGAATTGGGATGCACTATTCATATAGAAACTTCTGGAGCTTATCCAATGAGCGGACAATTAGACTGGATCACACTTTCACCAAAAAAAACAGGACTTCCTAAAGAAGAAATTTACGCAAAAGCTCATGAGTTGAAAATGATTATTTTTAATAATAACGATTTCAAATTTGCCGAAGAGCAGGCTGCAAAAGTATCAGAAAACTGCAGACTTTATCTTCAAAGCGAATGGAGCAAACGTGACGAGATGTATCCTAAAATTACAGATTTTATTCTTGCAAACCCTTGTTGGCAAGCATCTGTACAAACCCACAAATATCTTAATATCCCATAAAAATTCCTTAATTTAGCCTCTGTATCCTACATTTCAATAGATGCAAAGAATTCGGTATTCCAGATATTTAAAATCAATAATTATCCTGCTCGACCTTTTGGTACTTGCAGGTGTTTTTATTTTATATTTCTTAAACAGAAATCCTGATTTGGTGCATGATAATGATTTGATGTCCCAAAACTTATTTTCGCTTCTATTGCTATTTTCTTTTTGGATTCTTTTAAGCGGAAGAACAAAAATCTACAATATCACCAGAAACCTCACTTATATTGTTTTTGTAGAGCGTGTTATTGTTCATTTTCTTTTATTTATTATTGGCTTAATTCTCATCAGGAAAGTAAGTAACAACCAATTTTTCAGTTCTCAACTGACTTGGTTTTCGCTTTATCTTTTTTCTGTGGTTATTGCAACGAAATCAATTGTTTACTTCATTATTAGATATCTTCGGTCTTTAGGAATTAATCATAGAAATGTAATGTTTCTGTATGAAAATGATTCTACGGAAACATTAAAAAACATTCTTAAAGAAAGAAAAGAGTATGGCTATAAATTGTTTTATTACAATTCGGATGAAGTAAATACAGATCAGCTTGTCGACTTTTGGAAATCAAACGGAATTCACACCTTATTTATACCTACAGAAAATCCTTTTCCGGATCATGAGAGAGACGAAATTTTCAGATTAGCAGAAGCTCACAAAGTTCACATTTCGTTAATTCCTGATATTACTCAAAACGATTATTTCTTTTTCGATTTAGGATATATTGAAACTCAGCCGGTTTTAAATCAGGGAAAATATCCATTAGATTTTTATTCAAATTTTTTACTGAAAAGAATATTTGATGTTGTTTTTTCGATATTGGTCTTAGTTTTGATTTGTTCTTGGCTGTTTCCTCTCATTGCACTTCTGATAAAAAGCAGCTCAAAAGGCTCGGTTTTTTTTGTTCAGAAAAGATATGGTTTTCATGAAGAAGTTTTTAACTGTATTAAATTCAGAACCATGATCATAAATGAAGATTCTGCCATTAAAACAACAGAAGAAAATGACAGCAGGATTACCAGAATCGGTAAATTTTTGAGAAGAACAAGTTTAGATGAAATGCCACAGTTCATCAATGTTTTAAAGGGTGAAATGTCGGTTGTAGGACCACGTCCTCACATGCTTGCTGTTGATAATTTTTACAAACCGAAAATCGGCAGATACACATTGAGAAGTTTGGCAAACCCTGGAATTACCGGTCTTGCGCAGGTGAGTGGCTTTCGCGGAGATTCCGGAAATGTAGAAGTAGAAATGAATAAGCGTATCCTTGCAGATGCATATTATATAAGAAACTGGAGTTTTGTGTTAGATATTGTAATCATCTTAAAAACCATTGTTCTGGTCATTGGTGGCGACAAAAATGCAAGGTAAAATAAATAAAATAGTCTAATTTAGCAGAATGTTTAAAAAGTTTTTTACAGCCATAGGTGAATATATGATCCTTATTGGTAAATCTCTACAAAAACCCCAGAAAATGAGAGTTTTCTGGAAGTTATTTATGAGAGAAATCAACGATTTGGGAGTCAACTCTTTTGGGTTGGTTACTTTTACGTCAATCTTCGTAGGAGCCGTTGTTGCCATTCAGATGTTTAATAATTTTGATGCATCTTCATTCCCGATTCCTACTTCATTTGTAGGATACGCAACAAAAGCAGTTTTGGTACTCGAATTTGCACCCACAATTATCAGTTTGATTCTCGCGGGGAAAGTAGGTTCTTATATCGCATCAACAATTGGTACTATGAGAGTTTCTGAGCAGATTGACGCATTAGACATTATGGGAGTGAACTCTCCTAATTTTTTGATTTTACCAAAAATCATTGCCTGTCTTATTTTTAATCCTATTTTAATTGCTATCAGTATTGTTTTCGGTATTGGTGGAGGATACATTGCAGGAATTCTAACCGGAAACTGGACAACAGCAGATTATGTAACTGGTATACAAATGTATATGCCTAATCTTTTTATATATTATGCATTTGCCAAGACCATTGTTTTTGCATTTGTAATTGCTACTGTTCCTTCCTATTTCGGATATTTTGTAAAAGGCGGATCGTTGGAAGTGGGTAGAGCAAGTACACAGGCAGTAGTTTGGACGATGGTTTTCATCATTATTTCCGAATTAATTTTAACACAATTAATATTAAGCTGATGATTGAGGTAAAAAATCTTAAAAAGAGTTTTGGTGACGTTGAAGTGCTTAAAGGAATTTCAACCACTTTCGAAAAAGGGAAAACAAACCTTATTATTGGGCAGAGTGGTTCCGGAAAAACTGTTTTCCTTAAAAGTTTGCTGAATGTATATCAACCTTCATCAGGAGAAATTTTGTTTGACGGAAGAGATATTAATGTGATGAACCGTGAAGAAAAACAACAGCTACGTTCAGAGATAGGAACTCTATTTCAAGGAAGTGCATTGTTTGATTCTTTGACGGTGGAAGAAAACATCATGTTTCCACTCGATATGTTTACCAATCTTACCTTCAGAGAAAAGAAAAGAAGAGTTTTTGAGGTAATAGGAAGAGTACATTTAGATAAAGCCAACAGAAAATTCCCGTCAGAAATTTCGGGAGGTATGCAAAAACGTGTTGCCATTGCAAGAGCAATTGTAAACCATCCTAAATATCTTTTCTGTGATGAGCCCAATTCAGGATTAGATCCTTATACATCCAACGTAATTGATGATTTGTTGCTGGAAATTACAAAGGAATATAACACAACAACTATTATCAACACCCACGATATGAACTCTGTGATGACCATTGGTGAAAAAATTGTTTATCTGAGGTTAGGAATTAAGGAATGGGAAGGCAATAAAGACATTCTTATTACTGCGGGTAATAAAAATTTGATAGACTTCGTTTATTCATCAGAATTATTTAAAGAACTGAGAGAATATTTACTCGAAAATAATAAAAACGTAGAAAATACAATCACCAAAATTGACGACAATGAAAAAAATAATTAGTATCTCATTATTAAGTTTTTCCATCTTTGCTTCGGCACAGATTTCTCTTGCTGCAAAAGCAAACGTTTTGATTCCTACAAGCTCTGCTTCATGGAAAAATCTTAAAACTGCAGCTACAAATGCTGTAGAACAGAAAGGTAAAAATATTACCGGCTTCAACGCAGGTTTATCTTTAAAAATTGATTTACCGACTTCACTATATTTAATGCCAGAAATTTATTACACCAATTTCAGTAACGAAGTTACGGTTGCAAATGAAGTAAATTCGGAAGCTACAACCATCAAAGCAAAAAGCAGCAGAGTCGACATTCCTGTTTTGGTAGGGGTAAATGTTTTAGGAGATCTTCTAAGCGCTTATGCAGGACCTGTGGGAAGTTTCAATCTTTCTAAAGGCGACAATTTCGGCAGCTTTGTTCAGAAAGTTGATGCTAAAGAATTTACTGTCGGGTATCAGTTAGGTTTTCAAAGTGAAATAAAGAGTGTTATTCTCTCAGCAAAATATGAAGGTGCTTTTTCTAAAGACCAAAGAAAATTCATCAACAATATTGCGGGATCTAGCCAGGAAATCAACTATGACAACAGAACAAGTTTGTTTATGCTTGGTGTAGGGTATAAATTTTAATTAAAATTTATCAGAATATAAAAAAAGGTTTAATAGTCAAAAATAGTTGGTAAAATTCTTTTGTATTGCCGATTGTT
>JAEAMF010000296.1_pt1 | contig 72802 bp, 57 predicted proteins | sample 8958721 | NCBI WGS metagenome assembly JAEAMF01 (sample SAMN16933255, study PRJNA681124) | bioreactor sludge metagenome | isolation source: anaerobic bioreactor treating anionic surfactant - SDBS | place: India: Bengaluru | collected 2019-02-28
CCGCCCAGGATCGCGGTCTCGGCCTGCACCGTCCCGGTGCCGTCGTAGGGCACGTGCACCGGGGCCTGCGGGAAGGAAGTCGCGCCATGGCCGAGGTAGAAGCTGGTATGCGGCGGCTGGTTGTAGCCGGCATTCTGCGCCGCCACCTGGCTGCGGTAGTGCGGGTCGTGCATCAGGGTGTTGATGCGGGTAGTGGTCGGAATCGCGGTGCTGAACACCATCAGCTCCGTATTGCTGCTGTTGCGCACGACGATCTCTTCGCGCCAGTCGCCGAACAGGTCGGCGGTGAGCACCGGCGTGGCCTTGGTGCCGTTGTTGGTCGCGCCGCCGTAGCTGCTGGTGTCGAGCAGCGTGGAGAAGGTCCTGGTGGCCGGGTTCCATTTCTGGACCGCCACGCTGCCCATCGGTTCGCGCAGCAGGTCGCCGTCCCACCAGACACCGAAGTTCATCGAGCTCGGCGCCGTGCTGTTGATCAGGGCGCCGGTGACCGTGCGGTGGCCGCCGCGCGAGGCCCAGCATTCGGCGCCCGGATAGTTGGGGTCGACGTCGAAGCAGACGCCGCGGCCGACGTCGGCGTTCGAGCCGCTCGCGCCCCAGATCAGGGCGCCGGTCGCCGCGTCGTGCAGGCCGGAGCCGCTGGCGCCGTAGGCGGCGGGCGACTCGTGGATCATGTAGACCTGCAGGCCGGCGCGGTCCGGGTCGAACTTGCCGAAGTGGAGCGCGTCGCCATGCCCCAGGTTGGTGGTATACAGCAGCTGGCCATAGCTGTCGATGGTGGCGGCGCCGTAGACGATGTCGTCGCGGCCGTCGCCGTTGGCGTCGCCGGTGGCGAACCAGTGCGCGCCCTGCCCCCTGGCCGCGCTACCGGCGACGTCGGTGTCGAACACCCAGCGGCTGGTCAAGGCGCCGTCGCGCCAGTCCCAGGCCGCGATCACGGCGCGCGTGTAGTACCCGCGCGAGAAGATGGCGCTCGGGCGGTTGCCGTCGAGGTTGGCCACGCCGCCGAGGAAGCGGTCGACCCGGTTGCCGTAGTTGTCGCCCCAGGCCGACACGCTGCCGCGCGCCGGCAGGTAGTTCACCGTCTTCATGGCGGCGCCGGTCAGGCCGTTGAACACGGTGAGGAATTCGGGGCCGGCGAGGACGTAGCCGGCGCTGTTGCGGTGGTCGGCGCTCGGCGAACCGATGACCACGCCCTGGCCGTCGACCGTGCCGTCGGCCGTCTTCGCCATCAGCTCGGCCTGGCCGTCGCCGTCGAAGTCGTAGGCGACGAAGGTGGTGTAGTGGGCGCCGGCGCGGATGTTCTTGCCCAGGTCGATGCGCCACATGCGGGTGCCGTCGAGTTTGTAGGCATCCAGGTAGGTGTTGCCGGTGTAGCCCGACTGCGAGTTGTCCTTGGCATTGCTCGGCTGCCACTTGACGATGATCTCGTAGCTGCCGTCGCCGTCCAGGTCGGCCGGACTGCCGTCGTTGATTTCATAGGTATAGGCTTCGCCGGTGGGCGTGACGCCGCTCGGGGGCGCCTGCACCGGGATCGACTTGTAGGGCTTGGCCCAGGTGGCGCCGGCCGGGCTGCCCGGCTGCTCCACGCCGTTCACGACCTCGCGCACGGTGTAGTTGTCGGTGGCAGTGCCGCCCGGGTCGGTGAAGTTCAGTGCATTCAGGGGCGAGGCGTTCAGCCGGGTCGCGCCGCGGTACACGTTGAAGCTGGTGCCGCTGGCGTCGGTAGCCAGCTGGCGCCAGCTGATGAAGACTCCCGGGTTGGACACGTTCGCGCTCGCGATCGCGACCGCGCCGCGGTTCAGGTTTTCGATCTGCTTGCCGGGGATGGTGATGACCGCGCTGGCGCTGCCGGCGGCGGCCAGCAATGCGAGCACGAGGGTCGAGGCTCTCGCTTTCTTGTGAATCATGTTGTCTCCGTTGGCGTATTTGGTATGGGTTTTGCCTACGACTGCCTGACATGAAAACGATGTCAGCGATGCATCATAAGCCGCTGTCCCATGCAAAAATCGCCACCACCACAATGACTCATCCGGATGATTTTTTCGTGGAAAAAAAGGGACGCTCCGAAGATCAAGGCCTGCTACCGCCCCTCGGCCGCCGGTCGTCCATGCCGGCCTCGTCGACGTCGGCGCTGGCCGAGCGCGAGCGGCTGTACTCCACGTCACCCGGCAGGGCCGGCAGCGCCGGTCCCGTGTACGAGACGGCGACGTCGGCAAAAGCGCTGGCGCGGTCCGCACCGAAGCCGGACAGCGGCACCAGGCGAAGCTGGCGGGCGCTCACGGCCTGGCCAAAGCGCAGCGCCTGCGGATCGAAGCTGGACGCCAGCTCGGTGCGCAGGACTTCGCGCCAGCTCTGCCCATCGTCGCTGACCTGCACCGCCAGCTCGCGCACGTCGCCCTCGTGGTCGCGGTGGTTCTGGCGCGGCATCAGGACCAGGCCGTCGAAGGGGACCGCCTGGGGAAAGGCGATGGTCAGCGCGGTTTGCGGCCGCGGCGCGCCCGCCGGAGCATTGAGCATGGCGAAGGTATTCGGGTCGCCATCGACCGCATTGGCGGCGTTCGGCCAGCCGCTGGCCGTGGCGCCGAGCTTTTTCATCACGCGGGTATCGAACAGGACCGACCTGAACGCGGCGGGGGCGACGTCCACCTTCGGGGCGAAGGCGCTGCTTGCCATGTAGTCCAGCACCGAGCGGCGCAGCTGACGCGCCACCACGCGCTCGTCCAGGCGGTTGGCCAGGTCGGCGGTCGACACCAGCAGCCGGCCCTTCCCTACCCGGGCTTCGAACAGCAGGCCCAGCTTGTAGTTGCGGTTCCAGTCGTCGATCGGCTGAACGATGGGCTGCAGCGCGCGCGGCAGGCGACCGAGGTTCATGGCGCGCGCGCCCGCCACCAGTTCCGTCCATTGCCAGTCGTGGTGGGCGGCCGTGGGAAAGCCCGCCAGCGCCGGATGCGCCGTGTCGACCCAGGTGCCGAGCATGCGGCTCCAGCCCGGGCTCATCAACCGGTTCCAGAACACCGGGACGTCCGCCAGCGGCGGCGAGCTCCAGTCCAGGTCCGCCTTGGGCGGCATGTACAGCACCTTCGCGCCCTCGCTTAGCAGGCGCTCGGCGTCAACCCAGGCATGGGTGACGAACACGCCCGGCGGCGCGGCGGTGTCCACCCGTTCGGGGTAGACCCACAGGTTCCAGTCGTTGGCAATCTGGGTGCCGTCCAGGCCCACCACCAGCCGGTATTCCCGCGGCGCCGCCAGCTGCGACAGGTCGACGCCGATCCGTCCAAGCAGGGTGTTGGTCCCGGTAGCGATGTCCAGGGCCGGCAGGCGGCCCTCGATCACGGTCTTGCCGGCGCTGTCGACCAGCTTCCACCAGGGCCGGGCCCCGCGCAGGTCGGCGCGGCCGTAGTGGGCGATCTCCACCGGCACTTCCAGCTGCTGCGCGGTGGTGTAGACGCGGCGCTCGAGGCGCGCCAGCGGCACGGTCTCGCCGTTGAAGCGGCGGAAGCCTTCCGCGGTGGCGTAACCCTTCGGCTCCCAGAAAGCGTCCAGCACCCCGACCAGGGCCGTGCCCTGGCCCAGGTAGTCGTGCAGGTCGAGCATCTGGTAGCCCGAGATGCCGCGCGTGCGCAGCGCCGCTTCGATTTCTTCCTTGTAGCAGGCCAGCTGGAAGGCGCCGGAGGCCAGCGCGAATTCCTGGTTCTTCTCCAGCACGCCCTGCTCGCGCGCCGAGTCGCGGAAGATCTCGTAGTTCCCGGGACGCAGGTAGCCGGTGAACTTGTCGATCACCTTGAAGTCCGGATAGGCGATCCACTGCCCGATCTCGTGGGTGATCACCGGTACCTTGACGTCCTCGAGCGAGGCGGCATAGTCGCGGCCGAACCAGCCGGTCTTGTTGCGCAGGGGCTTGGGGCCGATGCGCTGGACGGCCAGGAAGTCGGTGCCCTGGTCCAGTCCCGGCACCGAGGGCTCGGTATGGCCGGTGCCGTTGGTGTACAGGCGGCGCGGGTCCTTCGCGCGGTAATGGGCGATCCACTTGTCGAAGGCGGCTTTCCAGTTGCCCTTCGGCTCGTTGCTGGGGCTGAACAGCAGGAAGGACGGATGGTTGCCATAGGCGCGCAGCATGCGCTCGCTTTCCTCGTAGAGCATGGCTTCCATCGGCGTGCCGGGCGACACGGCATTCCACATGCCCGGCTCGGCCTGCAGGTAGATCCCGACCTCGTCGGCGGCGGCGAAGGCCGCCTGCGGCGGGTTGTAGGAATGGAAGCGCACGTGGTTGATGCCCCAGGCCTTGTTGATCCTGAAGATGCGCTTCCAGGATTCGACGTCGGTGGGCGGATGGCCGGTGAGCGGAAAACCGCCGCCGTCATGGGTGCCGCGGAAAAAGGTGGGCCGGCCGTTGACCAGGATGTCCTTGCCCTCGGCCCGGATTTCGACGAAGCCGAAGCGTAGCTGCTGCCGGTCGTCCGCCCCCTCCCCCTGCAGGCGCAGCGCGAGCTTCTGCAGGGCCGGGTTCCATTCGTCCCAGGTCTGCGCATTCTTCGGGTACTGCACCCGGAACTGGGCCTCGCCGCCGGATGCAAGCCAGCGCACCGGGACGCGCCGGCCATTGGCCGTGAGCGTACCGCTGCCCGCCTTGCCGCCTGCATTGCCGATCCGCACCCGCACCAGGGCGCTGCGGTCGCTCACGCGCGGGAACACCTGGGCGTCGTCGATGTACACCGGCGTGGTGGCGCGCAGTTCGACCTTGCCGACGATGCCGTTCCAGCTCATGCCCTGCGAATCGGAGACACTGTGCGAATCGGGGCGGTAGTCCATCAGCATGCGGTTGTCGACCCGGACACTGATGCGGTGCCGGCCCGGCCCCAGGATGCCGAGATCGTAGGCGTGTTCGGCCACCAGGCTGCGATTGGCGCCGATCTCGCGCCCGTCGACCCACAGCGTCGATCCCCAGCGCGGCCGCTCCATGAACAGCACCACGCGCTTGCCCTTCCATGTGGCCGGCACGTCGATCTCGCGCCCGTACCAGGCGGGGCCCAGGTAGTGGCGTTGCGGCTGGGCCAGGAAGGGCACCTTCACCTTGCCCGGCTGGGCATACTGCAGGTACTGCGCGCGCTGGTGCCAGTGCTTGTCGTAGAGAGACAATACCCACGGGGTCTGGGCGCTGATCTCTTCGCCGTAGCCTTGCGCATTCAGGATGCCGGGCAGCTTGATGCTGTCCGGCAGGCTGCGGCCGTGCCAGCCCTGCGCCACGCCCTGGTCCTCGCGATCCAGTGCGAACTGCCAGGCGCCGGACAGGTCGAGCACCTCGGCGGCCTGGCCGAGCGAGCAAGCGCCCCACAAGAGGATGGCCAGCGAGGTGCGGGCCGCATGCTTCAGGAGCTTCCCGGTCTTCATGGTGCGAGTCCGCCCGTCAGGTTGTCCGCCTGGGCGCTCAGCTTGGCGCGCGGCCCCTGGACGCGCACCAGCACGCTGGCGATGCCGGCCTCGGTGGACACCGTGGAAGCGCCGACGATCTCTGTTCCCGAACCGGCCGTGAAGGCCACTTCCCGGCCGCTCAGCGGCACCGTGCTTCCATTCGCGTCGAGCAGGCGGGCACGCACGAACACCAGGTCTCCCGCAGCCGGAGGCACGCCCACGTCGTCCAGCGCCAGCGCCAGCTTGACCGGCGCGCCGGGCGTGCTCACGCGGTGCTCGGCCACCATGCGCCCGCCGGAATAGGCGCGCGCCACCAGTTCGCCGGGCGCGAAGCCGCCGGTATCGAATTCCAGCGGCGGATGCGCCAGGCGCGGATGCGTCGCCGACGGCAGGCTCTTCTTGCGCCCGACCGGCTTGCCGTTCAGGCGCAGCTCGACTTCCTCGGCATTGCTGAACACGCGTACCCGCGGCATTGAATCGGCCTGCCAGTAGCTGGCGATGAACACCATCGGGCCGCCGCCCCAGCGCGGCGAAGCTTCCTTCGCATCGCGCTGCGAGCGGAAGAACTCGGCCGAGAACTTGGGCAGGCGCTCGATGCTCATCGCGCCCGATTCTTCGAGGTCCGGCGCGTAGCCGCGCGCGTAGTCGAACATCACCCAGTAGCCGTCGGCGAAGGCCGGGGTCGCGTAGTTGTCGTCATGGGCCTCGGCCACGTTCCTGGCCTGCTGCAGCAGGCGCGTTTCGCCGCTCCCCAGCGCCTGGCGGCTGGAACGGTCGGCCGGTTTCAGGTCGGACCAGGCGCCCTGGTTGAAGCCCGCGTTCATCGCGTAGTATTCCCAGTCGCCGTATTCGGACACGATCAGCGGCTTGTTCGGCAGCGCATGCTTGCTGCCGATCCTGTGCTGGCGCGCCTGCAGGTAGATGTCATAGGTCTGCGGCACCCAGCCGGCCGAGAAGGCCTGGTCGCCCGGGTATTCGGCATGCACCGTGGCGTGGAGGGCCTGCACCAGCGCATCCGGCATCCGGCTCTCGTTCAGCGAGCACTCCCAGGCCAGCACGCTCGGGTGGTTGCGGTCGCGCCGGATCATGTCGGCGCAGGTGCGGATCACCTGGCGGGCAAAGGCGGGGTCGGGGTTGTGGAACTGCCAGCCCGGGATCGCCGGCAGCACCATCAGCCCCAGCTCGTCGGCCGCCGCCATGAAGGCGGGCGACTGCGGATAGTGCGACAGCCGCACGTAGTCGAAGCCGTACTTCTTGATCAGGATCGCGTCGCGCAGGTCCGCGCCTTGCGACAGCGCGTAACCGACGTAGGGGTATTCCTGGTGCCGGTTCACGCCGCGCAGGTGGACCGGCTCGCCATTGAGCAGCAGCTTGCCGCCCTCGAAGGCCAGGCGGCGCACGCCGATGCGGGTGTTCACCACGTCTTCGCGGCCGGCGGCCGCCACCCGGGTTTCGAGTTGATACAGGTTCGGCGCTTTCGGCGACCACAGCTTCGGCTGCGCGAGTTTCAGCGAGATGCTCACGTGGCGACGCTCGCCCGCGGCCAGCTGCACTTGCTGTTCCACCCGCGCCACCTGGCGGCCGCGCCAGGCCAGGGTATGGCGCACGGTTACCGCCTGCGCGCTGTTCGATGTATTGCTGACTTCGGTCTTGACCTGGACCACGGCCGCCTTCTTGTCGGCCTGGGGCGTGGTGACGAAGATGCCGCCGCCGCCCGGCGACTCCGAGAGCATCTCGTCGGTGACGTGCACCGGCGGCTTGATCACGAGCGACACGCCGCGGTAGATGCCGCCGTGCTGGATGTAATCCAGGTCCTTGAGCGGCTTGGGTCCGGTGATCGGGTTGTCCTCATTATTCGCGCGCACCACCAGTTCGTTGTCGCCTACCGCCTGCAGGGTGTCGGTGATGTCGAAGGCGAACGGCAGGTAGCCGCCCAGGTGCTGGCCCAGGTGCTTCCCGTTCAGCCAGACATCCGCCACGTTCATCACGCCCTCGAAGCGCAGGATGGCGCGCTCCCCCGGACGCAGCGCGCTCTGGAGCCGTTTCTTGTAGAAGACCGTCCCCTGCCAGGGCGCCGTCGGCACCCGCGGCTCGATGCGCGCCGCGTGCGGCAGGTCGACCCGGGTCCAGCCATTGGCGGGGACCTGTTCGATGCCGGCGGCCTGGCGGCTGTCGTCGCGGTGGAACAGCCATCCCTGGTTCAGGTCGACCGGCGCGGCCTGCGCGGCGGCGAAGGCTGCGAAGCAGGTGACCAGTCCGGCGACCGCGGCCTTGCGCAGCAGCCCGGCGGCGGCGAAATCGAAAGCAATCATGGTGATGTACGATGAGCAACAAGAACGGGCTGCCAGTCTAGGCATGACGGAGCGCGCACCGCAAGCGCTATCGGCCCGACGCCCGAAACACTCACGCCCTTGAGTTTTTCCATCAAGCACTCATGAACATGAGCAATTTGCCAAGCATGCGTTCTTGAAAAGGGAAACCCATTACTATTCGCCATCCTGTCGGCAAGCCGCCGTACAAGCATTCCTTGATATCCTAGAACCGAACGAGGCCCTCGATGTTCAATCCCACCGATCATCCTCACCGCCGCTACAACCCGCTCATGGGCGACTGGGTGCTGGTCTCGCCGCACCGCGCCAAGCGCCCATGGCAGGGCCAGCAGGAGGCGGTCGACCGCGAAGCAAAGCCCGCGCACGACCCCAGCTGCTACCTGTGCGCCGGCAATACCCGCGTCAACGGCGAGAAGAATCCCGACTATACGGGCACCTATGTGTTCACCAACGACTTCGCCGCCCTGATGGCCGATACGCCCGAGGCCACGCCCGGTGACGATCCGCTGTTCCAGTCGATGAGCGCGCGCGGCACCAGCCGCGTCATCTGCTTTTCCCCGGACCACAGCAAGTCGCTGCCCCTGCTGGAGCTGGCGGCGATCGAAGGCGTGGTCGACACCTGGTGCGAACAGTCCGCGGAACTCGGCCGGCAGCACCGCTGGGTGCAGGTCTTCGAGAACAAGGGCGCCGTGATGGGCTGCTCGAACCCGCACCCGCACGGCCAGATCTGGGCCACCAGCTTCCTGCCCGACCTGCCGGCTACGGAAGACCGCCAGCAGCGCGCGTATTTCGCCGAACAGGGCAAGCCGCTGCTGCTCGACTACGTCGAGCGCGAGGCGGCCGATGGCGAACGCGTGGTCGTCGCTACCTCCCACTGGCTGGCGGTGGTGCCCTACTGGGCCAGCTGGCCCTTCGAGACCCTGCTGCTGCCGCGCTTCCCGGTCAAGCGCCTGGAAGACCTCAACCAGGAACAGCGCGCCGACCTGGCGCTGGCTCTGAAGCGCCTGACGACCCGCTACGACAACCTGTTCCAGACCTCTTTCCCCTACTCGATGGGCTGGCACGGCGCGCCGTATTCAGAGGACGACGCCACCCCATGGCAGCTGCACGCGCACTTCTACCCGCCCCTGCTGCGCTCGGCCTCGGTGCGCAAGTTCATGGTCGGCTTCGAGATGCTGGCCGAGACCCAGCGCGACCTGACCCCGGAACAGGCGGCCGCCCAGCTGCGCGCCCAGTCCGAAGTGCATTATCTCCACAACCCGTCCACCTGAAAGCACGATGAACGCTACCCCGCTGGCCCGCGCGGCCACCGTTTTCCAGGCCGCCTTCGGCCAGGCTCCCTCGATCCAGGTCCAGGCCCCCGGCCGCGTCAACCTGATCGGCGAACACACCGACTACAACGACGGCCTGGTGCTGCCCTGCGCCATCGACTACCGCACGGTCATCGTGGCGCGCCCCCGCGACGACCGCCAGATACGCGTCGCCGCGGCCGACTATGACGGCGCACTCGACGCCTACTCGCTCGACGCCCCGATCGAACGCCTGGACGCCCCGATGTGGGCCAACTACGTGCGCGGCGTGGTGCGCGATCTGGTCGAGCGCGGTCTGCCGATGCAGGGCATGGACCTGGCCGTCGCCGGCGACGTGCCGCAGGGCGCCGGCCTGTCCTCGTCGGCCTCGCTGTCGGTGGCGGTTTGCCGGCTGTTCGCCACCCTGCCCGGCTTCGAGGGCTTGAGCCCGGTCGACATGGCCCTGGTCGCCCAGCGCGCCGAGAACGATTTCGTCGGCACCAAGTGCGGCAACATGGACCAGATCAGTTCGGCCTGCGGCGTGCAGGACCATGCCTTGATGATCGACTGCCGTTCGCTCGAGGTCCGGCCGGTGCCGATCCCGGCGAACGCCGCCATCATGATCTTCAATTCGCACGTCGCGCGCGGCCTGGTCGACAGCGCCTACAACACGCGGCGCGAACAGTGCGAAGAGGCGGCCCGCCACTTCGGCCTGCCCGCCCTGCGCGACCTCGACCTGGCCACCCTGGAAGCACGCGCCGCCGAGCTCGACCCGATCGTGCTGCGCCGCGCGCGCCACGTCGTGACCGAGAACGCGCGCGTGGAGGCCGCCGCACAGGCCCTGGCCGCGGGCGACCTGGTACGCATGGGCGAACTGATGGAAGCCTCGCATGCCTCGATGCGCGACGATTTCGAGATCACCGTGCCGGCAATCGACCAGATGGTCGGCATCGTCAAGTCGGTAATTGGAACGGCCGGCGGGGTGCGCATGACCGGCGGCGGCTTCGGCGGCTGCGTGGTGGCGCTGGTGCCGCACGAGCTGGTCGACGCCGCCCGCGAGGCCGTACAACGCGCCTACACCGCGCCGAACGGCGGCAGCGCGACGATCTACGTCTGCCGCGCCGCCGCCGGCGCGGGCGCGGTCGCCGCATGAGCTGGGAAGCTGCTCCCGGGCGCTACGGGTCGGTGCCGTACCGCCGCTGCGGCCGCAGCGGCCTGCGCCTGCCCGCCATCTCGCTCGGCCTGTGGCACAACTTCGGCGGCGGCGACGACCTGGCGCGCCAGCGCGAGATCGTCCGCAGCGCCTTCGACCTCGGCATCACCCACTTCGACCTGGCCAACAACTACGGCCCGCCGCCGGGCTCGGCGGAGAGCAACTTCGGGCGCATCCTCGACCTGGACCTGCGGCCCTACCGCGACGAGATCGTGGTCAGCACCAAGGCCGGCTACACCATGTGGCCCGGCCCCTATGGCGACTGGGGCAGCCGCAAGTACCTGGTCGCCAGCCTGGACCAGAGCCTGACACGCATGGGGCTCGACTACGTCGACATCTTCTACCACCACCGGCCCGACCCAAGCACCCCGATCGAAGAAACCATGGCGGCGCTCGACTACATCGTGCGCAGCGGCCGCGCCCTCTACGCCGGCATCTCGAATTACCCGGGCGAACAGACGCGCCTGGCCGCGGCGGAACTGCGCCGGCTGGGCACGCCCTGCATCGTCAACCAGTCGCGCTACAGCATGTTCGTACGCCAGGTGGAGACCGAGCTGCTGCCGGTGCTGGCGCAGGAAGGCATCGGCGCGGTCGCCTTTTCTCCGCTGGCGCAGGGCCTGCTCACCGACCGCTACCTGGGCGATGCGCTGCCCGGCGACTCGCGCGCGGCGGGCAGCGCGGGCTTCCTGCGCAAGGAGCATCTCACGGACGAGCGGCTGACTATCTCGCGTGCCTTAAATGCCTTTGCGCAGCAGCGCGAACAGTCGCTGGCGCAACTGGCACTGCGCTGGGTGCTGCGCCAGCCGGCGGTCACGTCGGCGCTGATCGGCGCGAGCAGGCCCTCGCAGGTCGTCGAGGCGGTGCGGGCGGCTTCGATGCCGGAACTGGCGGAGGCGGACATCGCTGCCGTCGAGGAGATACTGGCCGGATAGTGGCCTGGGCACGGATATCCGTGCCGCCCTGTTATGGACTGGAGCGGCGTGCTACCATCGGTCGTCAACACGATCACTCCGGTCCAGCTGTCATCATGGCTTCCAGCACTGCCGCGGATCTTCAGCGCCGGCTCGACGACCTGCTCGAGCACCTGCCGGCGGGCGTCGTCGTGCATGACGTCGACGGCCGCATCCTGCACGCCAACCGTCTTGCCTGCGAGCTGACCGGACGCAGCCTTGCGCAGTTGCGCGGCACCAGGTCCGACGGCAAGGCCTGGCAATTGCTCTGTGCCGATGGCAGCCCCATGCAAGCGAAGCAGTTTCCCGTCAATACCGTGCTGCGCACCGGTCGCCAGTTGTCCCAGCAGGTGCTCGGCGTCCGCGACACCGAGACGGACCCAGTACGCTGGCTGATCTGTAATGCCTATCCGGAACGCGACGAGGGAGGGGTACTGCGCCGGGTGGTCGTGTGCTTCACCGACTGCACCGCGCTGAAGGAGGCCGAGCAAAGCCTGCAGAAATCCGAGGAACGGCTGCGCCTGGCGCTGCTGGGCTCGACCGACGCGTACTGGGATTACGATCTCGTGAAGAACGAGATCCATTATTCCCAGCGCTGGTGGACCATGCTCGGCTACCAGCCCGACGAACTCGGCTGCCATACGGACCTGTGGCTGGAGCTGATGCACCCTGAGGACCGGCCCGAGCTGCTTCGCTTCTGGAAGGACCTGCTGGAGGGGGATCGCGAAACCTACAGCGTCGAGTGGCGCCTGCGCCATCTTGACGGACATTACGTGCCGGTGCTGTCGCGCGGTTTCGTCACGCGCGACGCCAGGGGCCGGGCCCTGCGCGTCTCCGGCACCAATACCGACCTCACCGAGCGCAAGCAGGCCGAGCAGCGCATCTACGAGCTGGCCAATTTCGACCACCTCACCGGCCTGCCGAACCGGCGCCTGCTGGTCGAGGAGCTGGACAAGGCGCTGGCGCGCAGCCAGCGCTCGGGCTGTTTCGGCGCCGTGATCTTCCTCGACCTGGACAACTTCAAGCTGCTCAACGACACCATGGGCCATAACTTCGGCGACATGCTGCTGCGCCAGGTGGCGGAACGCCTGCGCCACACGGTGCGCCACTGCGACCAGCTGGCGCGCCTGGGCGGGGACGAATTCGTGCTGGTGCTGGAAGACCTGGCGGAGGAATCCCGGGAGGCGGTCTCGGAGGCCCAGCATGTCGTGGAAAAACTGCAAAGCTCCCTGGCCCAGCCCTATTACCTGGACGGCAGGCTGTTCCTGAGCACGCCGAGCATGGGCGTCGCGCTGTTCGACGGCGGCGCGACCGATCTCGAAACCATCCTCAAGCAGGCCGACCTGGCCATGTACCGTGCCAAGTCGGAGGGACGCAATACGGCGCGCTTCTTCGATCCAGGCATGCAGGCCTCGGCCGAGCACCAGGCGGCGCTCGAGCACGCCCTGCGCGAAGGCTTGTCGGCGCACGAGTTCGTGCTGTACTGCCAGCCGCAGTTCTCCAGCGCTGGGCGCCTGGTCGGCGCCGAGGTGCTGGTGCGCTGGCGCCGCGCCGACGGCGCGCTGCTCGTCCCCGACGACTTCATCGGCGTGGCGGAATCCTCGGGCCTGATCCTGCCGCTGGGCCAGTACGTGCTCGATGAAAGCTGCCGCGCCCTGGCACGCTGGCGCGCCGACCGCACGCTCGGCAAACTCGAGCTTGCGGTCAACATCAGCGCGCACCAGCTACACAGTGCCGACTTCACCGGGCGCGTGGCCGGCGCCCTGCTCGAAACCGGCGCACCACCCGACAAGCTGTGCCTTGAGCTGACCGAAAGCGTGCTGGCCCACAACGTTGCCGAGGTCATCGAGCGGATGCGCGCGCTGTGCAAGCAGGGCGTGCATTTTTCGCTGGACGATTTCGGCACCGGTTATTCCTCGCTCGCCTACCTCAAGCGCTTCCCCTTGAGCGCCCTGAAGATCGACCGCTCCTTCGTGCACGACGTGCATCTCGATCCGGATGCCGCACCGATCGTCGAAGCCATCATCGCCCTGGCGCGCAAGCTCAAGCTCGACATCGTGGCCGAGGGGGTCGAACATGAGGCGCAGCGCAGCTTCCTGGTCGGCGGCGGCTGTGGAACGCTGCAGGGCTACCTGCTGGGCCGGCCCGTGCCGATCTGGGAGTTCGAACGAACCTACAGCAGCGCCGGGTTCGGCCACGCCTGAGCGGGCCCGTGCCCGGCTGATGCACCTCAATTCTCCGAAAGCTTTATTTGCGGTAAGAATTGCCAGGGACCAGACTGAAGGAATCCGTTCTTCCCCGATCGACAGCGAGAGGACATGCATGGTGTCGAACGACGCGCAGCCGACGCAACAAGCCGACTCTTCCTTCATCATCCTGGTCTTTTCCCTGGCAGGATGGGCGCTTCTCGAAGCGTGGGCCATCAGCGTGGGAGCAAGCTGGTACGCCCATGTCTTCAATGCGCTGCCCGGATCGATCCTGACCGTCCTTGCGCTGCCGCGCGCCACGGCCGCCGCACCGGGCAAGGCGGGTGGAGCAAAGCCGGCGTCCAGGGGCTCGGCCTGGGCGCTGCTGCTGTCCGCCCTGTTCCCGTTTCTCGTTGGCGCCTTCCTCGGCATCCTGTTCCTGAGCGGCGCCCTGCTCCTGTTCGGATTGCTGGCCGCGTGCCTATGTCTTGCGCCGTGGTCCCGGCTGGCATTCACCCGCGACCATGTTCTCCTGTGCAGCGCCGTCACATTGAGCGGCTTCTTTCTCCCGATCGCACTGGCTTACCGGGACCTCGACATCGTCTTGTTTCCGCTGGGCTGCTGGGTATTCTGGTTATGCGCCTGCTGCGCCTTGCTGGTCAGGGCGGACAAGCGGCGCCGTGCCGAGCGCCGGAAAAAATCCGAACGCGGCGATGTCGCGACCGCGCCATGATGTGTTGGCGCAATGTCCTATGTCAATTGCCTCAAAAATTCGGTGTCTAGAATCGAGACAGGCAAAGGGCTCTGGGAAGGGAAGCGATGAAAACGTGGCCGCGGCTGTTCCGCAAGACGGAAAAGGGTAGTGTTGCCGTCGAAATGGCATTCATTCTGCCTGTTCTCGTCATGCTTCTCAGCTTGATGCTCTTCTTCGCGCGCCTCTTCTGGGCTTACAGCGCAACGCAGAAGGCTGCGCACGATGCGGCGCGATTTCTCTCGACGGCCACGCAGGCTGAGATACGAACCGGCGGTGGCGGATTCAACGAGGCTCGCTATCCAGCAGTTGCCCGGTGGATAGCGCAACAGGAACTGATGGACATCGTCACGTGGGCGGACGGGATCACAATCTTTGTTCTTTGCGACGGTGTTCCCTGCAACGTCACTCGCCCGGACACCGTTCGTGTCAGAGTGGAAGTCAGCCTTCGCAACGATGTCTTTCCAGAATTAATTGCGCTCTATCTGGACAATTCCAACTTCGTTTTGAAGAGTCATGTCGTGCTCCCTTATGCGGGGCGCTAGCACCAGGAGCAATTGACCCATATCGACTTTTCACAAATGTCACGTGTCTGGGATATTCAGGCAATCGCTTCAGGCCGGGAGAAACGCATGGAGGTGGATGACAGCACAGCACGCGGTGTGTGGAGGCGGCATCGTACTCCACGGCTTCCCGTGCGCGAGTCCGGAGCAATCGCGATCATGTTCGCGGGAGCGCTCATCATTATCATCGCCTTCTTCGCGCTGGCCCTCGACATTTCCCGGGTCCACAACCGCAAGATGGAGCTGCAGAACCTGGCCGATTCGGCCGCGTTGGCGGCCGCGAATCAGCTTGACGGCACCGAACAGGGGATCCAGCGTGCGCTGGACGCGGTGACGGCCGCCATGTCGATCTCGGAATGGGAGGCCAGCTACCAGTACGGCAAGAAGCAAGTGGGTTCGCTGGATCGGGCAATCACATTCGGGAGCAGCCCGGTGGGACCCTGGCGCGGCGCGACGGAGGCGAAGGCGGACGCTGACGAATTGCTGTTCGTGAAAGTGGACACAAGCGACCTCGACGCCGACTACGGCGAAGTCAAAGCATCTTTCTTGCATGTGTTTGCAGACTCCGCTATCGCGACTTCCAGCGCCCGCGCAATCGCAGGACGCTCCGCGATCAGCGTGACACCGCTGGGCATTTGCGCCATGCGCGATGAGGCGCGCCGCGATCACAACGGCGAACTCGAGGAACATGGTTTTCGGCGCGGCATCAGTTACAACTTGCTGGACCTTAACCGGCCCGGATCGACCGCCGGACAGACCTTCACGGTCAACCCTCTGCCGGGCACTGCGCCCATCACCAATGTCGACACCCTTTCTCCTTTCGTGTGCACAGGAACGATGGCGATGACCAGGCTGACAGGCGGGAAAGTGGTCGTGTCGTCTTCATTCCCGATCTCCAGCCTCTACTACCATCTGAATTCGCGCTTCGGTTCCTACAGCACCACGCCGCGGATGCCGTGTGACGCCCGTACGGCGCCGGCCGATGCGAACATCAAGGAATATACCTACGACGGCGGCTCGCCATGGATGAGCGTACAACCGGAGGGACAAGCGGCAAAACGCCTGGAGACCACGGAACGACGGTGGACGATCGCGGGACCGGACAGCGCGCCCACCGGCACCACCGCCGCCCACTGGGGGCCGCTGTGGTCGTATGCCAAGGCGGTGAAGTATGAATCGTACGAGGACCTGGGCGATCCGGAACCGGCGGGGGGCTATGCGAGCTTCGACACCGCGGCCTGGGAGACCCTGTATGCCGGCAAGCCGAAACCCTCCACCGCCACGCCCTATCCGTCCGATGCGGCCACGCCCACGCCGTATTCGTACAAGAGCGGATCAATCTTCTACAGGGCGCCGGCAACGACCAACAAGAGTATCCGAGGGCGGCGCGTCCTGAACCTGCCCCTGCTGGCTTGCCCCGTCACCGACAACAAAGCAAGCGTACTTGGCATAGGAAAGTTCTTCATGACCAGGACGGCGACCGCCACCTCCCTCTACGGAGAATTCGCCGGACTGGTTCCCGAGCAGACGCTAGGAGCGCAGGTTGAGCTATATCATGACAACGACTAACAAAACCCGCATGTGTTACCGGTCACCTGTAAAGCAACTCGGCGGTGCCGCGGTGGAATTCGCGCTGGTGGCGCTGATCTTCTTCATCCTGTTTTTCGGCATTGTCGAGCTTGCACGGGCGATGTACCTCTGCAATACGCTGCAGGAAGTGACGCGCCGGGCCGCGGCGCTGGCCGTGAATACGGACTTCAGCAACGAGGGCGCCATGCAGGATGTACGTGAGCAGGCGGTTTTCCGGACCACGCCGGGCGTTCTGTTGATGGGCGACCCCATCTCGGATCGGCACGTCAGGATCGACTACCTGCGCCTTCCGGCGAACTCCAACATTCCCGTATCGCTCGGGGCGGCTTTGCCCGCCAATCCGCTGGAGAACCGCGTCAACTGCGCACAGGACATGGAGGGTGCACGCTGCATTCGGCTGGTGCGGGTTCGCATCTGCATGCCGGGTGGAGGGGCGGATGAATGCGACGCCGTGCCTTACGTGCCCATGTTCTCACTGATTCCGTTTTCGTTTGCGCTGCCGTTTTCGACGACGATTGCGACGGTGGAGGGGTTGGGGATGCCGGTGGGGGTGCCGTGCAATTGTTAGGGTGCTTGCGTAGGAAAGCCTGAAGTGGTGAAGGACGCGAGCTGCGCTCGCGGGGCGCCCGCGATGCGGGCGCAAAGTGGGGATTCGCCCACGTTCCGCGGGCCGCGGTTGCGCGAGTACGCGCAACCCTTCGAATCCCACGCGGAGAGCGCGCAGGCGCTCTCCTCGCCTCCTGAGTTACAAATAAAAAAGCCACCTTGCGGTGGCTTTCTTATTTATAACTTGGCGGAGGCGGTGGGATTCGAACCCACGATACAGGTTTAAGCCCATATGCTTCCTTAGCAGGGAAGTGCCTTCGGCCACTCGGCCACGCCTCCAATCAGTTCCGACTTGTGTGTCAGTCAGCGCTGAGTGCACGCATCTTAAGGGCTGGTGCACGTTGCGTCAAGGACGCACGCCCAAAATTTTGAAAATTGTTAAGCTTGCTCGAGGTTAAAAGCCTTGTGCAGGGCGCGCACGGCCAGTTCCATGTATTTCTCGTCGATCAGTACCGAGATCTTGATCTCCGAGGTCGAGATCATCATGATGTTGATGCCCTCTTCCGACAGGGTGCGGAACATCTGCGAGGCCACGCCGACGTGGCTGCGCATGCCGACGCCCACGGCCGACACCTTCGACACTTTCGCATCGCCCAGGATCTTGGCCGCGCCCAGCGCCTCGCGCTGCTCTTCCAGCACGCCCATCGCCCTCGCGTAGTCGCCGCGCGAGACGGTGAAGGTGAAGTCGGTCTTGCCGTCCACCGACTGGTTCTGGATGATCATGTCGACTTCGACGTTCGCTTCGGCGATCGGGCCGAGGATGTGGAAGGCCACGCCCGGCTTGTCCGGCACGCCCAGGACGGTGATCTTGGCTTCATCGCGATTGAAGGCGATACCGGAGATGACGGCTTGTTCCATGTTGCTTTCTTCCTCAAACGAAATCAGGGTGCCGGACTTCGCTTCTTCGTCCAGCGGCATCAGGGGATCGGTCAGCGACGACAGCACGCGCGTCGGGACCTGGTAGTTACCTGCGAATTCGACCGAACGCGTCTGCAGCACTTTCGAGCCCAGCGAGGCCAGTTCGAGCATTTCCTCGAAGGTGATCTTGTTCAGGCGGCGCGCCTCGTGCACCACGCGCGGATCGGTCGTGTACACGCCGTCCACGTCGGTGTAGATCAGGCATTCGTCGGCCTTCAGCGCGGCGGCGATCGCCACGGCCGAGGTGTCCGAACCGCCACGGCCCAGCGTCGAGATGTTGCCATCTTCGTCCATGCCCTGGAAACCCGTGATGATGACGATCTTGCCGGCTTCGAGATCACCGCGCACGCGGGTGTCGTCGATCGACTGGATGCGCGCCTTGGTGAACGAGGAATCGGTGCGGATGCCCGCTTGCCAGCCGGTGTACGAGACCGCGTCCTTGCCGATGGCCAGCAGCGCCATCGCCAAGAGGCCCACCGAGACCTGCTCGCCGGTCGAGGCAATCATGTCCAGTTCGCGCGGGTCGGGTTGCGGCATGATTTCCTTGGCCAGCGCGATGAGGCGGTTGGTTTCACCGGACATCGCGGAAGGCACCACGACGATCTGGTGGCCGGCATCATGCCACTTCGCCACGCGGGCCGCGACATTCTTGATACGGTCCGTCGAGCCCATCGACGTCCCGCCATACTTGTGGACAATTAAAGCCATATCAGGGAGGGTTCCAGCTTGTTGAAAGATCAAAAGGGGACCCTTACTCTAGCATGCTGCAGCGCAGTATCACAAGACGGTCGGGAGAAAAAGCTATACGAAAACAAAATAAAGTAATACCGTTTTCGTATAGAAACAAAAACAAGTCTAGACAGCTTTGGGGACCCAGCGCAGTGCGATGCGCTCGCCCTGCCCCGCACTCAGGTGGCGGCAATCCATGCCGATACCGGCGGCAAACAGCAGCTCGCGGTCCGCCCACACCAGCGGCGCACGCTCGCGCTCCCAGCTTGGCACGCCGAGGGCCTGGTAATGCGCCTTCAGTCCGCGGGTGGGACGGTTGGCGGCGGGCTTGAGGCGCTCCCCGCCCTGGCGGAAGTCGATGGTAAGAAACTGGCTGCGCAGCCAGGCCGGATCGAAACCCGCCGGCGCGGCGTCGAAGTGCAGCGCGCCGCCATATGCGGGAAAGTCCAGCGCGGCCTCCCCGTTCCAGCGGAAGCGCTGGCCCTCCTTGACCAGGACACCGATATCGTCGGGGTCGCGCATGCCGGCAAGCTCAGGCAGCTTCGGTGTGAGGTAGAGCTTGCCGCGGTGGCGACGGATATCGCAGCCCGGATGCGTCACTTTCAATTGCGCATCCTCGCGCGCCGAGAACAGCTGGGACACCATCTCGGCCAGCCAGGCGGTCGAGGGCATCGCCAGGCCGCGCACATGGAACAGGTGGCGCAGCATGTTGTCGGCGCGGTCGCGGCTGAGTTTCCGCACGCGCGACAAGTCGACCGCCTCGCCATCGAGGCAGGCGGCCAGGTCCTGCTCCGCGACCTCAATCAGGATGCGCTGGGCCGACTGCACGTGGGCCGCCCCGCGCGCCAGCCGCGCCTGGTAACCCGGGAAGCTGGCTGCCAGCGCCGGCATCACCGCGTGGCGCAAGGCGTTGCGGGCATAGCGCGGATCGCTGTTCGATTCATCCTCGACCCACGCCAGGCCTTCGGTACGCACGTAGTCTTCGAGCTGGGCGCGCGACAGCGGCAGCAGCGGACGCGCCATGACCAGTTCCGGGTCGCCCAGCAGGCCGGGCGCGCGGTTGGCCGCGTCCATGCCCGACAGCCCGGCCGGGCCGGAGCCGCGCAGCAGCTGGAGCAGGACCGTCTCGGCCTGGTCGTCGAGGTGGTGGGCGGTGAGCAGCAGCGGCACGCCGTGGGCGACGCACATCTCGCCCAGCGCGCGGTAGCGCAGCTTGCGTGCGGCCGACTCGATGCCGTCCTTGCCTTTGACAACCTCGACATGGCGGCTGTCGAAGGCGATGCCGAGCGCCGCGCAGGCCTCACGGCAATGCGCCAGCCAGGCATCGGCATTCGGGCTCAGCCCGTGATGGACGTGGAAGGCATGCAGGACGATGCCCTGCTCGGCAGCCCAGGCATGGGCAAGCCGCAGCAGGGCCATCGAGTCGAGGCCACCGCTGCAGGCAAGCGCAATGGAGGTGGGGGTAAACGACTCGCGCAGGCCGTGCATGGCCTGCGCGAAGATCACCGGAACTTGTCCGGTACGGGTGGAACTCACTCTTCGCGCGGCAGTGTTTCCTTGAACTTGCCGTAAGCCATCAGCTTTGCGTGACGGGCGTCGAGCAGGTCCTTGGTCTTCATGCCCTGGAACTGGCGCAGGGTGTCGGCCAGTGCGCGCTTGAGCAGCTGCGCCATCTGCTTTGGATCGCGGTGCGCGCCGCCGAGCGGCTCGTTGACGATCTTGTCGATCAGGCCGATGGCCTTCAGGCGGTGCGCGGTCAGGCCCAGGGCGTCGGCGGCGTCGCTGGCGCGCTCCGAGGTCTTCCACAGGATCGAGGCGCAGCCTTCCGGCGAGATCACCGAATAGGTCGAGTACTGCAGCATCAGCACCGCGTCGCCCACCGCAATCGCCAGCGCGCCGCCCGAACCGCCTTCGCCGATGATGGTCGCAATCAGCGGCACCTTCAGCTCGGCCATCACGTACAGGTTGTGGCCGATCGCTTCCGACTGGCCGCGCTCTTCGGCGTCGATGCCCGGGAAGGCGCCCGGGGTATCCACAAACGTGAAGATCGGCAGGCCGAATTTTTCCGCCAGCTTCATCAGGCGCATGGCCTTGCGGTAGCCTTCCGGACGCGGCATGCCGAAGTTGCGCATTGCGCGTTCCTTGGTGTCGCGGCCCTTCTGGTGGCCGATGACCATGCAGGCCTGGCCGTTGAAGCGGGCCAGGCCGCCGATGATCGACTGGTCGTCGGCGAAGCTGCGGTCGCCGTGCAGTTCGTGGAAGTCGGTGAAGATCGCGTTCACATAGTCCATCGTGTACGGACGCTGCGGGTGGCGGGCGATCTGCGACACCTGCCACGGGGTCAGCTTGGCGTAGATGTCCTTGGTGAGCTGCTGGCTCTTCTTGGCCAGGCGGTCGATCTCTTCCGAGATGTCGACGGCGGAATCGTCTTGCACGAAACGCAGCTCTTCAATCTTGGAATCCAGCTCGGCGATCGGCTGCTCAAAATTGAGGAAAGTTGTTTTAGTCATTGTACCTCCGGATTATTTCGTGGCCGCAGCGTTTCCGTTCGCGCAGCATGCACCGGGCCTCGTGGGCCCCTGTTGTGGGCGTTATTCTACCGTACCCGAACCGGATACCGGATCGAGACTACGCCATAAATACCAGGTTGCCACCGTACGCCAGGGCTCCCAGTTCGCCGCCACTTCGCGCGCATCGCTGCGAGAAACAGGTTCGCCAGAGAAATAATTCTGGCTGATTCCCTGAATCAGGCCGGGATCGTCGAGCGGCAGCACGTTTGGACGGAGCAGATTAAATATCAAAAACATCTCCGCTGTCCAGCGGCTGATGCCGCGGATCTGGACCAGTTCGGCGATGACGGCCTCGTCGTCCATCTGCGACCACAGGTCGGCATGGACGCGCTTGGCCTTGAAACTGTCGGCCAGGTCGAGGATGTATTCGGTCTTGCGCTTGGACAGTCCGCAGCCGGCCAGCTCGACGGCGCCGGCCTTGAGCACCTGGGCCGGCGAGAGCTTTGGACAGGTGGCCAGCAGCTTGGCCCAGGCCGCGTCGGCCGCCTTCGGCGTCACCTGCTGGCCCACGATCGAACGTGCCAGCGTGGTGAAGGGATCGGGCTGGCCGCGCAGGTGCAGGTCGCCGATCTGGGGGATCAGCTTGGCCATGATGCGGTCGCGCGCGATCAGCGCGGCCTTCGCTTCCGCCCAGTAGATCGGGACGGCGAGCTCTCCCTGCGGCTCCATGGCCGCGGATGTGTCCTTGTCGGCGCCCATTATGCGCGGCGCCAGGTCGTCGTTCCGTCCGGCTTGTCTTCCAGGATGATCCCGGCGGCAGTCAGTTCGGCGCGGATGGCGTCCGCTTCGGCAAAATTGCGGGCCTTCTTGGCGGCCGCGCGGCGCGCGATCGCGTCATCGATGCTCGCGTCCCCGCCTTCGCTGCCGCCTTGCAGGAAGGCTTGCGGCGCGCGCTCGAGGATGCCCAGCACGCCGGCCAGCGCCTTGAGCTGGCGCGCGGCGTCCAGCGACTTGCTGCGGTTGACTTCGCTCGCCAGGTCGAACAGCTCGGCCACGGCCAGCGGCGTGTTGAAGTCGTCGTCCATCGCTTCGCGGAAACGGACCGCGTGGGCTTCTTCCCAGTCCACGGCCGGCTGCTCCTTGTCGATGTCGACCGTCGACAGCGCCGTGTACAGGCGGGTCAGCGCGCCCTTGGCGTCGTCGATGTGGGCATCGGAATAGTTCAGCGGGCTGCGGTAGTGGGCGCGCAGGATGAAGAAGCGGACGACTTCGGCGTCGTACTTCTTGAGCACGTCGCGGATGGTGAAGAAGTTGCCCAGCGACTTGGACATCTTCTCGTTGTCTACGCGCACGAAGCCGTTGTGGATCCAGTAGTTGACCATGTTGCCGCCGAACGCGCCTTCCGATTGGGCGATCTCGTTCTCGTGGTGCGGGAACTGCAGGTCGGCGCCGCCGCCATGGATGTCGAAATGCTGGCCCAGGGTGGCGCAGGACATGGCCGAGCACTCGATGTGCCAGCCCGGACGGCCCTTGCCCCACTTGGAATCCCACTTGGCCTCGGCGGGCTCGGATTCCTTGGCGGCCTTCCACAGCACGAAGTCGAGCGGGTCGCGCTTGCCGCTGTTGACGTCGACGCGCTCGCCGGCGCGCAGGTCGTCGAGCGACTTGCCGGACAGCTTGCCATAGCCTTCGAAGCCGCGCACGGCGTAGTTCACGTCGCCGTCCTCGCTCCTGTAGGCCAGGCCCTTGCTTTCGAGCTGCTCGATGATCGACAGCATCTGCGGCACGTACTCGGTGGCGCGCGGCACCACGGTCGGCGGCAGCATGCCCAGGGCGCCGATGTCCTCGTCCATGTACTTCACGTTGCGCTCGACCAGCTGGCCGATGGTCTCGCCGTTCTCGACGGCGCGCTTGATGATCTTGTCGTCGATGTCGGTGATGTTGCGGACGTACTTGACCTCGTAGCCCGAGGCCATCAGCCAGCGATAGATCACGTCGAAAGCCATCATCATCCGCGCGTGACCGATGTGGCAGTAGTCGTAGACGGTCATGCCGCACACATACATGCCGACCTTGCCGGCTTCCATCGGGACAAATACCTGCTTGTCACGCGCGAGCGTGTTGTAAATCTTGAGTTGGCTCATGGGTGTATTCTGGTGAGGAAGAGGATCGGAGCTGCAACTGCGGCGCGGCGAGATCGTCTGTACCCTCGGGTGTTGTTCTTCTTTGATAGAATGGGACGTTCTGCGCAAAGTATAGCATTGTTAAAATCCCGGCTGGCCGCATATGGTTCAGCTTTATTTTTCGGGAAAACACTTGACACCGCATTGCGCGGTATCCATCAGAGGAGAGCCCAGACAATGACCACCGCCTTCCGCCGTTCGCTGCTCAAGGGCATCGCCCTGGGCGCCGGCGCCCTGCTCCTTTCCGGCGCCGCCCTGGGCGCGCCGCAGGAAACGACTACCGACGCTCCCCAGGATGCCGCGCCCGCCGCGCCGGTCGTCAAGGGTCCGCAGGTGTCGATCAAGACCACGATGGGCGACATCGTGGTCCAGCTCGACGAGGAACGGGCGCCGAAGACAGTGGCCAACTTCATGCAGTACGTAAAGCAGGGATTCTACAAGGGCACCATCTTCCACCGGGTGATCGACGGCTTCATGATCCAGGCCGGCGGCATGAACGAGAAGTTCGAGGGCCGCAAGACCAACAAGCCGGTCAAGAACGAATCGAATAACGGCCTGTCGAACCAGCCGTACACCATCGCGATGGCGCGCGAAGACCATCCGGATTCGGCCACCTCCCAGTTCTTCATCAACGTCGCCGACAATTCGGGCATCGACCATCCGTTCTACAAAGGCTCGGGCTATACCGTCTTCGGCAAGGTCGTGAAGGGGCAGGAAGTCGTGGACAAGATCAAGGGCGTGATGGTGGACGACGTGCGCGGCATGCAGAATGTGCCGGTGACGCCGATCTTCATTAAGTCGGTAAGCGTGCTCAAGGGCGACAAGCTTGTAAAATAGCGGATGCGTTTGCCGCATTAACAATAACCAACTCAACAGGACAGCACATGACCAGCGTTCGCATGACCACCAATATGGGCAACATCACCGTCGAACTGGATGCCGACAAGGCCCCGAAGACCGTTGCCAACTTTATCGACTACGTCAACAAGGGTCATTTCAGCAACACCATCTTCCACCGCGTGATCAAGGACTTCATGATCCAGGGTGGCGGCTTCGAGCCGGGCATGAAGCAAAAGCCGACCGACGCGACCGTCGAGAACGAAGCCAAGAACGGCCTGAAGAACGACAAGTACACCATCGCCATGGCCCGCACCTCGGCGCCGCACTCGGCATCGGCCCAGTTCTTCATCAACACCAAGGACAATGCCTTCCTGAACTATCCAGGCCAGGACGGCTGGGGCTACGCCGTGTTCGGCAAGGTCACCGAAGGCCAGGACATCGTCGACCAGATCAACGGCGTGAAGACCACCCGCAGCGGCATGCACTCGGACGTGCCGGTCGATCCGGTCGTCATCGAGAAGGTCGAAGTCATCTGATGATCGCAGTGCGCGCAGGGCGGCAAGTCCCAACGATCCAATGACCACCCTTGCGCGCACGTTCGCGCTGTTCATCTCGGACCTGCACCTGCAGGCCTCGCATCCGCGCACGGCCGAAGCCTTTTTTGGTTTCCTGGCCGAGCGTGCGACCCACGCCGAGCGACTCTACCTGCTCGGCGACATCTTCGAATACTGGGCCGGCGACGACGACGTCGACGAGCCTTTCCACCAGCAGGTCGCTAGCGCCATCCGCGCTGTAAGCGCCGCCGGCACCGCCGTCTACTGGCTGGCCGGCAACCGCGATTTCCTGGTCGGGCCGGGCTTTGCCGAAGCGGCCGGGCTCAGCCTCCTGGAAGAGCCGCATGTGATCAGTGCCGGCGGAAAACGCATCGCCCTGGCGCACGGCGACGCCCAATGCACCGCCGACCTCAAGTACATGGCCTTCCGCGCCCAGGTGCGCGACCGCGAATGGCAGCAGCAGTTCCTCGGCATGCCCCTGGCCCAGCGCAAGGCGATCATCGCCGGGCTGCGCGAAGGCAGCCGCGAAGCGCAGGCCGGCAAATCCTACGAGATCATGGATGTGACGCCCTCGAGCGTGGAGGCGCTGTTCGACGCGGCCGAGGCCACGGTCATCATCCATGGCCACACGCACCGGCCGGCCGTGCACGAGACCGGCGGCAGACTGCGCTACGTGCTGCCGGACTGGGAGCTGGACGCGGAGCCGCGGCGCGGCGGGTGGATCGAGCTGGCCCACGACGGCACCCTCACCCGCCACGATTTACCGGACTTCATCTAACAGTTCAGGATGCTTGCCCAGCAGCCGCAATAGCTTCACCAGCGCCACCGGCGCATGCGCCTCGCCCGACTCGAAGCGCGCAAAATCCCCCGCGGCGTCGCCGAACAATTCGTCCGCCTTCTGCAGGGTCAGTCCCAGCCCCTTGCGCATCGCCCGGATCGTCTTGAGCTCCTGCGCATCCACCCCCTTGCGGAAGGCCGCGACCAGTTCGCCGTAATGCTCGTGCTCGCCCTGCGCGAACATCACTTCCTTGCAGCCGGCGCAGTGCTCGACGACGACGTCCGGGATCGTCGTGCTCTGCCCCTTGTAGGTGTAATGCATTTCCCTGATCGCATGCGTCAGCGGCGAGACGCCACAGTTCGGGCACGTCAGCATCCTTCCCTCCTTCCTCCATCGATTCCCCATCCTACCAAAGTGGCCGGACAAGCCGCGCCCGCGTTCTTGTTCAATATGTATGTTTACATTTGCCAAGTCGCTGTTATACTTCACTACAACACCACTTCAACACATCACCCAATCAGCATAAGCGAGGGAGAGACAGATGAACCATGCAGCACTACGACCAAGGAGGACTGGACATGACAGTCGGCTGGAATGACAACACACCCATTTACCGCCAGCTCAAGGAGCGGGTGGTGGGCATGATGCTCGACGGTATTTTGAAAGCCGGCGACGCCCTGCCCTCGGTCCGCCAGATCGCGGCCGAATATCAACTGAATCCGATCACTGTCTCCAAGGCTTACCAGGAGCTGGTCGACGAGAACCTGGTAGAAAAACGAAGGGGAATTGGCATGTACGTCACCGAAGGAGCAAGCGAGAAACTGCTGGCCACCGAACGCGAGCGCTTCATCCGCGAGGAATGGCCCGCCATGGTCGAACGCATCCGCCGCCTTGGCCTGAACGTCGAGCAGCTGCTCAATGCCTCCGGCAACAACGCTCCGGGAGGTTCAGCATGAATGCCGTTATCGAAGCACGCGGCCTGACCAAGCGTTACGGCAAGCGTACCGCCGTCGACGGCATCGATTTCGACATCCCCGCCGGCCGCATCGTCGGCCTGATCGGCCCCAACGGCTCGGGCAAGACCACCACCCTGAAAGCCGCCCTCGGCCTGATTCCCTTCGACGGCCAGCTGACGGTGCTGGGCTTCGACCCGCGCACCCAGCGCGACGACCTGATGAAGGAAGTCTGCTTCATCGCCGACGTCGCGATCCTGCCGCGCTGGCTGCGCGTGAAGGACGCGATCGACTTCGTGGCCGGCGTGCATCCGCGCTTCAACCGAGAGAAGGCCGAACGCTATATCGCGCACACCAAGCTCAGGCCGACCATGAAGGTCAAGGAAATGTCGAAGGGCATGATCGTCCAGCTGCACCTGGCACTGGTGATGGCCATCGACGCCAGGCTGCTGGTGCTCGATGAACCGACGCTGGGTCTGGACATCATGTACCGCAAGCAGTTCTACCAGAACCTGCTGGAAGACTACTTCGACGAGCAGAAGACCATCGTCATCACCACCCACCAGGTCGAGGAAGTCGAGCACATCCTCACTGACCTGATGTTCATCCGCGAAGGCAAGATCGTGCTGTCCGCCTCGATGGAAGAGATCGGCGAGCGCTATACCGAAGTGATGGTCCCGGCCGACAAGCTCAATGCCGCCAACGCCCTGGCCCCGCTCGACAAGCGCACCGTGTTCGGCAAGTCGGTGATGCTGTTCGACTCGGGCGCACCGGGCGGCGTGTCGCGCGCCCAGCTCGCCCAGCTCGGCGAGACCCGCAATCCCAGCGTTGCCGACCTGTTCGTGGCAACCATGAAAGGAACCTACGCATGAAAACGATGAAATGGCTGCTCCGGCGCGAGTTCTGGGAGCACAAGGGCGCCTTCTTCTGGACCCCGGTCGCGGTCGCTGCGGCGATGCTGCTGCTGGTGGGCGGCGGCTTCATGTACGCCATGGCTTTCGGCGGCGGCGAAGCCATCCAGATCAATGGCCACAACGTCGTCTCGATCCAGGGCATCCCGCCGGCGCTGCGCTACAAGATCGCGCATGTCGCGGCCTCGGGCTACCTCGGCCTGGCGGCGCCGCTGTTCATCGTGCTGGCCGTGGTGGTGTTCTTCTACTGCCTGGCCGCCCTGCATGACGACCGCCGCGACCGCAGCATCCTGTTCTGGAAGTCGCTGCCGCTCTCGGACCGCGATACCGTGCTGTCGAAAGCTGTCACCGCGCTGGTCGTGGCGCCCCTGATCACGATCGCCATCGGCGTGGTGACCGGCCTGGCCCTGCTGGTGCTGGGCATGATCAGCGCCGCCGGCAAGGGCGTCAACCTGTTCGCACCGGTGCTGATGGAACCGAACCTGTACCTCGGTCCGCTGTACCTGCTGGCCTTCCTGCCCCTGTACGTCGTCTGGGCGCTGCCGACCGTCGGCTGGCTGCTGATGGTGTCGAGCTGGGCGCGCTCCAAGGTCTTCCTGTGGGCGGTCGGCACGCCGCTGGTCGTGGCCCTGCTGCTGAAGTGGTTCAACATCATCGTCGGCCACGTGTCGAACTCGGTCATCGACGTCGACTGGTTCGTCCAGGAAGTCGTGCTGCGCGGCCTGGCCGGGCTTGTGCCGGGCATCTGGCTGTCCTACGGCGACATCGAGACCATCAACCAGCAGTACGGCCTGGACCCGACCACCCTGCTCGGCCTGTCCTACTCCACGCTGAGCCACCCGAGCACCTGGGTCGCAGCCGTGGCGGGCGCCGCGATGATCTACGCCGCCATGCGCCTGCGCCGCTGGCGCGACGAGGGCTGATTCCCGTGCGCGCCCTGTCAGCGATAGCACTCGGGGCCCTGCTCCTCTGCGGCAGCGCTGCCGCGGAGGACAAGCCGGTCCGCCAACTGGAACCCGTGCATGTGAACGCCATGCGCAATCCGGAAGTGCGCAAGTACAAGGTCATCCTGGCCGGCCTGGACGCCTTCGAGCGCCACCGGCAGCTGGCACCAAGGGCCGAACAGCTGCATTTCCGGCTGCGCCCGCAGGGGAAGGACGAGTCGGCGCAGCCGCTGGCGGTTCGCCTGGTGGGCGACGGCGGCTACCAACTGCCGATCACGATCGACGCCGACCGGCGCTTCGTGGTGCTGCGCAGCGAGGCTGCCGAGGACGCGGAAAGCGAGCTGGAACTGAACCGCAAGCGCCGCGCCTACCGCACCGACCCCGACATCCGCACGCCGGGCCTTCCCGCCAACCAGCGCCGCCTGGGCGACCTGCGGCTGGAGTGCAAGGTGACCGTGGCTATGGCCAAGGCCGAGATCCCGACCTTCTGGGTGATGACCATCAACACCATCCTGCTGCGCACCGACTGGTGCAACTTCTTCGGCGACCCCGAGGATTTCCGCTGGGAGAACGTGAGCAGGAAGGCGCATTTCCCCTTCCGCAGCGACCAGCCGCTGCTGGGGGCGGTGCTGGTCGACGGCAAGCGCTCGGCGAAACTGGAAGTCAAGGGTCATACCTTCCAGGTACCGATCGGGAACGCCAGCTGGAGCGACGACGCGCTGGTCGAACTGACGTTTGCCGAGCCGGCCGAAGCGGCGCCGGCTACTGGAACTGCTGGCGAAACGCCTCGAACTGCGCCTTGAGTTCCTCGAGCTCGCCGCGCAGTGCGGCGACTTCCTGTTCCAGCTGGCCGACGCGGCTGGCGCCGCCTCCACCGAGGCCGGCGCCGGCGGCGGGCGGCTCGTAGGCCGCCAGCTCGCCGCCCAGCAGGTGGCCGTAGCGTGCTTCCTTGGTGCCCGGCGCGCGGTCGAGTTTCGCGACCAGCGGCGGGTATTTATCGATCAGGAACTGCAGCACGGCTTCGACGTCCTGCACGCTCTTGAACTCGAACAGGCGGCCGGTGCGGGTACGGATCTCGCCGGCGGTCTGCAGGCCGCGCAGCATCAGGATGCTGAGCACCGCGACCTTGTCCTGCTCCAGGGTCCACTTGATGCGCATGCGGTGCTCGTACTTCACCACGCGGGCGCCGGCCTGCGAGATGGCGCTGACGAGCTTTTTCTCGATCAGGCGCTGCAGGGTATCCTGGACGGTCTCGTCGGTCATCTGCATGATCGGGTCGCGGCTCGACAGCTGGTTGCAGCCGTTGACGATGGCGTTGACCGACATCGGGTAGTTATCGGGCGTCAGCGCCTCTTTTTCGGCCAGTACCGCGAGCACGCGGATTTCCATCGGGTCCAATACAGCGCCGTCGGGCGTGCCCGTCGTTTCATTCGTCATGCGTTTCCTCAGTCGACCAGTCGGTTCAGTTGTTCCGAATCGAGTTTATCACCCTCGGCGACCTTCGGACAGCACAGGCCGGCATCAACCATGGTGTTGGTGAGGCGTTCGATCTGCTCGTCTTGGCGCGCCACATGGTCGATCAGGCCGCGCAGGGCCTTCGACAGCGGGTCGTCGCCGTTGGGCGTGACGCCGTAGGCGGCGAACAGGTGCGCGCTGCGCGACTGGTCTTCCTTGCGGATGATGTGGGCCGGGTTGCCGACCGCGGTGGCGCCGCTCGGGACCGGCTTGATGACCACGGCATTCGAGCCGATCTTGGCGTATTCGCCGACCGTGAAGGCGCCCAGCACCTGGGCGCCGGCGCCGACGATCACGCCGCGCTCGAGCGTCGGGTGGCGCTTGGTGCCGGCTACCAGGGTGGTGCCGCCCAGGGTGACGCCCTGGTAGATGGTGCAGTCGTCGCCGACCACGGCGGTCTCGCCGATGACCACGCCGAAGCCGTGGTCGATGAAGACCCGGCGGCCGATGGTGGCGCCCGGGTGGATCTCGATGCCGGTGATGATGCGGGCGACGTAGGAAATGAAGCGGCCGATCCACTTCAGGCCGAGCTTCCAGCAGGCGTGCGCCCAGCTGTGCATGATCACGGCGTGCAGGCCGGGATAGCAGGTCAGGACTTCCCAGCCGTTGCGGGCGGCGGGGTCGCGCTGGATGATGCTCTGGATATCGTCGCGTAAGTTGGAAAACATAATAAGGATGATCGCAAACCAAGGAATGATGGTAGCGTATGTTGCGGGGGTTTGCTTGGGGTGATGCGGGGAAGGATGCGCTAATGGCTGAGCGATGGAATTGGATCCCGGCCTTCGCCGGGATGACGTGCTTAGTGTGGCTTTATGACGAACGATAACGTACTGCAGAGTGCCCGTGCACCAATGCCCTAGAAACCGTCGTACCGGCAAAGGCCGGTACCCAATTTTGCTTGCGCAGCGTTAGCCTTCGCGCGCGATGCGCTGGCGGCGTGCCTCGTACAGGCAGACGCCCGAGGCGACCGACACGTTCAGGCTCTCGACCGAGCCGAACATCGGGATGTTGACCAGCAAGTCGCAGGTCTCGCGCGTCAGGCGGCGCATGCCCTCGCCTTCCGAGCCCATCACCAGTGCGGTCGGGCCGGTGAAGTCGGCTTCGTACAGGCCCTTGTCGGCGTCGTCCGAGGTGCCGATCAGCCAGATGCCGCGGTCCTTCAGCTCGCGCATGGTGCGCGCCAGGTTCGTGACCGTGATGTAGGGCACGGTCTCGGCCGCGCCGCTCGCCACCTTGGCGGCGGTGGCGTTCAGGCCGACCGCACGGTCCTTCGGGACGATCACGGCGTGGGCGCCGACGCCGTCGGCCACGCGCAGGCAGGCGCCCAGGTTGTGCGGATCGGTGATGCCATCCAGGATCAGGAGCAGCGGCGGACCTTCGATCGCGTCCAGCAGCTCGTCCAGGTTGCGCGCCAGCGCCAGCTGGCTGGCGAAGGCGATCACGCCCTGGTGGCGGCGGGTGCCGGTGATCTTGTCGAGACGTGCGGCGTCGACCGGCATCACGCGCACGCCGGCCTCTTTCGCGCTGGCGATCAGGGCCTTCATGCGGGCATCATTGCGCTCGGCATCGACGAAGATCTCTTCCACCGACTGGGCCTCGTGGCGCAGCCGCGAGGTCACCGCGTGGAACCCGAATAACATTTTATTTTTCATGTATTACTGTTTCTTCCTGCTAGTTTTGGCAGCGGGGGTCTTGGCCACCGCTTTGGTTTTTGGCGCGCTGGTCTTGGCGGCACGCTTCGTGGGCGTCTTGGACGCGGTTTTGCTTGCGGTCTTGCCGGCGGTCTTGCTGGCGGTCTTGGCCGACGGCTTGCGGGCGCTGCGTGGCACGCGCGGCGGCGGCACGAAGACGACGTCCTCGTCTTCGGCTCCCTCGTCCTCGGTACTGGTGTAGCGCGACGCTTCCACCGGCGCCGGCTCTGCCGCGCCCTTGGCCTTGCGCTTCTTCGGCGGCTTCGGCTCCAGGGCCTCGACCGCGGCCTGGCGGGCCCGCTCGAGCGGCGCCGGGATGCTTTCCTGCGTTTCGGCCAGCACCAGGTCTATCTTGCGTGCCTCGAGGTCGACCTTCGCCACCTTGACGTTGACCTTGCTGGTCAGCTTGTAGACCTGGCCGCTGCGCTCGCCGCGCAGCTCGTGGCGCGCCTCGTCGTACTGGAAGTAGTCGCTACCCAGGCCGCTGATGTGCACCAGGCCCTCGACATACAGCTGGTCGAGCGTGACGAAAATGCCGAACGGGGTCACGCCGGACACGGTGCCGGTGAAGTCCTCGCCCAGCTTGTCCTGCATGAAGTAGCACTTCAGCCAGTTCTCGACGTCGCGCGAGGCTTCGTCGGCGCGGCGCTCGTTGGCCGAGCAGTGCACGCCGAGCGCGTCCCAGATCGTCAGGTCCTGTTCCTTCTTGCCGCGACCTTCCGCCTTGTCCTTGGCGGCCTGCTTGCGCGCCGAATTCGACAGGGTCGTGTTCAGCGTACCCGGCTCGATGCCCTTCGGCTCGTACTTCTTCCCTTGCAGGATGGCCTTGATCGCACGGTGGGTCAGCAAGTCGGGATAGCGGCGGATCGGGCTGGTGAAGTGGGCATAGGCCTCATAGGCCAGGCCGAAGTGGCCGACGTTGTCCGGGCTGTAGACGGCCTGCTGCATCGAGCGCAGCAGCATGGTCTGCAGCAGGGCGGCGTCCGGGCGCTCCTTGATCTTTTGCATGACCTCGGCGTAGTCGCGCGCCGTGGGCGAGGTGCCGCCGCCCAGGTTCAGGCCTACCAGCTTCAGGAAGGTGCGCAGCTGCAGCAGCTTTTCCTCGGTCGGCACCGCGTGGATGCGGAAGGTGCCGGGGTGCTTGTGGCGGATCAGGAGGTCGGCCGCGCACACGTTCGCGGCCAGCATGCATTCCTCGATCAGGCGGTGGGCATCGTTGCGGGTGCGCGGGATGATCTTTTCGATCTTGCCGACGGCATTGCAGACGATGTAGGTCTCGGTGGTCTCGAAATCGATCGCGCCGCGTTCCTGGCGCGCCTTGAGCAGCGCGCGGAATACCTCGTTCAGGTTCAGCAGGTGCGGCACGATGCCGGGGCGGCGCTGCGCTTCGGGACCGGCCGTGTTGCCGAGGATTTCGGCCACTTCGTTGTAGGTCAGGCGCGCGGCCGAGTGCATCACGGCCGGGTAGAACTGGTAGGCCGTGACTTCGCCGTCCTGCGTGACCACCATGTCGCACACCAGGGTGCAGCGGTCCACCGCCGGGTTCAGCGAACACAGGCCGTTGGACAGCTTCTCGGGCAGCATCGGGATCACGCGGCGCGGGAAGTAGACCGAGGTGCTGCGCTCGAGCGCGTCCGTATCCAGCGCGTCGTTCGGCTTGACGTAGTGGCTGACGTCGGCGATCGCCACCAGGAGGCGGTAGCCGCGGGTAGCGCCGATCTTGACCGGCTCGCAGTAGACCGCATCGTCGAAGTCGCGCGCGTCTTCGCCGTCGATGGTCACCAGGGGCACGTCGCGCAGGTCGACGCGATCGCGCAGGTCGGCATCCACGACTTCGTTCGGCAGTCGGTTGGCCTGCTTCAGCGCGGCGGGCGAGAACACGTGCGGCACGCCGAACTTGCGCACCGCGATTTCGATCTCCATGCCCGGGTCGTCCAGCTCGCCGAGCACCTCGACGATGCGGCCGGTGGGCTGCTGGAAGCGCGAGGGCTGCTCGATCAGTTCGACGCTGACCACCTGCCCCGCCTTGGCCTTGCCCGGACCGCCCGCCACCAGCACGTCCTGGCTGATGCGCACGTCTTCCGGCGAGACGATCCAGACGCCGCCTTCGTTCATCAGGCGGCCGATCAGGTGGGTGTTGGCGCGCTCGACCACTTCGACGATGGTCCCTTCCGGACGGCCGCGGCGGTCGGTGCCGGTGACGCGTGCGCGCACGCGGTCGCCGTTGAGCACCTTGTTCATTTCCTTATCGTTCAGGAACAGGTCGTCGCCGCCCTCATCCGGAATGACGAAGCCGTAGCCGTCGCGGTGCGCGCTGACGCGGCCGGTGACAAACCCGGACTGGTCGGCCAACAGATAGGTGCCGCTGACGTCGGAACGAATCTGGCCGTCGCGCTCCATGGCGTTGAGCCGGCGGCCGAGCACTTCCTGGGCGGCCGGCTTGACCTTCAGGGTGCGCGCCAGGTCGCTCGCTCCGAGCGGGCCTTTGGCACTGCGAAAGACGGCGAGGATTTCCTCGCGGCTAGGAATGGTATGAGTAGGTTGCTTCAAATCGTTTTCTTATTTCTCTTGGTAGCGGCGCTGCCGGTGCAGCTGCCCGGGATTGATTAACACCTTGACAGGCGTAGTGTAAGGGATTGCCATGCGATTCGCCTAACATGTGCAGCCAAGCGTGCTCGAAGTCTCCCGGATGGAAACCTGCTTTGGGCTTTTGACTTTTGAAATCCTTCCGCTATAATCTCGGTCTCTTCAGCAACGCAGCTCGCTGCAGCAGGAGAAAAACAGTAGCGGCAGAGGCATTCGGAACGAAGGTCAACGAAAGTTGATCTGGCGAAAAATGACAAAGCCTGCTATTGTAGCAGAGTTAGATCAGTGCCCACGTGGCGGAATTGGTAGACGCGCATGGTTCAGGTCCATGTGCCGCGAGGTGTGGGGGTTCGAGTCCCTCCGTGGGCACCATAGAATTCCGCAGCAGTATGCAGTATCGTAGGCCCGGCGGGTTTCCCGCCGGAGCGGAAGGTAGAATAGTAGTAGCAGTAAGCGAAGTAAATATGCCCACGTGGCGGAATTGGTAGACGCGCATGGTTCAGGTCCATGTGCCGCGAGGGTTCAGGTCCATGTGCCGCGAGGTGTGGGGGTTCGAGTCCCTCCGTGGGCACCAAACTCTACCTAGGACGACAAGTCCCGCAAAACGCCGTAAGCTTTGAAAAAGGCTTACGGCGTTTTGCGTTTACCTGCCCCCTTCCTGTGCCGCCAGATCGTCGAGGATCGGGCAGCTCGAGCGCGCATCGCCATGGCAGGACGCGGCCAGCGCTTCGAGCGTGCGGCGCATGGCTTCCATCTCGGCGATCTTGCGGTTGAGCTCATCGATGTGGGCGCGCGCCAGGGCGCGCACGTCGGCGCTGGCGCGTCCCCGGTCCTGCCACAGGCTCAGCAGCTTGCCGATCTGCTCCAGCGAAAAACCGAGCGCACGGGCGCGATGGATGAACTGCAGCACGCGCACCTCGTCTTCGCCATACACGCGGTAGCCGGCGTCGGTGCGTTTCGCCTCCTTGAGCAGGCCGATCGCTTCGTAGTGGCGGATCATCTTGGCCGACACGCCGGAAGCCCTGGCGGCGTCGCCGATATTGAGCAGCGTAGCGCCTTGCAGCATTGTCATCTCCTGTTGCCTATCCAATCATGGGATTCTAGCTTCCCATGCCTTCTCCATTGAGCGCAATCCAAGGGCGGGCGCGCATCCCGCGCTACGGTCACTAGTGTCGAGCCTGTCTGATGGCCCACGCCCTGCCCTTTTCGCCTCTTACGGAGATTACATCATGAAATCGAGAAAGAACAATGCCCCGGATACCGGCAAGCCCGGGCATCAAGGCGGATGCACCATCAACATCCGCATCAAGAGCAGCGGCACCATCAACATCTACAACTGCTCGGCGCCCACGCCGCCCGAGGCGCCATGCGCGCCGCCGGGCGGCGAGCACCCTTGTCCGCCCGGCGTGCCCGGCGCCTGCGTGCCGGTGTCGCTCGGCGCCAAGCCCAAGCAGAGCCGGCGCAACAAACTCGAGCGGCTGCTCGCCAACAACCGCGTCCCGAGCACGCTCGGCGCGTCCTTTTTCCACCTGATGCGGCGCTACCTTGCGGGCAAGGCGCCGGCCAATGCGCTGGAGGAGAGCGGTTTCGCCACCCTGCGCCGCCTGCCGCCGGAATTGAAACGGGTGCTGGCCTGCGCGGGCGATTCGCTCGATAGCCTGACTGGCGGCGAGCGCAACCGCCTGTTCGCTACCAGCTTGCTGCCCTCCATCGACGAGCCGATCGACCTGGCACAGTTGTCGCTGAGCTTTGCCCAGGAGATCGCGGACCGCGTCGGCGTGCAGGCCTTCGACGACGCCGCCTGTGCGACCCGGGAGCATCCGGGCCGGGTGCGCGTGCGGCCCTATATCCCCGGCGAGGAGAACTTCGATCCCCTGGTGCGGATCTGCCGGGTCAACGGCCTGCGCACCGGCAGCTACACCCCGCCGCTCACGCCGGGCCAGTACACACCCGACGAACTGCAGCAGCGTTGCCGCGTCATCATGGAAGGCAACGAAGCACGGCAGGTGTGCGAAGTGCAGACCACGGACTGCCCCGGCAACACCGCAGCCGGTGCCTGCCAGCGGGTGCTGGAGATCGAAGCGGGCCAGGGCGTGCTGCTGGAAGGCGTGAATTTCTCCAGCGTCGATGCATTGGTGCGGATATTCGCGAAAGACGCGCCGGGCACGGTGCTGCGTGAGGTTCCCGCCCAGGTCTGCGGCGACGACGAGACCCCGCTCACCGAACGCATCGGCAATCAAGACCGCCTGATCCTCGATTGCCGCGTGCACGACCGCCTCAGCTTCCAGCTCCCCGCCGACCTGGCTCCCGGCGTGTATGGTTTCCAGGTCGCGGTGCCCAACCTCAGCACCCACCCCGGCCACGGCCCGGTGCTGCTGTCGAACGTCGAATACGTCGGCGTCGCCACGCCTTCGAGCGCGCGCTTCGAGATCAGGAGCGAAAGCCTGTACGCCCGCGCCGAGACTTCGCCCGCCTCGTTCGGCTCGGACGAAGTCGGCATCCGGATCCTGGCGCTGCCGCTGTTTCCCGACCTGAGCTCGGGCGAAGCGCAGCTGCCCAATGGCGGCGAACCGATCCGCTTCGGCGACGTCGACAGCGGCGAGACGCGCGCCATGGACCACCTGCTGTTCTCGCACCAAACGCCGATCCTGGGCGCCGCGCTATCGATCCGGGGCTTCGAGATCGATGGCGAAGAGGCGTTCGAGCGCCAGATCGAGGACACCCTCGATGCCTTCATCGACATCCTGAAAGACCAGCTGGCCTTCGTGATGGACCACCTCAAGGAGGCCGGCAGCATTGCATCGAAGCTGGCCAGCTACGGCCTCAAGGGCCTGATCGCCGCCGCCATCGCGGCCGCGGTGGTGGTGGCGATCGACGTCTTCGTGGCGCTGTGGGCGCCGGCCGATCCGATCATCGAGGACATGATCGGCCCCGGCGTCCAGGACCTGGTCGAGCTGACCAACGTGGATGTCGCGCTGCCGGCGGCGAGCGAACATACGACGCCGCAAGGGATCAGGGTCCGGGTGACGCCGCTCGAGAAGATCCCCGGCCAGTACCGCGAACGGCGCGAGTACATCAGCGACGACGAGGACAGCCGCTACGAAATCGTGTTTCGCTACAACCGGGTGGCCTAGGCAGGGCTGGTGGTCCGGGCGAGGAGGAAAATCGACGCGATGCTTGACTTGCGCCACCATGAAGGTAAGCTCGACAGCACATGAAACACGCTACCCTCCTCCTTGCACTCGGCCTGGCTGCACATGCGGCACTGGCCGGTCCGGCGCCCTATTACCAATGGCGCAGCAAATTGAACGGCGCGCTTGCATGCTCGCAAACGCCCCTCGGCCCGGGCTGGGAAAAATCTGCCGGCCCCTATCGGGACGCGCGTTGCGAAAAACCCATTGTTACTAAATAATGGGGTGCAAGCCGTAGTTCATTCGACCTTCATCCGATTATTCAAATAGCGAGGAGACACCGATGTTTACGAGTCCGGAGCAGTTCGCCAACGCCACCAAGACCCTGTTCGACCTGCAGATGCAGACTTTCAACACCCTCGCCGACAAGACGGTCAAGGGTGTGGAACAGGTGGTGGCGCTGAACATGAATGCAGCGAGGAGCTCGATGGCCGGCTCGATCGCGGCGGGCCAGGAGATGGCGGGGCTGGCCGGCACCGGCGACCCGAAGGCCGCCATCGCGGCGCTGCATGCGCGCATGCAGCCGGGCGCAGCCGGCGCTGCGGAATACCGCGAGCAACTGAAAGCCATCATCGACGAGATGCACCAGGAATTCCGCCAGGCCGCCGATACCCACGTGGCCGAAGCCAAGAGCACCCTGTCGGCGCTCATCTACGACGTGACGCAGAACGTCAAGCCGGGCTCGGAGAACGCCGTCGAGATCATCAAGACCGCGATCGACAATGCCTTCAAAGGCTACGAACAGGTGACCCAGGCCACCCGCCAGGCGGTGCAAACCGTGGAAGCGCAGATCGCGAAGGCCACGTCGATGGTGCAGCCGGGTACGCAAAAGCAGGCCGAATAAAGCGAGAAAGCCGGCAATGCCGGCCCCTCACGAAAGAAAATTTCATCTACATGCCAGGAATGAAATTTTCTTTCAACTCTCTTCCACTCAGTTTTCCGTCTCGATTCCCAGCAATTCCTCCAGCCGCGCCAGCGAGGCATCGTCCTTGATGACCGAACGCAGCCAGGCGTGCAGCGGCTGCTCGCCCCAGCGCGCCGCCTTCTCGGCCAGGTAGGCGACCGGGCTGTGCGGCTCGGTGCGGCGGAAGAACTCGGCCACGCCGCGCAGCTGGGCCAGCGCCTGTTCGCGGCTTTGCAGCGGTTCCTCGCCCACCACGCCCTGTACGCGCAGCGGACTGCCTGTGGCCAGCACCACCGGCATGGCCTGCGCGGTCGCCGCCGGGTGCGCGACCGGCGGCGCCGCCAGGTCCTCGAAGTCGCGCAGGGCCGCGCGCGCGGCGCCGAAGCTGGGCCCGTCGGCGCCCAGCCGCTCGTCGACCACGCGCTCCAGCTCCGTCAGCGCGGCCAGGCAATCGTGCGCCGCCTCCGCCAGCGCCTGGCGCGCCGCCGGCGTCGCCTTGGTGCGCGCCGCTTCCAGTTCGGCGACGCTGTCCGGTCCGCGCCCCCGCGCCGCTTCCCAGGCGATCATGGTGACGCCGTCGGCCAGCGGCACTTCCTTGACCAGGGGCGCGATGCGCGCCGCTATCCAGGCCAGGTTGCCGATGCGGCGCTCATGGCCGTCCTCCTCTGGCAAGGGATGCACGCTGTCCCAGTAGCGCTCGCACAGCGCCGCCAACAGGCGCAGGCTGTCCGCCAGGCCGGCCAGGCCGCCGGTCCTGGTGCCCGCTTCCACCAGCCAGACCGCCAGCTGCAAATCCTTGCTGCGGGTTTCGATCAGCTCCGCGCAGCGTTTGGAGACGAACTTCCAGTCGGCTTCCTTCAGCGTCGTCACCCAGGCGCCCTGCTCGATCGACGGGTCGTCGGCCTGGCGCGCACGGTTGATGGCGTCGAACTCGGGCGAGAACGCCAGGTCCTCGCCGCAGGGTTGGTCCGCAGCGAGCGGGACCAGCAGTTTTTCAAGGTTCAGCATGAGCCCTCCTTACTCGATCGCGTACTTGAACTTGCCGGCCCTGGTCGCGCCCACCTTGACCCGGGTGATCGCCCCGCCCTCGGCCATGCGCGCCAGCACGCTGTCCGCGATCTCGGGCAGCAGCGTGCCGTTCAGGATGTTGTCGACGTTGCGCGCGCCGGAATCGACCTCGGTGCAGCGACTCAAGACCGCCGACACCAGCGCCTCGTCGTACTCGAAGCGCGCGCGGTGGTTGTCCATCACGCGCGCCTTGATGCGGTCCAGCTTCAGGCGGATGATGTTGGTGAGCACCTCGTCGCGGATCGGGTAGAAAGGCACCACCGTCAGGCGCCCCAGGAAAGCCGGCTTGAAATGCTTTGTCAAGAGCGGGCGAATCAGTTCCGCCAGCTGCTCCGGCGTCGGCACCTCGCTCAAGGGCTTGTTCAGGCAGGCCGCCATCATCTGGCTCGAGCCCACGTTCGAGGTCAGGATGATGATGGTGTTGCGAAAGTCGATCTGGCGCCCTTCGGCATCGTCCATCACGCCCTTGTCGAAGACCTGGAAGAACAGTTCCATCACGTCCGGGTGCGCCTTTTCCACTTCGTCGAGCAGCACCACGCTGTAGGGATTGCGGCGCACCGCCTCGGTCAGCACGCCCCCCTCGCCATAGCCGACATAGCCCGGCGGCGAGCCCTTCAGGCCCGAGACGCTGTGCGCCTCCTGGTATTCGCTCATGTTGATGGTGACGAGCTTGCGCTCGCCGCCATACAGGATGTCGGCCAGGGCCAGCGCGGTCTCGGTCTTGCCCACGCCCGAGGTGCCCACGAACAGGAACACCCCCTTGGGCTTGTTCGGATCGTCCAGGTTGGCGCGCGCCGTGCGCACCCGCTGGGCCACGGCGCGGCTGGCGTGCGACTGGCCGAGGATGCGCTCGTCCAGCATGGCCTGCAGCCGCATCACGGTGTTCAGCTCGTCCTTGACCATGCGGCCCAGCGGAATGCCGGTCCAATTGGCGACGATCTCCGCCACCGTGAGGCCGTCCACTTGCACCGGCACCAGCGGCGATTCGCCCTGCAGGCTGCGCAGGCGGTCGACGCGGGCGCGCAGTGCGCCGGCATCCTGGGTCCTTCCTTCTTCCAGCGCGGTGCGCATCTCGCCGATTTCAAGGGCGATTTTCTGCTCCTCGTCCCAGCGCTGCTGCAGGCCGATGCGTTCGTCATCCAGGGCGCCGCGCTGCTGGCGCAGCTGCGCCAGTTTCTCCTCGTGGCTGGCGCCGGTGTTCGCTTCGCGCTGCAGGCTTGATACCTGGGCGTCGATGCGCTCGATCCGGCGGGTGCAGTCTTCCAGCGCCGCCGGCGTGGCGCTCTGGCCCAGCGCCACCTTGGCGCAGGCGGTGTCGAGCACACTGATCGCCTTGTCCGGCAGCTGGCGGCCGCTGATGTAGCGGTGCGACAGGCGCACCGCCTCGGTGACGGCATCGTCGTAGATGCGCACCTTGAAGTGGCTTTCCATCAGCGGGGCCATGGCGCGCAGCATGGCGCAGGCGGTCGCCTCGTCCGGTTCCTCGACCTTGATCACCTGGAAGCGCCGCGCCAGCGCCGCGTCCTTCTCGAAATACTTCTTGTACTCGCCCCAGGTGGTGGCCGCAATGGTGCGCAGCTCGCCGCGCGCCAGCGCGGGTTTCAGCAGGTTGGCGGCGTCGTTCTGGCCGGCGGCCCCGCCGGCGCCGATCATGGTGTGGGCCTCGTCGATGAACAGGATGATGGCGTGCGGACTCTTCTTGACCTCGTCGATCACGTTCTTCAGGCGGTTCTCGAACTCGCCTTTCACGGACGCCCCGGCCTGCAGCAGGCCCATGTCGAGGGTGTGGATCTCGACGCCCTTCAGCACGTCCGGCACTTCCTCCTTCGCGATGCGCAGGGCCAGTCCTTCCACCACGGCGGTCTTGCCGACGCCCGCCTCGCCGGTCAGGATCGGGTTGTTCTGGCGCCGCCGCATCAGGATGTCGATCGCCTGGCGGATCTCGGGATCGCGCCCGATGACCGGATCGACCCGGCCGTCGCGCGCACGCTGGGTCAGGCAGGTGGTGTACTGGTCGAGCGCCGGGGTGGCGCGCGCCGGGCCGGCGGCGATTTCCCCGGCCGCGTCCCCGGGCATGTCCTCGTGTTCTGCCGCCGCCGGCTGCGCCTCGCTTGAGCCGCGCGTGAGCTTTTGCAGGTCGTGCTTGAGGCGGTCGACCGGGAACTTGCGGAACAGCGGCGAGGCGCGCATTGCCAGCTGCGACAGCGAGGGTTCGGTGAGCAGCGCCAGCAGCAGGTGGCTGCTGCGGATCTGGTTCGGTTGGCCCGCAGTCGGCGTCGCCAGGGAGGCGATCAGCCAGGCGTGCTCGAACAGCACCGGCAGGTGGCGCGAGAACACCGGCGTGCGTGCGCTGCCGGTGGCGAAGCGGGCGATCTCGTTGCGCAGGTCGGTCTCCAGGCCCGTCAGGCTGATGTCGCAAGCCTGCGCGATCACGCACAGGTCGCAGCCCGGCTGCTCGATCAGGCCCAGGAACAGGTGCTCGATCTCGACCTCGTACTGCCCCATGCCGACGCAGATCGAGGCGGCGCGCGTGGCGGCGGCGCGGGTGGTGTCGTTCAGCTTGCCGATCAGGGTCTTGAGATTGATGTCCATCGTGTCGCGTCCTTGTAGTAAAGAGGGCCGGCCGCGGCCTTAGCCACGCGGCCGGCCGTTGCGCTTGACGGCGTAGTGCAGCGACGAGGGCTGCAGCACCGCATTGAAGTTCACCGGCTCGCTGCTCTCCAGCAGGCTGAGGCGGGCATGGATGATAAAGCTGAGGCGGTTGACGCTGCCCGCCACCAGGTCGAGCGTGGCTGACACGTCGCGCAGGCGCGGCTCGTGGGCTTCGATGGCGTCCTGGATGCTGGCGCAGACGGCGGCGCGGTCCGCGCTGCTGGTGAGGCAGTAGCCGGCGAAGTCCTGCAGCCCGTAGTGCAGGAAGGAGCCGCGCGTTTCCGGATAGGCGTTGAGGATGGCCGGGTCGAACGGCAGGCGCGTGTTGAGCAGCGCTTCCAGGTCGCGCGCCACGCTGTCCTTGAGCTGCTCGCCCGTGAGCGGCGCGCCCCGGCCGGCGTCCGGGCGCTCGTCCATGAGCCGGTCCAGCAGGCCGGGCTTGAAGCCCTTCATGCTTCCTCCGATCGTTCAAAAAACGCGCGGCGCAGCGGCATCGGCCGCGTGCGCCGCGCACGCACGGGCCGCCCGGGGCTGCACCCGCGGGCGGCCGTGGACGGGTCAAGCGACCTTGTTGGCCGCCAGGTCCCAGCCGCCCGAGGTGTTGCCGCCCGAGCCACCGCCGATCTTCTGCTGGGTGTACTTCCACTTGATCTTCGAGAATTTCAGGCCGACTTCTTCCTGGATGATGCTGCCCTCCTTCACGCTCGGCTCAACGGCGCCGATCAGGACGTTCTCCAGTTCGATCTCGAAGTACTTGATGCGCTCGCCCTGGCCATCCGCGCGCATGAATTCCAGCTTGGCTTTCGGGATGGTCTTGCCGGCCGAGCAGGTCTGCAGCAGGATCGGCGAGGACAGGTCGGCCAGCTTCTTGAGTTTGATCTCCTCGTGTTCGCAACGCTCGGCGGTGTGGCCGCCGCCGGTCGATGCGGTCGCCGAACGCGGCTGCTTCACGCCCCAGTCCACGGCCAGGCACTCGATCCAGTCCTTGTGCTTGTCGTCCATCGATTCGCCCTTGATCCCGTCGATCTGCAGGTACACGTCAATTGCCATGTTCTACTCCATTCACGTTAAAAAAATAAACCTAGCCATTGGTCGATTGGGGCAACTCCGCGACCAGTCGGAGCGAAACGGACAGCTCGTCGAGCTGGAAGTGGGGACGCAGGAAAGACACCGCGCGGTACACGCCCGGACGGCCCGGCACCTCGGACACCTGCACGCTGGCTTCGCGCAGCGGGAACTGGGCCTTCTGGTCCTGGCTCGCGTTGTCGTCGAGGAGCACATATTGGGTTAACCAGCGATTGAGGTAATCCTCGACGTTCGAGGCGGCGGCGAAGCTGCCGATCTTGTCGCGCATCATGGCCTTCATGTAGTGGGCGATGCGCGAGACCGCGAAGATGTACTGCAGCTGCGAGGACAGCACCGCGTTGGCATTGGCCGCCTCGTTGTTGTACTTCTTCGCCTTCTGCGCCGACTGGGCGCCGAAGAAGGCCGCATAGGAAGTGTTCTTGCAGTGGACCAGGGAGATGAAACCGAGGTCCGACAGCTCCTTCTCGCGGCGGTCGGTGATCGCCAGCTCGGTCGGGCACTTGAGCGCTACCTCGCCCTCGTCGGTCTTGAAGGTGTGCACCGGCAGGTTCTCCACCAGGCCGCCGCCCTCGACGCCGCGGATCGCCGCGCACCAGCCGTAATCCTCGAAGGCCTTGGTCAGCTTGGAGGCAAACGCGTAGGCCGCGTTGCACCACAGGTATTTCTGGTGGTCGCTGCCGTCCACGTCTTCGACGTAGTTGAAGCCTTCGGTGGTCATGCCGTCGGCCGGGTGGTAAGGCAGGCGCCCCAGGAAGCGCGGCAGGGTCAGGCCGACGTAGCGCGCGTCTTCCGACTCCCGGAACGCCTTCCATTTGGCGTACTCGACGGTGTCGAAGACCTTGGCCAGGTCGCGTGGCTTGCCCAGGTCGCCGAAGCTGTCGATGCCGAACAGCTCGGGCGAGGCTGAGGTGATGAAGGGTGCATGGCTGGCGGCCGCCACATGCGACATCTGCTCGAGGAAGTAGATGTCCTCGGGCTGGCGCGAGATCTCGAAGTCGCCGATCAGGGTGCCGTAAGGGGCGCCGCCGAAGCTGCCGAATTCCTCTTCGTAGACCTTCTTGAACATGCTGCTCTGGTCGAATTCCAGCGCCGACTGGAAGTCCTTCACCAGCTCGCGCTTGCTGGCGTTGAGCATGCGGATCTGCAGGTTGGCACCCGTCGCGCTGTTCCTGACCAGGTAGTTCAGGCCAGTCCAGCTCCGTTCCAGCTTCTGGAACTCGGGCGCGTGCATCACGGCCGACAGCTGGTCCGAGATCATGCGGTCCAGCTCGGCCAGGCGGGCGTCGATCATGGCCGACAGGTTGTTCGACATGACCATCGTGCCCTGCATCACCTGGGTGACGAGCTCCGAGATGATGTCGCGGGCGCGTTCGTGTTCGCTGCTGGATTTCGCGACGCGGCTCTGCTCGACGATCTGGTCGAGCAGCGAGGCGTCGAGCTCCACTGCTGTCGCATTGGCCCTTGCGGTATCGAGGACTGCCGCCATCATGCCTCCCCTTCCGGTTTGCCCTGCTTCTTCAGGCTTTGCAGTTTTTCGGTATTGCCCAGCACTTCGCTGAGGATGTCTTCGAGCTTGTCGTTGCCGGCCAGCTTGTTGCGCAGGTCGGCCAGCTTGGTGCGCGCCTCCAAGAGGCCGTTGAGCGGCGCCACCTGGCGCACCACCGACTCGGGCCGGAAGTCGTCCATCTCCTTGAACTGCAGCTGCACCGCGAACTGGCCGCCCTCGGGCGACAGGTGGTTGTCGACCCTGAAGGTCACGCTAGGTGCCACCGCCCCCAGCACCTCGTCGAAATTGCCGGCTTCGACGTTGACGAACTTCTTGTCCTTCAGGCGCTTCTTTTCCTGCGAGGGGTCGTTGCCGAAGTCGCCCACCACGCCGACGACGAAGGGCAGTTCCTTGTTCTCGATGGCGTCGCCGATCTCGACGTCATACGTCATCTGCACGCGCGGCGCGCGCACCTTCTGCAAGCGTTTCTGCACGCTTTCACTCTTGGCCATGTCGACTCCAGGTTGCGGGGGGATGGAAGGGCCGGCCGGGCCGGCCGCGCGGGTTACTTGAGGCCGGCGAACGGGTCCTTGTCGTTGCTGGCTGCCTTGGTCTGCGCTGCCGGTTGGGCCGATGCGGTGGACGTCCGCGATCTTGCCGGCGCCGAAGACTTGCTCGTGTCGCCTTTCGCGGGGACCAGCACAGGTTCACCCAGGCTCTGGCGCAGCAGCTTGGCCAGGTCTTGCGCTTCGCTCTTCACGTCGCCGGCCAGATTGTTCCTGCGGGTGAGGTCGGACAGGGATTTGCTGGCCACCCGCAGGCCGCTGACGGCAATGATGCTGTGCGCGACCGTATCGTCCGGATCGCGCTCCAGCGCCTCCTGCGCATTGGTGATCGCGTCGCCGTAGACGCCGGCATTGAAGCGGATCTGCGCCATCTTGACCCAGGGCCGCTTGTCGACCGGGTGCGACTGGCTGGCGGCCTTCATCATGCTGTAGGCCTTCTCGTCCTGCTTCGCCGCGATCGCGGCATCGGCCTCGGTAAAGACTTGCTCCCCCAGGGCGGCCGCCGACTTTGGGGTGTCTTTTTTCGGGATGGTTTCGCACCCGGCCAGGGCGACGACTCCCAGGATCAAGGGCATCAAGCGTTTGTACATCATGCTGTTTTCTCCACGACAGTTAAGCCAGCCACCATTATTCGCAAGCGCCTTCGGGCGAAGTTGCGCACTGTCAACCAAAGCAGAGTTCCCTTTCTTTCACACGTTCGCAGCTTGCGCTTGCGCGCGATCACGGCACTCGCACGCCACTGGGTTTCAATCCGTGCTTGAACCCACAAACGATGAGTAAAGGAAATGGCGATGAGAACAATTTCATCCCTGGCCATCCTGGCGGCGGCCTGCGTCCTGGCCGGCTGCGGCAGCAACGGGCTCGCGGCCAAGGCCATGGAGGCCACCGGGCTGCGCAAGCCGCCCGAGCTGCCTGAGGCACAAAAGCCGCCGCGCAGCGTGGCGCTGCGCCTGCATGCCTCGCCCAAGCTGAACGTCGACAAGCGCGGCCAGCCGCTGGCCCTTGCCGTGCGCCTCTACAAGCTACGCCAGAAGGACGCGTTCGAGCAGGCGCCCTATTCCGCCTTCCTCAACCCGCAGGCGGAACGCGACAGCCTGGGCCCGGACCTGCTCGAAGTGCGCGAGATCATGCTGGTGCCCGGCCAGCGCTACGAGGTCACGGAAAAACTCGGCCGCGAAGCTGGCTACCTGGCCGTGGTCGCGCTGTTCCAGCGCCCCGCCGAAGGACGCTGGCGCACCGCGGTGCCAGCCGCCGACGCCGAGCGCAGCGGCCTGACGCTCGGCCTGCACGCCTGCGCCATGACCGTGGGCGGCAGCAGCGAGGCGGCGACGCTATCTTCTGTGCGCTGTCAATGAAGCCTACGTTGTTTCCGCCAAGCTAGATGGCACCCCGAAAAACCGTCGCGAGCGGCGGCAGTTGCGGTCGAGAAGCGCAGTCGTACAGACGTACGACGAGCATCGCAGATCGCAAATGCAACGCGCAGCAGGTTTTGCGGGGTGCCGAGAATTTCTGAGTCGGAGATGATGTTGATGAGCATGCCAGCGAAGCTACTGTGGGGCGAGGGACTTTTCCTGCGGCCCCAGCATTTCCAGCAGCAGGACCGCTACCACGAGGCGCGCTTGAACCAGACCGCCTGCGCCCTCCACCCCTATGCCTGGGGCGTGCGCAAGCTGGTGGTCGACTACGACGCCCTGCGCCACGACGTGCTGCGGATCGAGGAACTGTCGGTGCTGTTCCCGGACGGCGAAGTCTATCGCGCGCCCGACGGCGATCCGCTGCCGCTGCAGGTGCGCCTGGGCGAGCTGCCGGCCGGCGTGCAGACGGTGACCTTCCATGCCGCCCTGCCAGCCCTGAAGGCCTGGGGCGACAACGCGGCTTCGGAGGGCGATACCCAGGCCGACGCGCGCTTCTGCAGCATCGACCGCGAGACCCAGGACCTGTACACGCGCGCGGCGGAGGCCCCGATCACCTACCTGCGCAAGGCGCTGCGCCTGGTGGCCGACACCGAGCCGCTGGAAGCCTACGACAGCTTCCCCCTGCTGCGGCTAAAGCGCGCGCCGCTAGGGGGCTTCGAGGCCGACCCTTCTTTCGTGCCGCCCAGCCTGTCGATCGACGCCGCGCCCGGCCTGCACCTGAACCTGGCGCGCCTGATGGAAAAGCTGCTGGCCAAGGTCAACGCCCTGTACGGGCACATGCGCGAGCCGAGCAAGAACGTGATCGAGATCCGCGGCGGCGACGTCTCGGCCTTCTGGCTGCTGCACACGGCCAGCACCGGCTACGCCGCGCTGTCGCACTACCTGGGCCACCGCGACCTGCATCCGGAACGCCTGTTCGGCGAGCTCCTGGGCCTGGCGGGCGGCCTGATGACCTACTCGCGCAGCTACCGGCTGGAGGACCTGCCGTCCTACGTGCATGCCGACCCGGGGCCGCAGTTCGCGCGCCTGGACGGCATCATCCGCGACCTGCTCGACACCGTGATCTCGTCGCGCTATTTCACGATCGCCCTGAACCGCGAGCGCCCGTCCTACTACCTGGGCGCGCTCGATTCGGGACGCATCAACCTGCAGACCACCCTCTACCTGGCGGTGTCGGCCGACATGCCGGCGCTGCAGCTGGTGGACGTGGTGCCGCTGCAGTTCAAGGTGGGCGCGCCGGAAGACGTCGACAAATTCGTACTGTCGGCCCTGCCCGGCGTGAAGCTGGTGCACGCGCCCCAGGTGCCGGCGGCGGTGCCGGTGCGGCCCGATACCTATTATTTCATTCTGGAGAACCGTGGCATGCTGTATGAAACGATGCTGAAATCGCAGGCGATCTCGATCTACGTCCCGAACGGGATCCGCGACCTGCGCCTGGAACTCATTGCGGTGGCGGCATGAGTGCCTTCGTCGAACGGCGCGTGGCGCCGCAACCCGGCCAGAAGACCGAACGTCCGCCCCAGCGCCTGGTGGACATCATGTACGAGGGTTTCTACGCCCTGTTCCTGCTGAAGAACGGCTGCGGCCCGCAGGACAAGGTGGCGTTTGCCGACAACATGACCGCTTTTCTTTCCGACGTCGACCGCAACGCCAAGGGACTCGGCATCTCGGCCGAGGACGTGACGGCGGCCAAGTACGCGTTCTGCTCGGCGGTGGACGAGATCATCCTGCGCTCGACCTACGAGGTGCGCGAAGCCTGGGAAACCCGCCCCCTGCAGCTGCGCGTGTTCGGCGACCAGCTGGCGGGCGAGCACTTCTTCCACCGCCTCGAGGACCTGCGTGCCAAGGGCCAGGTGCACGTGGAGGCGCTCGAAGTCTTCCACATGTGCCTGCTGCTCGGCTTCCAGGGCCGCTACGCGCTCGACGGCCGCGACAAGCTGGACTACCTGGTGGCGCGCCTGGGCGACGAGATCGCCCGCATGCGCGGCCGCACCCGCGGCTTCGCGCCCCACGCCGAGCGGCCGGACCAGGTGGTCAACCGGCTGCAGAGCGACTTGTCGCTGTGGGTGCTGGGCGCGGTGTTCATGGTGGCGGGGCTGGGCGCCTACCTGGGCTTCCGGACGGCGCTGTCGAACGAGACGTCGACGCAGATGGCGGCCTATAACGACCTGGTGAAGCTGCCGCCGAAGGCGGCGCATGTGACGATTACCTTGCCGTGAGAAAGGTAGCGTCGGTAGTGCGCTACGAACTTGGGTTCCCGCCTGCGCGGGAACGACGGTTTTTAGGCCAACGGTGTAAGCACGTCGTTCCGGCGAAGGCCGGAACCCAAGTTCGTTTGAGAACCTACTGAATCACCTTGAACTCGATCCGCCGATTCCTCGCCTTCCCCTCCGGCGTGCGATTGTCGGCCACCGGCCGGTCCGGCCCTTCTCCCGATACCGCGATCGTGTCGGCCGCAATACCCTTCCCGACGATGTAGGTCTTGACCGCCTCCGCCCGCGCCTGGCTCAGCGACAGGTTGCCGGCGCGCGAGCCCGCGTTGTCGGTGTGCCCGATCACCTCCACCTTCGCGCCCCTGAGCTTCTGCATCGCCGCGCTCATCTGGTCCAGCACCGCCATCCCCGATTCGGTCAGGGTCGCCTTGCCGGACTCGAACTCGATGATGCGATTCGCCAGCGCGGCGTCCAGCACGCCCTGTTCCGAGACCGCCACGCGCAGGCCGTTGTTGACCGTGTAGCTTCCGTTCAGGCTGGCCGCGATGTCGCCGGCGATCCTTTGCCGCTGCTCTTCGTTGGCGACGTCGCCGCGCAGGCTGACATTGCTGCCCTCGACCTTGAGCTGGCCACGGCTCACCAGTTTCAGGTTCGGGTTGATCAGGCGCGAGACGTAGTCGTTCCAGTTGGCGGGCGCCGCCACGGTGCCGACCGTCAGCTGGTCGACCACGCGCGAGGCCCCGTAGACGATGCGCAGGCGGTCGAGCAGCGCCGCCCTGGTCGCTTCGTCGGCGACGGTGCCGCTGACGACGACCGGGGCCTCCTGCTGGGCATGGGCGGCGCCGGCAAGCAAGGCTGCAAGGATCAAGACGAAAGGTTTCACGTTCCAGCTCCAATGAAGGTCTTCATGAACATGTCGCGCGCCAGCCCGAGCGGCAGGTCGGCCTGCGCCAGGTAGCTCGCCAGCGAGCGCACGTCGAGGTCGATGTAGAGCTGCTCGTCGATCCAGCCGGTGTCGGACAGGCGCACCTGCTGCTCGGCGCCGACCAGCGGGTCGACCAGCGCGCGCAGGGTCTCGGCCAGGGCGGCGCAGAAGCCCACCACCAGCACCGGCCGCCCCTCCTGGCGGGTGATGAAGATCGCCAGGTCGAAGTTGGAGCGGCGCAGGAAAGGCGCCACCAGCTGCAGCCAGAACGCGGCCACCGGGTAGCGCTGCCCGGCGTCGTTCGGCAGCGGCAGCAACAGGCTCTTGTGCAGCTCGGCCGGCTGGCTGTGCATCACCGGCTGCAGCAGCAGGCCGAGCGCCAGCACCATGCGCGCGAACTGGCGCTCTTCAAGCAGCGCGCCGAGCGAACCGACGGTGCCGTTGGCCAGCAGGTGCGACAGCGTCGGCTCGGCATCGCCCAGGGCGACGGTGGCGTCGGCGATCGCCTGCAGGTGCGGGCCGGGATCGGCTTCGCACAGCACCCGCGGGCAGCGCGTCTCGAGGAAGGTCCACAGCGGCGCGAAGGCCAGCGGGCAGCGCGTAACGAAGGCGGCCGGATCCTGCAGCGCATGGGTGCGCGCCGCCAGGAAGGGAAACCGGCGTCCCGACTGGTCGTGGCTGGCCAGCAGGTGGCCGGCGATCGCATGGCGGCGCGCCGGTCCCACCAGCGCGAAGCTGATGGCGGGCATGGCATCGTAGTTGATGCGCCAGCGCGCGTCCTGGGCCAGCTGCGTCATGACCTGGGCCAGCCAGCGGTCCAGCATGGCGATCGCGGCCGGGTCGTCGGCCAGCTTGACGAAATCGGCGCGCGCCGGGACCTTGCCGAAGTAGCCGATCCGTTCCGAAGCCGGGCCGCGCATCACTGGCCTCCGCCTGCGCTGGCCAGTGCCGGCGGCGTGTCAGGCACGCGTCCGACGATGGCGGTCGGCAGGCGCAGGCCGCGGAAGCCCTGGCCCTGCTCGCCGCTGCCGTTGGCGGCCGCGCTCGAGACGATCTTCAGGTCGACCGTCACCGCGACGTTCCCCGCGCTCCAGCGCAGCTCGAACACGCCGCCGTCCTTTTTCTTCTTCTGGGCGGCGTCGATCATGCGTTTCAGGCCGGCCTGGCCCGGCTCGTTGAACAGTTCGACGCTGCGCCCATCGAACGTGACGGCCGAGATGCGCACGCCCGCCACGCCCTGCGGTCCCGGATGCACCATATTGGTCCAGACCGGCGCCGTGTTCTTGTAGCGCAGCTGCTGGCCGTCGATATCGAGCGTGTACTCGAGCGTGCCCGGTGCCGCCTGCGGCAGGATCTGGAACACGGTCTGCGGCCCGCCCCCTTCGGCCACGCCATTCGCCGACAGCGGCGCGATCCACCCGGGGAAGCTGGAAATCACCTGCGGCGCCAGCGAGATGCCGATATCGGCCCAGGTGCGCGCCGCCAGCACGCCGCCGCGGTTCACCACCAGCGGGCCCATGGAGGTATTCACGAACTTGGCGACCTGCCCTTCCGGCCCGAAGATCTGGCCGATCTCGCCCGGCGTGGCCTGCACGTTGGAGCCGGCGGCGAAAGGGTACTTGGTGGCGAGCGTGCGCTGGAAGGGTTCGACCACCTGCAGCTGCCAGGTCTTGTTGATCTCGGCCTCGGAAGGCAGCACGATCATGGCGAAGGTCTGGGTCAGCGGGCGCACCAGCAGCGGACGCAGCGCCGCCTTCTGGGTGTCGCTCATCCCGGTCAGCATCTGCTCGTCCACGTAGCGCAGCGCATCGGCCAGCTCGGAACCGTTGCCCTCCAGGGTCTGCTGCATGAACTGCTTGGCGCCGGGCCCCGGGTCGCCCTGGTTCTTCAGGGCGTTCAGGCGGGTGCGCAGCTTCGACAGGGCGTCGAGGTAGCCGGTCATGAGCGACGCGTCCTTTTCCTTGACCCCGACCAGGCGCGCCACCCCGGCGAACTCGCGGCCGATCGGACCCGCCCCCTGCGCGCCCAGCAGCGTGCCCGGGTCGACCGCATTGGCCAGCGTGCGCGCATCCGAGGGCGCGCGGCGCAGGATGACTTCCTTGAACCACTCCGCAAAGCTACGCTCGGTCCTGGACAGGCCCGCGCCGGCGCCGCCGGGGTTGTCCCACACGGTCTCGTCGTAGACGGTGCGCAGCAGTTTGGCCACCGGGGAGGACTGCGGATCGCCCAGGCGGTTCATGGCCTGCACGCTGCCCTCGAAGCCCTTCAGGTCGGCGATCGCCACGCCCTGCACGAACTTCAGCCATTCGCGCGCATACTCAGCCTTGTACATCTCGATCAGGGCCTTCTGGATCTGTTCCGGGCTGCCTTCCAGGGTCAGGTCGTCCTTCGAGACGGTCTTGAGCACCCAGTCGGCGCTCTGCGCCTCGCTGCTGGAAGCGTCGCGGATCGCGCCCAAGACATAGTCCTTCCAGGCCTGGCGGGTGAAGGCGCCCGAGACCGCGTGGCTGCCCGCCACCAGGCCCTGGTCCTGCTCGCCGACGATGCGCGTCACCGTCACCGCCGGGAAGCGGGTCGCGGCGCGGGTCTTGATGTCGTTGTAGACGCGTTCGCGCGCCGGGGTGCCGCGCACCACGCGGCGCAGGTGCTCGCGGGTGCTGTCGAGCAGGCTCAGTTTCAGCGTCATCTGCGGCCAGGCTGGGTCGTTCACCTGCGACAGGTGGAAGGTCAGCAGGCGCTCGGCGCTGCGGATCATCTGCTCGCGCGGCATGTTGCCGCGGTTGGCCTCGAGCCAGGTGCGCCAGTAGCGGGTCAGCTGGTCGTTCAGGTGGCCCGGCTCGGCGTGACGCTTGTCGCCGAGCATGAGGTAGGTCTTGAGGGCGTTATAGGCGTCGGCCACGCTGGTGGCGGACACGCTCTGGTACTGCCCGCCGCCGGCCTGTGGCGCCGCCGGCGCCGACACCAGGTGGGCGCTGGCGGCATCGGGGGCGGCGGAAGGCGTCAGTTGGGCCGCATTCGCGTTGACCTCGGCCAGCATCGATTCCAGCGACGCGGTCACCGGCTCCGCCATCACCGCGCGCACCCCGGCGAAGTATTCGTCGCGCAGCTTGCGCTCCAGCGCCTCGCCCTGGTACAGGCCGAAGCCCAGCGCCCACGGCGTCTGCTGGTAATACTTGTCGAGCTGCTCGATGCGGTCCTGCAGGATGTCGAGCGCCTCCAGGCGCGACTGCAGGTCGGTGCGTCCCGCCTGCAGCCTGGCCACCTTGTCGAGGTCGGACTGGACGTTGGCCACCAGCTGGCGGTTGCCCATGTAGGACCAGCTCCAGCCGCCCAGCGCGGCGCCCAGCAGGATGGTGGCGCCGAAAAAGGCCGCCACCTTCCAGCGCGCCGCGCTCGGATTGGTATAGCGCTTGACCAGCTCCTTGTCGGCGAAGATCACCTTGCGGAACAGGTCGAGCAGGAAGTAGCCGGACTGCTCGGCGACCTCCCCGCCCTTCTGTTCGCGCAGCGCCAGGTCGAAGCGGCTGGCCACGCGCTTGCTCGACAGGTCCTGCACGCTGCCTTCCTGCAGGGCGCTGGTGAAATAGAAGCCGCGGAACACCGGCTTGAACTGGTAGGTGTTCTCTTCGAACAGGGTGGAGAGAAAGGCGCGCAGCGGCGTCTTGATGGCCGCGAATTCGAGCGGGAAGGTGAACACCCCGGGGCGCATCTGGGTGCTGCGGTTGGCGCCCATGTTCGCCAGGCTCATCTCCTTGAGGCCGTCGTACAGCTCGTCGAAGTGCTCGTCGAAGAAGCCCAGCACGTCCTGCGGCGCGCTGCGGCGGTTGTAGCGCAGCGTGGCGCCCCAGATGCGCTCGCGTTCGGACCGTTCGGTGTCGGCGAAGAAGTCGGTGAAGCCGGCCACCAGGTCGGCCTTGGTGAAGACCACGTAGACCGGCGCGTGCACGCCCAGGCGCTCGGTGAGTTCCTGCACGCGGGTGCGCAGGCTCTTGGCCAGTTCGTGCGAGGCGCTGGTGGGCCCGGCCACCAGCTCGGCCACGCTGACGGCGATCAGGATACCGTTGATCGGGGCCTTGCTCCGGTGTCTTTTCAGCAGGTCGAGGAAGCTGAACCACTCGGCGCGGTCGTCGTCCTGCACCGAATAGCGGCCCGCGGTGTCGAGCAGGATGCCGTCGGTGGTGAAGAACCAGTCGCAGTTGCGGGTGCCGCCCACGCCCTGCAGCGCCTTGTTGCCGGGGATCGGGAAGCTCAGGCCCGAGCGCGCGATGGCGCTGCTTTTGCCGGCCGCCGGGTTCCCGATGATCATGTACCAGGGCAGCTCGTAGAGCGCCGCGGCGCCGCGCGTCAGGCCCAGCTTGGAGGTCTTGATGGTGGCGATCGCTTCCAGCATGTTCTTGCGCAGCACCGCCATCTCGCCGGTCGCGCCGGCGCCCGTGTCGTCGCCCGGGATGATGGCCTCGCCCAGCTGTTTGGCCGCGCGGGCGCGGATGTGGCGCCGGATCGCCCACCAGATGCCCCAACAGGCAAGCAGTAGCAGCCCGACGATCAGGGCCCAGATGAGGTCGATGCCGATCAGGTCGGCGCCGATGAAGAGGCAAGCCGCTAGCGCGGCGATGCCGATCGCGACCAGCACTCGGCTGTCGGTCAGTAACTGCCAGATTCGTGCCATGGCGGGAGCAGGATGGTGGGGTTGTAGGAATGTTCTAAAGGAAATGCTCGCACGGGGTGGCCGGGCAACACTTGCGACGGCGCAAGGGTTGCCCGGCCATGGACCGCACTTAGCGCTGCATGACGCCGCGCATCCTGAGTTCGGTGTGGCCGAAATCCATCATCTTCCAGCGCCCGCCCCAGGTCAGGCCGAGCTGCTCGGCCACCTGGCCGTACAACTGATAGCCGCGCATGGCCCAGGGATCCTTTTCGGAGATCACCAGCTTGCCGTCGCGCCAGAAGGCGCAATCGGCGGCCAGGCCGTACTGGTGCCAGCTCTGGAAGGCGCGCGCGTTGGTGACGTGGCTGCCGGCCCTTGCCAGCTCGTCCTGGCGCGCCGGGCTGCGGTAGCCTTCCAGCAGCGCCATTTCGTAACCGTGCTTTTCCTTCATGATCTTGAAGGCCAGCAGCAGGCGCTGGCTGAAATCCGGATGCAGCAGCCCCCAGTTGCGGCTCGCGTTCACCAGCATCGGCCGCACCAGCTCGACTTCCGCGGTGGTGAAGGCCATCGGCGGCAGGGCCACCGGCGGCACCAGGCGCTCGCCCTGCAGCAGGGCCGCCACCTGGACGTCGGGCGCCGCCGTCTCCCCTTCGTAGACCGGCAGCATGGCGGGGCTGCTCAGGGCCAGCGCCAGCAGCGAGGGAATCAGGATGGCCGGCACCCCGATCGCGCAGGCGATGCGGTGGCGCCGGATGAAACGCAGGATGTTGCCGCGGATATCCCGGGGAAGCTCGCCGCGCACCGCGCCCGCATAGCGGCTGCCGGCGATCTGCCAGCCGAGGGCGCGCTGGGACCAGCGCTGGCGCAGCATGAACAGCCCACGCGCCAGAAGGGCCCTTCCGCTCGGAAAGAGGGCCAGCCAGATTGCAGCGGTCGCCAGACAAAAGTACAGAAGGGCGAGAAAAATCAGCATCGCTTCCTCCAAGATTGTTTCTAATCAGAACTGGGAGAACCAATCTTAGGAGTAATGCCGTGCGGCCTACAGACGAAAATCAATCCCCGTCCATGCGTCCGAACCTGATGTCGCCTCGCCGCACCGCGACCTCCGGCGAGGACAGCATCCTGGCGATGCTCGAACGCGAGCCGGCGCGCAAGCGCAAGGCCGGTACTTCGGGCATACGGCTGGCGTGGTACGGCGCCAGCGCGATGCTGGCGCTGGCCTTGACCGCTACACTGATCTGGATGGCGGCCAACAACGACGGCCTGCGGCCCGAAGTACAGGAGTCGGTGCTGGCCGAAGCGGAACAGGCGCCACGGCGCAGTGTCCCGGCGCCGGGCGACAGTCCCGCGGGAGCGGCGACGATCCTGCAGGTCGCGATGGCCCCGGCCGCGGCCGCGCCTGACACCCAGCCGGCCGGCGCGGCGCTCATCGTGGACCAGGCGCCGCCGGCCGAGGCGGTCCCGCCGCTGCGCCTGCTCAAGTCGGCGCCCGAAAAGCCCGCCGCGGAAACAGCCACGCCGCCGGCGCGCGCCACCCCGGTCTCTCCGGTTCCCGCCGCGGCCGTGCGCCCACGATCGGTGGCGAAGGCGAGTCCCCCTGCCCGTCCAGCGGCGCCGGCGGCGGCCGAGACCAGGCCGGTCGTGGTGGCGAAAAGCGCCGTCAAGCCGTCTCAGGCAAAGGCCCAGCGTGGCGTAAACCCGGCCAGGAGCCCGGAAGCCCCGGTCGATGCCGATGTCGCGCTGATCTCGGCCGTCATCGTGCACGCCAACGGGCACGCGCCCGAAGGCTCGCAGATGACCGAGCTGCTGTGCCCGAACAATGCCTGCCAGTCGCGCCCGCCCAGCCAGTAGCGTGGCGAAAAGTCCGCAACCGGGCTGAAAGTTCGCCGAAAAGCGGCTTACTGCTGGGTTATTGCCCCCACGTGGCGCTATACTGTACGAAAGCACAGTATGGCGTCATGACATGATCAGGGTTCTGGAAAACGAGTTTTATTATCTGGATAATTTCCAGCGCGTCCTCGACTGGATTGGCGAGCGCTATCGCGACCTGCTGGTCGACGACGAGCTCGCCTTCCTTGCCGCCTTTCCCACGCTGCCGCAGCCTGCGCGCGCCCTGTTCGTGCGCATGGTCATGCGCAAAGGGAATCTGTTCCGCGCCAGTAAGCTGGTGTATGCCGAAATCGGCTGTCCGGTCGAGGCCGCGCGCGAGCTGCTTGCCACCGGCTGGGTCGAGGCCGACCCGGTCATCTCGCTCGACGAGCTGTTCGATCTGCTGTCCAAGCCCGAGATCGCCAGCGCCTTCGGTCCGCAGCTGCCGCACAAGAACGCGCGCAAGGGCGAGCAGCTGGACGCGCTGCGCGAGCAATTCTCCGACAGCCGGGCGTTCTCGGAGTGGTACCGCGACTGCGCCGATCTCGCGCTGCGCATCGGGGTCAAGCCGCTGTGCGACCGGCTGCGCCTGATCTTCTTCGGCAACCTGGCCCAGGACTGGACCGAATTCGTGCTGTCCGACCTCGGCATGTTCCGCTTCGAGCAGGTCGAGATCTCGCAAGCCTCGCGCGGTTTCCGCTCGCGCGCCGACGTCGAGCATTACATCCTCCTGCACGCCTGCAAGGAGCGCTTCTACGCCGGCGAGCCGCTCGACGAGGTGCTGCGCGACCTGCCCGCCCATGTGTTCGACAACGACTGGCTGGTGAGCCGGCGCGAGAAGCTGCTGTTCCAGATCGGCCAGGGTTTTGAAAAGCTCAAGGACTGGGACAATGCCTACGCCGTCTATGCGCGCTGCCGCTTCCTCGGTGCGCGCGGACGCGCCATCCGCGTGCTGGAAAAGCATGAGCGCTTCGATGAAGCGTATGCGTTGTTCCAGGTGGCCCAGGCCGCGCCGGAAAGCGAGGCCGAGCGCCAGCAATTGATGCGCATCGGGCCGCGACTGGCGCGCCGCCTCGGCCATGCCAGGCTGCCGGCCCGCAAGCCGCTCGTCGAGCGCCTCGACCTGTCCCTGCCGATGCCGGTGGAGGACCGCTGGGTCGAGGGCGTGGTGCGCGACCACCTCGCCAGCGAGGACGCGCCCGTGTTCTACGTCGAGAATGCGCTGGCCAACTCCCTGTTCGGCCTGCTGTGCTGGCCGGCGATCTTCGCCGCCATTCCCGGCGCCTTCTTCCACCCCTTCCACCGCGGCCCGGCCGACCTGCACAGCCCGGACTTCCACCTGCGCCGCCAGGCCGAGTTCGATGCCTGCCTGGCGCGGCTGGACGACGGCAGCTACCGCGACGCCATCCGCGCCCACTACCGCGAGAAAGCGGGCATCGCCTCGCCTTTCGTCTACTGGGGCGCACTCAGCGAGGAACTGCTGGAACTGGCGCTGGCCTGCATCCCGCCGCAACACCTGCGCAAATGGTGCGAACGGATCCTGGCGGACGTCCGGGCCAACCACACGGGCTTTCCCGACCTGATCCAGTTCTGGCCGGCGGAAAACCGCTACACCATGATCGAGGTGAAGGGCCCGGGCGACCGCCTGCAGGACAACCAGCTGCGCTGGATCGACTACTGTTCGACGCACGGGATGCCGGTATCCGTGTGCTACCTCCAGTGGGAGCAGGCCGCTTGAATGTCGGCCTTCGCTACAGCGTCGCGGTACGCGCCCTGTGCGAGTTCACCGCCAAGCAGGGCGACCTCGACATGCGCTTCACGCCCTCGCCCACCGCCCAGGAAGGCATCAATGGCCATGCGGTCGTGACTAGCCGGCGCGGCGAGAACTACCGCACCGAGGTATCGCTGGAGGGCAGCTGGGGCGACCTGCACGTGCGCGGACGCGCCGACGGCTACGACCCGGACCAGAACCTGGTCGAAGAGATCAAGACCCACCGCGGCAAGTTCGACACCATTCCCGACAACCACCGCCACCTGCACTGGGCGCAAGTGCGGGTCTACGGCCACCTGCTGTGCCGCCAGCTCGGGATGGACAGCGTCAACCTGGCCCTGGTCTACTACGACATCGGCAACGGCCAGGAAACCGTGCTGCGCGAAACCCGGAGCGCGCAAGACCTTGCCGCCCTGTTCACCGAACTCTGCGAACGCTTCTCGGACTGGGCGGCCAGCGAAGCGGCGCACCGCACGGCGCGCGACGCGGCGCTGGGCGCACTGCGCTTCCCGCATGCGGATTTCCGCCCCGGCCAGCGCCAGCTGGCGGAAAACGTCTACCGCGCCAACATCAGCGGGCGCTGCCTGCTGGCGCAGGCGCCGACCGGCATCGGCAAGACCGTCGGCAGCCTGTTCCCGGTCCTGAGGGCGATGCCGCAAGAGGGCCTCGACAAGGTCTTCTTCTTGGCGGCCAGGACCCCGGGCCGGCGCCTCGCCCTCGATGCCGCCGCCAGCCTGGGCGCCGGCGCCACGGTGCCGCTGCGGGTGCTCGAACTGACGGCGCGCGACAAGGCCTGCGAGCATCCGGACAAGGCCTGTCAGGGCGACGCCTGCCCGCTGGCGAAGGGCTTCTACGACCGCCTGCCGGCCGCACGCGCCGCAGCCGCCCAGGTGGCCCTGCTGGACCGCGACGCCCTGCGCGAAGTGGGCCTTGCCCATGCCGTCTGTCCCTACTACCTCGGCAGCGAAATGGCGCGCTGGGCCGACATGGTGGTCGGCGACTACAACTATTATTTCGACGGCAGCGCCATGCTCTACGCGCTGGCGCTCGAGCGCGGCTGGAAGACCAGCGTGCTGGTCGACGAAGCCCACAACATGGTGTCGCGTGCCCGCGCGATGTACAGCGTGGAACTGGAGCGCGGCCAGCTGCGCGCCGCGCGCGCCAACGCGCCCGGGGTCGTCAAGAAAGCCCTGGAGCGCGTCGGCCGCGCCTGGAGCGGCGTCGACAAGGAGGCGCCGCTGCCGCAGGCACCCTACCAGGTCCTGCCCGAGGTACCGGCCAAGCTGCTGGACGCGCTGCAGAACGCCACCAGCACCGTGAACGACTTCCTGGTGGAGGTGCCCGGTCCGCTCGACCCGGAACTGCAGCGCTTCCATTTCGACGCCCTGGCCTTCCTGCGCCTGGCCGAATCCTTCGGCGAGCATTCGCTGTGCGACCTGGCGCGTGCCGGCGTCAAGGATTCGACCATCAGCATCCGCAACGTGGTGCCGGCGCCCTTCCTGGCACCGCGCTTCGCGCTGGCCCGCTCGGTGACGCTGTTCTCGGCCACCCTCAGTCCCTGGCACTACTTCTGCGACCTGCTCGGCATGCCGCCGGATACCGCCTGGGCCGACGTCGCCTCGCCGTTTTCCGCCAGCCAGCTCGAGGTCCACATCGCGGGCGGCATCTCGACCCGTTACCAGCGTCGCGCCGCCTCGCTGCGGCCGATCGCGGACCTGATCGCGCGCCAATACGTCGAACGTCCCGGCAACTACCTGGCCTTCTTCAGCAGCTTCGATTACCTGGAGCAGGTGCTGGAGGAACTCCAGGCACGCCATCCGGAGGTCCCGAGCTGGCGCCAGGAACGGCGCATGAGCGAGCCGGAACGCGCCGCCTTCCTCGAGCGCTTTGTCCCTGGCGGACGCGGCGTCGGCTTCGCGGTGCTGGGCGGCTCCTTCGGCGAAGGCATCGACTTGCCGGGGGAACGCCTGATCGGCGCCTTCGTCGCCACGCTCGGCCTGCCCCAGGTGAATCCGGTGAACGAGCAGTTGCGCGAGCGGATGCAGGCGATGTTCGGGGCCGGCTACGACTACACCTATCTCTACCCCGGCATGCAGAAGGTGGTGCAGGCGGCGGGGCGCGTGATCCGTACCGAGACGGATCGTGGCGTGGTCTGGCTGATCGACGACCGCTTCGGCCGCCCGGAAGTGCGCGCCCTGCTGCCCGCCTGGTGGGACGTGGACGCCGCCGCCCCCTAGCGCATCATGTCGCGCAGCTTCTGGTAGCCGCTGCGGCTGATCGGCAGCCGGGTGCCGTCCTTCAGCACGGCGCAATGGTTGTCCTTGCTGGCCGGTTCGATGCGCGCGATCGATCCGAGGTTGGCGATGAAGGAGCGGTGGATGCGGATGAACACCTGCGGGTCGAGCTGGGCCTCGAGTTCGGACAGGCGCTGGTTCTTCAGCCAGGCCTTGCCGGCCGCCGTCACCTGCACGTAGTCGTCCTGCGCCTCGATGTAGTCGATGCTGCTGCTTGCCACCACGTGCACCCGCGCCCCGTCCTTGATCAGGACCCGCTCCAGGTAGCCGCGCCGCTGGGCGGCATCGTGCACTACAGCCTCCAGCTGCTGCGGCTGCGGCCGGCGGCTGCGCGCATGGTCCAGCGCCTGGGCCAGCCGCTCGCGGCTGAAGGGCTTGAGCAGGTAATCGATCGCGTGCACCTCGAAGGCCTTCAGCGCGTACTGGTCGTAGGCGGTCGCGAAAATGTAGTACGGCTTGCTGCCGGCCAGTTCGACCACCTCGAAGCCGTCGAGCTTGGGCATCTGGATGTCGAGGAAGACCAGCTCCGGATCGAGCTCGCCGATGGCCTTGACGGCCTCGAAGCCGTTCGCGCATTCGCCCACGATCTCGATGTCCGGATGGCCGGCCAGGTATTCGCGCAGCAGCGCGCGCGCCAGGTGTTCGTCGTCGACGATCAGTACTCGCATCGCTTACTTCTCCTCCGTCTCCGCGGGCAGCACCAGCTCCACCCGGAATAGATTGTCCTCGCGTGCCCAGTGCACGCTGCCGTCCCTGCCATAGGCCGCCGCCAGGCGCTGGCGCACGTTCACCAGGCCGATGCCCTTGCCTTTCTTCGTTCCTGTTTCATCCGGGTCCGCATCGTTTTCAACCCGGATCCGCAACAGCGAACCGGAGCGCGCTGCAAGCAGGCGTATGCTACCTCCTTCCAGCAGTCCGCCGATCCCGTGCTTGACCGCGTTCTCCACCAGCGGTTGCAGGATCATCGGCGGCAGCAGGCATTCCTGCGCGCCCTCGCCCACGCTGTGCTCGAAGCGCAGGCGCGGGCCGAAGCGTACCCCTTCGATCGCCAGGAAGCGCTCGACCAGCACCAGCTCCTCGCGCAGGCGCACCTTGCGGTGCGCTTCCAGTCCGAGCGTTTGCCGAAAGAACCCCGCCAGCTGCAGGGTCATGTCGCGCGCCCGGCCCGGGTCGATCGCCGTCAGCGCGCTGATCGAATTCAGGCTGTTGAACAGGAAGTGCGGATCGATCTGGGTGCGCAGCATGCGCAGCTCCGCGTCCTGCGCCAGCAGGCGCGACTCCAGCTCGCGTGTTTCGGCGCGGCGCGCGCGCTCGAATTCCAGCGCCAGCAGCTGGGCCACCGCCGTCATCCAGTACAGCAGCATCCCGATCCCCAGCATCAAGGCCGCCAGCGGCCGGGTGAAGGCAAGCGCTTCGCCTTCGGCCAGCAGCAGCCGGCACACGGCAGCCCAGGCGCTGCCCGCCGCGCACCACAGCAGCGCCGCGCTCAGGCCGCTGAAGAAGAATACCGAGAGCACCGCACCCAGTGGCCGCTGCGCCAGCGGAAAGGCGCGGCACAGGTAGTAGCTGGAGAAACCGCAGGCGACCGCGTAGAACAGCGTGAGCGGCAGCGCGAACAGCAGGCTGGCGCCGGCCCCCGCGCCGGTGGCGGCATTGATCAGCCCTGCCAGCAACAGGCCCAGCATCAGCCAGGCCAGCAGGTAGAGCGCGCTGCCGCGCCGCGCCAACACCATCAGTTGCGTACCTCGACGCCGCCCATGATCGCGTAGCCGCGGATGATCAGGCGCTTCTGGTTGTGCGGCGGCGTCGCGGTTTTCTCCTCGAAACCGCCCATGATCGGGGTGCCCTGCAGCACGACGGTCCAGTCGGGCGGGCACTTGAGCGTGACGCCGCCCCAGAACGCGAACACGTTGATCACGGCTTCGTCCTGGATCGAGGCGGTGCGCATGTCGAGCGAGCAGCCGCCCATCACCGCCGTGATCTCGCCGCCGCGGAAATTCTGCGTCGTGACGCGACGTTCGAAGCCGCCCAGGATGGCGGCCACGTCGACCACGTCGCTTCCCGGACCGGCCCCGTCCTTCAAGGACGCCGTCGGTCCGGCACGGCGCGCATCCAGGGCCTTGTACAGCACGAAGGCGCCGGCGCCGATCAGGAACAGCGGCCACAGGGTGCGGATGTCGAAGTCGATGATGTCCATCCGGTCCAGGATCATCAGGACGCCGAGCCCGATCAGGCCGCCGCCCAGCAGCTGGCCGTTGCGGCTCTGGGTGTCGCACAGCTTCACGGTGCCGGCGATGATGAACACCATCGGCCAGAAGCTCAGGACGCGGCGGATCTCGATGAGGTCGAGGTTATCGAGCAGGAACAACAGGCCCATCAGGATCACGAGCAGGCCGAGCACGACCTGGCTGGTGACGCCCTTCGACTGGAAATTATCCTTCATGTTGATGCTCCACTTCCTTGAGGGCCGACTGCTGCTGGGCGAAACGGCGGGCGACCAGCGGCTGGAACACCAGCTCCACGCCCCAGGCCAGGATGAACAGCGGCCAGCTGTTACCGAAAGTCAGGCCGAAGACATGGTTGAAGCAGGCGAACAGCCACAGGCCGATGAAGACCATCCACAGGCCGCTGCGGAATTCGCGCAGGCTCGGATAGCCGATGGTCTGGGTGATGCCGACCACGACCAGCAGCAATGGCCAGTAGCGCCAGTAGGCGCCGGCATCGATGTAGTACATGCGGTCGAGCAGGACGACGGTGCCGACGGCGATCAGGACCAGGCCCAGGACGGCCTGCTTGCGCCAGCGGTAAGCTTCTTCGGTATGCATGATGCGTGACTCCTCGTGTGTGAACTGTATGGACACACGATACCGGAACAGCAACATGCAATGGAAGCGCCTTTCGGTGAATGGCGGTATGGCGGCGGTGAATGGCGAAGTATTCGGCGGACGGCGGCGAGGCCGGCGAATGGCGGGGCGAAAAAAAGCCCGCCTGTGAGGAGGCGGGCCAGCTGGGCATACTGCTTCGGTAAAACTCAGCTCGACGCCGACAGGTCCATCTGCGGACGGCCCTTGACCTGGTTGCGGTACTTGGCGCGGGCTTCGGCCATCTTGACGGCCTCGCGCGCGATGTTGGTACGGCGGATCTCCTGGCGCTCCTTCTTGCCGCGGTGTTGTGCCTCGTGTTTGCTGCCGATCTTTCTGGTCATGAGTGTCTCCTGGTGGACGGTGGTGAACCGCGGCGCGGCGCGGGATCAGGAGCGGTTGGTGCCCATCTTGAGATCGGAAGGCATCAGCATTCCCCAGCCGAGCTGGCGGCGGATCTCCTCCGGCGTCGGCGGTGGTGCGCTGTCCCGCGCACGGCGCTCGAGGTATTCACGAACCAGGTGCTTGGGTGGCTGCTTGATCTCGGACATGGCGACCTCCACTTCCGTTGGGGGCCGACGCCTGGGGCGCGGCCCGAAATTGGTGCCGGTCCTCGAGGCGACCGGCTAACCTGTTGAGCTGTCGGTACCGCGCGCTTGTCGCACAGTTGCCTCACTCAGACGGTTCCCATGATAACGATGGGCTCACCGACCCACCGTTAGGTGCCGCACATTGTTCGATAGGCCGTCTCCTACAGGGCGGCGGGCGGCAGTGGAAGCGCGCCGCGCCGCGAATGAAAAAGGGGAGCCGAAGCTCCCCTTTGATCGGACTAGGCCGGAATCAGAAGCGGTACTTCAGATTCAGGTAGAAGATGCGGCCCGACACGTCCAGCTTCTGCTGCTCCGCTTCGCTGTAGCGGTAGTAGGCGCGCTTCACGTTGGTCAGGTTGGTCGCGTCGAACGACAGCACCAGGTTCGGACGCAGGTTGTAGCTCGCGTTGAAGGCCAGCGTGGTCACCGGCGCGGCCATGGTCGGCGCCACCGGCATCAGGACGCCGTTGATGGTCGACAGGCCCTGGCTGTTGGCGTTCGGCGCCGGCGCGGTCGAGGTGTTGACGTACTCGCTGCGGTAGTTGGCGACCAGTCGCGCCGACACGGTGTCGTTCTCGAAGTACACGCCCAGGTTGGCCGCATACTCGGAAGCGCCCACCATCGGACGGCCGTCATCCACTTCGGTCTTGGCCCGGCTGACGTTCGAGGTGAAGCCGAACGGCGTGCTGCCGAACGGCTGCTCGTACATCAGCTCGATGCCGCGGATGCGCGCGCCCTGCTGCGAGGCCGAGTTCACCGCGAAGTTCTTGATGATGTTGTCACGTGGGTCGAGCAGCTGCACGGTGTCCTGGCCGGCCACGCCGGTCTTCGGATAGCCGGTGATGTTCGAGGCGAACAGGTTCACGCCCACCATCGAACGGCGCGCGAAGTACCAGGCGTACGAAATGTCCAGGTTCTTGGCGAACAGCGGCTCCAGGTTCGGGTTCGGACCGGTGACCTGGCAGAAGCCGTCGGTGCAGGTCGGCGAACCGTAGCCGGCGCCCAGGATGTTGTAGTTCTGGCGCGAGATGGTCTTGCTGGCGCCGAAGCGCAGGATCTGGTCCTTGGTCAGCTCGTAGCGCAGGTTCAGGCTCGGCAGCAGGTTGTTGAAGGTGCTTTCCTTGGCATCTTTGTAGTACATCACGCCGGCGAGCGGATTGAACGGCACGCCGTCGTAGTACTGCACGCCGTCGCTGGCGGTGGTGATCGCGCCCGGCACGGCCGCGCAGGTGGTCGTCGGCTTGCCCGGTTCGGTGCGCGGGCAGGTGCCTGCCGGGATCGGCGACGGCACGTTGGCGTTGACCTGGGTGCGCACGTAGCGCAGGCCGACGTTACCCGACCAGCGTTCGCCTTCCAGGTTGGCCATCAGGTAGCCCGAGCTCTGGCGTTCACGCATGTCGAGTTCGGTCGAGACGCGGCGCTCCCATTCCGAGTTGGTCGGCTTGTAGTTGGCCGCGAAATAGGCCTTCAGCGCGTCCGGGGTCAGGGTCCAGCTGGTGTTGTCCCAGCCTGCCGGGCCGTCCAGGTCGGCGCCGAAGTCCGCCGGGATCGGCTGGAAGTTGAAGGCGCCGGTTGGTGCGTTGGCGTTCAGGTCGCCACTGCGCAGCTGCGGGAAGCGGCGGGCGCTGTCGCGGCGGTGGTCGGCGTGGCGCACGCCGAACTCGAGCGACTTGACGTAGGTCGTGTCGAGCTTGTACTCGGCATCGAGGTTGATGCTCTTCTCGCGGTCGTTGGTGGTCACGCCCGAGGCGGCGCGGCCGGTCAGGACGTAGCCGCTGCCGTCGGCGTTGCGGCCCGGGACGTTCGGGCCGGTACCATACCACTTGACGAACGGGGCGTCGTACAGGCTGCCCAGCGCATAGGAGACGCCGGTGCCGTAGCGGGTGTAGGTCAGGCCCTGGTCGAGCGCGGTCTCGCCGACGCCCTTGGTGGCCGACAGCAGCGCCTTGACCGTCAGGTCCGGGCTGACGCGGTATTTCACGTCGAGGTCGAGGAAGGCGCTGCTGGCCTTGGCGCCGTCACGGTAGGCGCCTTCGGTCTCGCCAATGTACTGCGGGGTGGTGCCGGCCGGGTAGACGATGTCGGCCGCCTTGAGCACCTTCAGCTCGTGGCCGTACATGGTGCGCTCGGTAACGATCACCGGGTTCTTGATCTGCGCATAGACGCGCTGGCCGTTCGAATCGGTCGGCGCGGCGCCGCCCTGCGCGCCACCCAGGCCGCGCAGCATGCTGAACATGGCGCCGGCATTCAGGCGGCCGAAGTTATTCGCCTTCATCTCCGAATGGAAACCGGTCATGGTCATGTCGAGGTCGTTGTTCGGCTTGAACTGCGCCGAGAACATGCCGCCCTTGCGGTCACGCACGCCTTCCACGTATTCCATGCTCATCGAACCCGGGATGCGCACGCCTTCCAGGTCCGAAGCCTTGTAGCCGGTGCCGGCCAGCGATTCGTCGGTGATGCCCTTCATGGTGCTGGTGTTGATCACATCCCAGCCGCTGCCGCCCGAGTAGGCGAAGCGCGAAGCCGAATCGCGGCGCGAGTGGCGCTTCTCGGCGAAGCCCTGCAGGATGAAGCCGAAGGTGTTCGACTCGTTCTTCCAGTTGATCGAGGCGTTGGTGTCGTGCGCGGCCTTGCTCGGCAGTTGCGAGTACACGGCGCCGAGGTTGACGACGCCGGTCAGGCGCTCCTTCTGCGCCAGCGGCTTGCGGGTGGACACGTTGATGGTGCCGGCCATGCCGCCGTCGACGATGTTGGCCTGCGAGGTCTTGTAGACGACAGCCTGGTTCAGGACCGTCGAAGGCATCAGCGACAGGCTGGTCGAACGGCTGCTCGAGAGCTGGTCGGCGAAGTACCAGTCGCCGCCCGAGACGGTGTGACCGTTGAACAGGATCAGGGTATGGTCCGGGTTGGAGCCGCGCATCGCGACTTTCTCGGCCTCGTCGTAGTCGGTACGCACGGCCACGCCGGCGAGACGCTGCAGCGAATCGGCCAGGTTCTTGTCCGGCATCTTGCCCACGTCTTCGGCGGTGATCACCTCGACGTTGGCGGAAGAATCCCTCTTGACGGCCAGCGACTTGGCCATCGAGGCGCGGATACCGGTGACCTCGACGGTCTGGATCTGGGCCGGTGCGTCCTGCGCGACGGCCGGGACGGCGGCCAGACTCCATACGGCCAACGATACGGCCGCTGCGAGCGGCTTCTGCTTGAACATGACGTCTCTCCTGAGATTATAGCTATTGGTATGCAATTGGTAGGCATCTTTCTGCCATGGTCGGGAGTATTGATGATGTCAAGCTTGCTGAATAATCACTTGTGTTCGCCTTTATATAACTTCCAGGAATGTACATATTCAAGCATTGCCTAAGTTATAGCGAATGAACAAAATTTCATTCCCTTTTACGCGGGCGCAGGAGTAGCGTGGCCGCACCTTCATCGTCTCGAGTGTCTCTTTTTTGCAAATGCCTATTGCCATCCGCCTCAGCAGCCTGCTGCTTGCCGGTGCCGCCCTCGCCGGCTGCGCCGGCGCTCCTCCGACGCCACAGTCTGCCGTCAACCCGGGCACGCCCGCAGCCGAGCTGCCGCTGGCCGCCGTGCTGCAGAAGCAGATCTACCAGATGACGCCGCAGGAAGCCGGGCGCTATATCGCCCACGTCCACACCGCCGAACCCGACTTGCGCAAGCGGATCGCCGCGATCGGCCGCAAGAACCTCGGCCAGCCGTATTCGCTGCACCTGCTGGGCGAGTTTCCGTATGAAGTACACGACGACCTGCCGCTGTTCAGCCTGAAGGAAAGCGACTGCGTGGTCTTCGCCGAACACACCTACGCGATGGCCCTGTCGCAGTCCTGGGAAGAATTCTTCTGGATGCTGCAGCGGATCCGCTACCGCGACGGCGTGATTGGCGTGGCCACCCGCAACCACTACACCGAGATGGACTGGAACGTGGCCAACCGCTGGCTGGTGACCGACGTCAGCGCCGAGCTGGCCGGGCCAGGCGGCCCCTCGTATGCGATGACGGTGGACCGCGCGCGCTTCCTGCGCACCCGCCACAACACGGTGCGCGACATCCCGGTCGAGAGCAGCCGCCAGGCTTACGTGCCCAAGGAAGGCGTGGCGGCGATCGCCGCCCAGCTGCAGGAAGGCGACTTCGTGAACGTGATCTCGACCCGCAACGGCGAATACTGGGCCTCGCACGTCGGCCTGGTGGTGCTGGGCCCGAACGGCGAGCGGCGCTTCCTGCACTCGCAGGCGCCGCAGGTGCGCGAAGAGACCTTCGACTCCTTCATCGCCCGCGCCGCCGAGCGCGAGGCCCGCAATGCGCGCGAGGGCAAGCCTGGCCAGGTGCTGGCCGGCTTCAAGTTCCTGCGCCTGAACGAGCAGATCACGGTGCCGCCGATGGCGCCGCAACCGCGCCCGGGCCGCCCGGCCGCCTGAACCCGCTGCCGGCCCGGCCGGCGGCGCTTCCGCCCTCTCCGACGCGCCGCCTTGCCGGCGCGTCGTCCTTTCCCCTCCTCTTCCTGCGGCGCCGGCGGCCGTGCGCGTGGCCTGCGCAGGCCCCTGCCTGCTCATCAGTTCCGCTCATCAATTAAATAATCAATGGAAATGAAATAGGCGATTTATTTCCTATTTTCATTTCCTATTTTCATTTTCAAGCCTTTTCGAATTAATCCACTTGCCGCCGTTGAGTCAGGTCAAACTCCATTAGTAGTAGCCGCCCGATAATAAATTTACAAAACTTCTTTTCATTTACTTGTTTCCTTTCTGGATAACGACCGGATTATCGCGTTTTATGCATTGCCGCGCCCGAATTTCTCTAGGCTTTCATTAATTCCTAACCGCAGCGGATTGCCATGTCCAATTTCAGATCCGATCTTTTCAGCCAGCTTTGCGTACGGATGGTGTCGATGAGCCGCACCAGCAAAATCGCCCTGATGGTGGGGTGCGACCTGCTGGCATTGCCGGTCTGTTTCCTGATTGCGATGATATTACGGGGTGGCGATTTACAGCTTGCACAGAATTTCGGTCCCGCGTCCTATGCGCTGGTGGCCGTGGTTACCATTGCCGCATTTTCGGTATCCGATTTATACCGCGCCGTCATCCGTTTTATCGACCAGCGTTTATTGAGTTTTACCGGCGCAGCACTCGCATTCGCCATTTTGTGCGTGTATGTCGTATTAATCATCATGAACGAGCCGCGTTTTCCGCGCAGCGCGCTCGCCATTTACTGGTTCGTGGTTTTCTCGTATGTCGTCATTTCCCGTATCGGCCTGCGCAACCTGCTGCGCGCCCACGGCGGGCGACGTACCGGCGCGTCCGATGCGGTGGCCGTCTACGGCGCCGGCGATGCCGGTGCGCGCCTGGTGCAGGCGATGCGCCACAGCGACGAATACCGCCCGGTCTGCTTCTTCGACGACAAGCGCGCCCTGAACGAACGCACCATCGCCGGCCTGCGCGTCTTCAATACCACGCGCCTGGCCGAGCTGGTGGCGTCGCAGGGCATCCGCACCATCGTGATCGCCCTGCCCTCGGTGTCGCCGGAGCGCCTGCGCGACATCATGCAGCGTCTCGGCCAGGCCGGGGTGCCGGTCAAGATCCTGAGCCGCCTGGTCGACCTGGCCGACGACCGGCCGCCGGCGCACGGCACGATCCGCGAACTCAAGTTCGAGGACCTGCTCGGGCGCCCGCCGGTACCGCCGCGGCTCGACCTGTTCGCCCGCTGCGTCCGCGGCAAGAGCGTGCTCGTCACCGGCGCCGGCGGGTCGATCGGGAGCGAGCTGTGCCGCCAGATCGTCACGCTGACCCCGCTTGAGCTGCACCTGCTCGACCACTCCGAGTACGCGCTCTACACCATCCGCCAGGAGCTGGCCGCGCGCTTCCCGGGGCTGGCCATCCACGCCCACCTGGGTTCGGTCTGCAACAGCGAACTGGTCGAGCGCGTCCTGCGCGACGGCAAGGTCAACACCATCTACCACGCCGCCGCCTACAAGCACGTGCCCCTGGTCGAGGCCAATATCGTCGAAGGACTGCGCAACAACGTGATCGGCGCCCAGGTCGTGGCCAGTGCCGCCGCCCAGCACAAGGTCGAGACCTGCGTGCTGATCTCGAGCGACAAGGCGGTACGCCCGACCAACATCATGGGCGCCAGCAAGCGCATCGCCGAACTCATCTTCCAGGCGGCGGCCGTGCGCCACGGCGCCCACACGACCTTCTGCATGGTCCGCTTCGGCAACGTGCTCGGCTCGTCCGGCTCGGTCATCCCCCTGTTCCAGCGCCAGATCGCCCGCGGCGGCCCGCTGACCATCACCCACCCCGAGGTGTCGCGCTACTTCATGCTGATCGCCGAGGCGGCCCAGCTGGTGATCCAGGCCGGCGCCATGGCCAAGGGCGGCGACGTGTTCGTGCTCGACATGGGCGAGCCGGTCAAGATCGTCGACCTGGCCCGCACCATGATCGCCATGTCCGGGCTCACCGAACGGTCGCCGCAGAACCCGCGCGGCGACATCGAGGTCCAGTTCGTCGGCCTGTTCCCGGGCGAAAAGCTGCACGAGGAACTGCTGACCGAGGGCACCGTCTTCCCGAGCGAGCACCCGCGCATCATGCGCATGAAGGAAAGCGCGCTGCGCCCCAGTGTGCTGGAAACCTGCATCACCTGCCTGATGATGGCCTGCGAGACCCACGAGCGCGGCACGATCGAATCGATGGTCAAGGCCATCGTCGCCGAATACGTGCCCACCTCGCCGGTGACGGCGCCACCCCTGGTGGCCGATACCCAGGCGCCGAGCCTGATCAAGAAGTTCGTGCCGTTCCGGATCTGAACCCGTACCCCCCACTGTCACCGACGAGGAAACACATGCGCGACGAGAACACCTCCCCTCACCTGGAGCAGCTGCTGGCCAAGCTGCAGGACCGCACCGCCGTCATCGGCATTGTCGGCCTCGGCTACGTCGGACTGCCCTTGACCCTCTGCTATGCGGCGCAAGGCTTCAAGGTGCTGGGCATCGACATCGATACCGACAAGGTCGAACGCCTGAACCGCGGGGAGAGCTACATCAAGCACATCGACGCCAGGGCGATCGGCTCGGCGCGCGAGCTCGGCTTCGAAGCCACGGCCGATTTTACCCGGGCCGGCGAGGCCGACGCCCTGATCATCTGCGTACCAACCCCGCTGAACGCCTTCCGCGAGCCCGACCTGTCCTATGTGCTCGGCACCGTCAGCGCCCTGCTGCCCTATGTGCGCGAAGGCCAGGTGGTGTCCTTGGAGAGCACCACCTATCCCGGCACCACCGAGGAAGAACTGCGCCCGCGCCTGGAGTCGCGCGGCTTCACGGTCGGGCGCGACCTGTTCCTGGTGTTCTCGCCCGAGCGCGAAGACCCGGGCAACCCGCATTTCCAGACCCGCACCATTCCGAAGGTGTGCGGCGGTTCCACCCCGGCCTGCCTGGAAGCCGGCCTGGCCCTGTACCGGGCCGCGGTGGACCGCGTGGTCCCGGTCAGCTCGACCCGCGCGGCCGAACTGACCAAGCTGCTCGAGAACATCCACCGCGCCGTCAACATCGGCCTGGTCAACGAGATGAAGATCATCGCCGACCGCATGGGCATCGACATCCACGAGGTGATCCGCGCCGCCGCTACCAAGCCCTTCGGCTTCACGCCCTATTACCCGGGCCCCGGCCTGGGCGGCCACTGCATCCCGATCGACCCTTTCTATCTTACCTGGAAGGCGCGCGAATACGGCGTCCATACCCGCTTCATCGAGCTGGCCGGCGAGATCAACAGCGACATGCCGCACTGGGTGATCAGCAAGGTCGCCGACGCCCTGAACGAGCGCGGGCGTTCGATCATGGGCAGCCGCGTGCTGGTGCTCGGCATCGCCTACAAGAAAGACGTCGAGGACATGCGCGAGTCGCCCTCGGTGGCCCTGATGGAGATCCTGCGCCGCAAGGGCGCCACCGTCGACTATTCCGACCCGCACGTGCCGGTATTCCCGCGCATGCGCGAGCACCGCTTCGAGCTCTCCAGCGTCCCCTTGAGCCCGAACGCGATCGCCTCCTACGACGTGGTGCTGGTGGCCACCGCCCACAGCGCCTTCGACTACGAGCTGGTGCGCCAGTACGCCAACCTGATCGTCGACACCCGCGGCGTCTACACCGAACGCTTGCCGAACGTCGTCAAGGCCTGAGGCCCGCCCGCAGCACCAGGCCAGCAACAGCCCCACGTCAGGCAATCAAGGCAAGCACACACCGAACAAGCCGGAGAACACGATGCGTTCCTACCCCCCTGCCATCCTCGACCGCAAGATCCGCTTCGCCCTGGTCGGCTGCGGCCGCATAGCGAAGAACCACATGAATGCCATCCGCGAACACCATGACCGTGCCGAACTGGTCGGGGTGTGCGACGTCGACCCGCGCGCCCTCGACAGCGCCGCCGGGGCCACCGGCGCCCGCGCCTGGCGCAGCCTGGACCGCATGCTGGCCGAGTGCGAAGCCGATGCCTTCGTGCTCTGCACCCCGTCCGGACTGCATCCCCAGCAGGCGATCCAGGTGGCGCGTGCCGGCCGCCACGTCATCACCGAAAAGCCGATGGCCACGCGCTGGGAAGACGGCAAGGCCATGGTCGCGGCGGCCGACGCAGCCGGGGTGCGCCTGTTCGTCGTCAAGCAGAACCGCCGCAACGCGACCCTGCAGCTGCTCAAGAGCGCGGTGGAAAAGAAACGCTTCGGGCGCATCTACATGGTCAACCTGAACGTGTTCTGGACCCGCCCGGACGAGTACTACAACAGCGCCAAGTGGCGCGGCACCTGGGAATTCGACGGCGGCGCCTTCATGAATCAGGCCAGCCACTACGTCGACCTGATCGACTGGATCGTCGGCCCGGTGGAAAGCCTGCAGGCCTATACCGCCACCCTGGCGCGCGACATCGAGGTCGAGGACACCGGTGTCATCAGTGTGCGCTGGCGCAACGGCGCGCTCGGCTCGATGAACGTCACCATGCTGACCTACCCGCGTAACATGGAAGGCTCGATCACCATCCTCGGCGAGCACGGCACCGCGCGCATCGGCGGCGTCGCCGTCAACGAAGTGCAGCAGTGGGAATTCGCCACGCCCGATCCGGATGACGAACGCGTCAAGGAAGCCAGCTACCAGACCACCTCGGTCTACGGCTTCGGCCACCCGCTCTACTACGACAACGTGATCAAGGTGCTGCGCGGCGAGGCCGAGCCGGAGACCGACGGGCGCGAAGGCCTGAAATCGCTCGAGGTGCTGGT